>JACCDG011660453.1_pt1 | contig 37946 bp, 31 predicted proteins | sample 7442471 | NCBI WGS metagenome assembly JACCDG01 (sample SAMN15323444, study PRJNA562643) | freshwater metagenome | isolation source: river surface water | place: USA:Blue River Watershed | collected 2017-08-17 | reverse complement strand
CCGCCTGAATATTGTGTGCGAATCACCTTCGATGGCGCCGCTCGGGATCTGATCCGGCTAAGTGCAATCTACGTCGAACCCTAGATCATTTCGCCCTCAGACCCTGTGACCCCTGCGGTCCGCTCATCGCTACCCGCTCGAGACCTGACCGCTACCGCTGTCGGCGAATGGATCTAGTAAGCCCTTCATTCGGGTCGAGTCTGTGCTTGCGGAAGGCTGGTGCCCAGAGTGGGGGTCGAACCCACAAGCCTTTAGAGGGCGGTGGATTTTGAGTCCACTGCGTCTGCCAATTCCGCCATCTGGGCGCTGCCTCGGTCACCGTAGGCGGGGCGCGGACCGTGTAAATCCTTTTTCCCAGGCGCGCTGGCGACGATGCCCGCGACGATTCTTCCCGGATTTTCTATAAGCGAATGCCCTTGGGTGCAAAAGGTTCCGCGATAAATACTGGCCCTTCGGCCGGTTTGTATCCGCATTTCTTGTTCTGAGTTGCCCGTCTGGTTGGGGTGTGCCTGCATTGCATCATGCAGCCGTCCGAACAGCCTCTCCAACGGAGTCGCGCGATTGTCGAACAGCTGAAGCGGTCGAAGATTTACCGGGACTACGAGCAGGCGTTTCGCGACACGACGGGGCTGCCGATCAACCTGCGTCCGATCGAGTCGTTCGATCTGCCGTTCAAGGCGGATCCCAACCAGAATCCGTTCTGTGCGTTGATGGCGAAGACGAACCAGACCTGCTCCGCCTGCCTGCAACTGCAGCGCAAGGTCGAGGAGGAGGCGAAGATGGAGCCGAAGACGCTCAAGTGCTTCGCCGGTCTCTGTGACTCGGCCGTGCCGATCCGGGTGGGGGAAAACCTCGTGGCGTTCCTCCAGACGGGGCAGATCCTGCTGCACCAGCCCACCGACGAACAGTTCGCGAAGACGACCCGCCAGCTGCTGAAGTTCGGCGCCGATACGGATCTGAAGCGGCTGGAAGAGGCGTACTTTCAGAGCCGCGTGCTGAACAAGCGCCAGTACGAATCCATTCTCCGGCTGCTCACCATTTTCGCGCAGCACCTGTCGACGCTGAGCAATCAGCTCGCGGTCAAGCAGCAGAACAGCGAGGCCCCCATGGTCAGCCGGGCCCGGGTGCTGATCGCCGATCGTCACGCGGAGGACCTCTCGCTCGAGACGGTCGCGAAGGCGGTGAACACGAGCGCGTTCTATTTCTGCAAGATGTTCAAGAAGTCCACGGGACTCACGTTCACCGACTACCTGGCCCGCGTTCGGGTCGAGAAGGTGCGCAATCTCCTGCTCAATCCGCACAAGCGGATCAGCGAGGCGGCGTTCGAGGCCGGCTTCCAATCGCTCTCCCAGTTCAATCGCGTGTTTCGTCGCGTCGCGGGCGAAGCACCGACGACGTATCGCGACCGGTTGCACGGCGGCAGTGCTGCGGCGACGGGTTGAAGCGGCGGTCGCGCCGCGCGGGTGCCCGGTTGCGTCGTCGGTGCAAAGGCCAAGACGCGTCGGGGCGCACGGTCAGCGCTGAACGTTGTTTCGCCTCCCACCTCAGCACCGCGTCATCGATGGTCGCGTCCGGGCCAGGCGGATCTTGTGGTGACCCGCCGTGCGTAGTCCTGCCGAAGCGGGCTACCGGAAAAGGGGTGATGCGAGGGTGGGGGAGCCCGCGTTCCCGCCGTTCGTGGGTGGACCCGCGGTGCGGGTGACGGGGCGGGTGCGCTGGCGGCACACGGCGCAGAACGTGGAAACTTCGCGGTCCGCAACGTGGCGGAGGGCGCGCCGCGCTTCCGTGGCGAAGGCGTCGCGCGCGAGCGCCCACTCCACGGAGTGGAGGTCGTCACCGTCATTCGGTGCGGCCAGCCGTGCGAGGGCCTCGTCCAATGCCGTCTCCGCGGCGCGGAAATAGCCGAGCAAGGGATTTTGGCCGCAGGGGCAGTCCACGGAGCTGGCGGCGGACATACCGACGCCGGCACTTCGTCGCTTGCGGGCGTTGGGGCGTCGCAGGGTCGATTCCCACTCCTCCAGCGTCCAGTCCATCATCAACACCAGCAGGTCGGGATGGCCGAGTGCGTTGGGGGATGGATCAGCACGCAGCAAGCTCTCCCACCTCGCGAGCAGGGTGGGGCGCTGGTTTCTCAGCGCGCGGAGGAGGGCCTCGTGCATTGGCCAAATCATGGCAGAAGCCACCGAGTTCGGCTGCGCGTGGGTTGCCGAAGCGTCCGCATCTTTTGAGACGAGGAAGGCGCCCCCACCACAAAATATGCACAGGCCTCGCCAAGCTGCGCGGAGCGGGTCCGGACCCGCTCCGCTAGTCTCGTAAAAACAACTCCCGGGTACCCGTCCGCGCCGGGATCCACCTCACCACCTCACCGCTCTCCTCCACCGCCATGGCCGTCATCCCACTCACCCTCACGATCAGTCTCTGCCTCGTGGCCACCTTCGTCCTATTCTTCCTGCGGGAGAGCGCACACCGCGCGTTCAGCAGTGCAGAACATGACGCCATGCTGCCGCTGTCCGACGAGACGCCGACGCCGGCACGCTCGCGTGCGGCGTGTGCCGCGGCCCCGACGCGCGTCTTGGCTCCCGGACTCGCGCGTGGCGGCCGGTGTGGGTGCGCGGCGGATGCCGCGGGGCATGAAGATCACGATCACGACCACGACGCTGATCACGCCCTGGCGCACCGGCATGAATCCGCGCCGGGCTCCGGCCGTGCCCCGTGCGAGGGCTGTCGCCGACGCGCGCAAGAGCGAGCGCTCCGTGCCTCCAGCCCCACCGAGGTGGTGACCGCTGTCTCCTGAACCAAGCCGGCCCCCGCTTCCTTCCCCACTGAACCGTCCCGCTGCCACCGTCGCAGTCGCAGTCGCAGTCCCCGCTCTTCCCATGTCCGATCAAAAGATCTCCATCACCTACAATGACCGGGTGGTCCGCCAGTTCCTGCTCGCCACGATGCTCTGGGGCATCGTGGGCATGCTGGTGGGTGTCCTGGTGGCCTCCCAGCTGAACTTCTGGCGGCTGAACTTCAATCTGCCGTGGCTGACATTCGGGCGGCTGCGGCCGTTGCACACCAACGCGGTGATCTTCGCGTTCGTGGGCAACATGATGTTCGCCGGCGTCTACTATTCGACGCAGCGTCTGGTGAAGGCCCGCCTCGCGAGTGACTTCCTGTCCTCGCTCCATTTCTGGGGCTGGCAGGCGATCATCGTCGCCGCCGCGATCACGCTGCCGCTGGGCTTCACGCGCGGCAAGGAATACGCCGAGCTGATCTGGCCGATCAACATCGCCGTCGCGCTGATCTGGGTCGTCTTCGCGGTGAACTTCTTCTGGACGCTCGCCCGCCGCAACGAACCGAGCCTCTACGTCGCGATCTGGTTCTACATCGCGACCATCATCACCGTGGCGATGCTGTACATCGTCAATCACCTCTCGATCCCGACGAGCCTCCTGCACAGTTACCCGGTGTTCGGCGGCGTGCAGGACGCCTTGGTGCAATGGTGGTACGGGCACAACGCCGTGGCGTTCTTCCTGACCACGCCGATCCTCGGCATCATGTACTACTTCCTGCCGAAGGCGGCGGAACGTCCGGTGTACAGCTACCGGCTGTCAGTGATCCATTTCTGGTCGTTGGTCTTCGTGTACATCTGGGCCGGACCGCACCACCTGCTCAACACCGCGCTGCCGAACTGGCTGCAGGTGCTGGGCATGACGTTCTCGCTCATGCTGTGGGCTCCCTCCTGGGGTGGCATGCTCAACGGTCTGCTCACGCTCCGCGGGGCGTGGCATAAGCTGCGCACCGACCCGGTGCTGAAGTTCTTCGCGGCCGCAGTCACGTTCTACGGCATGGCCACCTTCGAGGGGCCGCTGCTGTCGATCAAGTCAGTCAACGCGCTGGCACACTATTCCGACTGGATCATCGGCCACGTGCATTCCGGCGCCCTCGGCTGGAACGGCTTCATGGCCGCCGGCATGATTTACTGGCTGCTGCCGCGTCTGTGGAACCGTCCGCTCCATTCGGTCGGTCTCGCCAACCTGCACTTCTGGCTCGGGACCGTGGGTATCCTCCTTTATGTCGCCGCGATGTGGACCTCGGGCATCACGCAGGGCCTGATGCTCAACGCCACCACCGAGGGTGGCTCGGTCCTCGCCTACCCGAACTTCCTCGATACGCTGAACACGATCCGGCCGATGATGCTGATGCGTGTGATCGGCGGTGGGCTGTACCTAGTCGGCTTCCTGATCATGGCCTACAATCTCGTGCGCACAATCCGCGGTGCGCAACCGGTTGATGGTACGATCGAGGTCTTCGCGCGGAGCGCCGTTCCAGCGGAGGAACGTTTGGGTGCCGCCGCGACGCTGTTCAATCCGCCGGTCGTGTTCTCGGCCTTGGGGACGCTCTTTGCCTGTGTCTGGATGTTCGGCGGTCCGGGCCTGCAGATCGTCGGGCTCTTCGGTGGAGCGATCTCCGCGATCCTCGCAGTTGCCCACTTCGCGACGCGCGGCACTCGCTGGGCCGGCTGGCATGAGCGCCTGCTCGTCAGCGCCGCGTCCTTCACGGTCCTGACCTTCGTCGCGGTCGCGGCCGGTGGGCTGATTCAGATCATCCCGACGGTCGTGGTGAACAAGGCGCAGAACATGGAGGATCGCATCGCCGTGCCGTACACGCCGCTTGAGCTGGCGGGCCGTGACATCTACGTCCGCGAGGGCTGCTACAACTGCCACTCCCAGATGATCCGCACGATGGTGCCGGACGTGCTCCGCTACGGCGACTACTCGCGCATGGGGGAGTCGCTGTTCGACCATCCCTTTCAGTGGGGTTCACGCCGCAGCGGTCCGGACCTCGCCCGCGTGGGCGGGAAGTACAACGCGGCCTGGCACTTCGTGCACATGGCGGACCCGCGCGCAACCTCGCCGGGCTCCAACATGCCGGCCTACCCGTGGCTTTACACCAACCGCACCGACGTCGCCTCGCTGTATGGCAAGTTGAACGTCCAGCGCATGCTCGCCGTGCCGTACCCAGCGATGTCGCCGGCCGAGGTACAGGCCAACGTCGCGGCGCAAGCCAAGACCATCACCGAGGAGCTCAAGGCGACGCAGCAGCTCACCGCGCCGGACCGCGAGATCGTCGCGCTCATCGCGTACCTCCAACGCCTCGGCAAGTACGAGACCGTCGCTCCGCGCACGGTCGCGCTGAAACCCTGAGCACCTGATCTTCCCGTCATGTTCCGCCGCCTCTTCTTCGACCACTGGGTCTCCATCTTCCCGCTGATCTCATTCGTCGTTTCCGCGACGGTCTATTTCGCGATCGGCCGCCAGGCCTTGCGCATGAAGCCCGAGCAGGTCGAACGCCAAGCGCGACTGCCCTTCGAGGATCCCTCATGAAGTCCCCCGATTCACTGCCTCCCGCCTCGCCACCGCCCGGTGAAGACCCGCTCCGGCCTCATACCTACGACGGCATCCAGGAGTACGACAAGCGGCTGCCAAACTGGTGGCTCCTGACGTTCTACGCGACGATCGTCTTCTGGATCGGGTATTGGATGTACTTCCAGCAGTCCGGCCTCTCGACCAGTGACGGCGCGAAGATCGATCGGCACCTTGCCCAGGTGGAGGCGCAGAAGCTGGCGGCCAATGCCGCGTTCGATGACGCTTCGCTGTGGAAGATGAGCCGTAACGCCGTCTTCGTCGACGCGGGCCGTGCGACGTTCAATGCGACGTGCGCGAGTTGCCACCACGCGAATCTGACCGGCGGGATCGGTCCCAGCCTTGTCGACGCCTTCTGGGTGCATGGCGCCCAGCCCACGCAGATACTGAAGGTCGTCAACGAGGGTGTGTTGACCAAGGGCATGCCGGCCTGGGGTCCGATTCTCGGCCCCAAGAAGGTATCCGAGGTCCTGGCCTTCATTCTCAGTCACCACACGCCTCCCGCTGACGTCGCACTCGCCGCAAAGTAGTCCCCTTTTCCCACGGCTCTGACGCGGGCCGGTCCTGAACCCCTCGGCCCCGCGTCGTCCAGAGCTCCCCCCGCGGGCCTTCCCCACCATGGCCTCGATCTCACTTCCTCCCAAGCCCACGCGCGACTCGGTCACTACGATTGCGGCTGATGGGTCGCGCGTTTTTCTTCACCCGGCGTCCGTCAACGGCCGTTTCGCGCGCGCGCGGACGTGGTCTGCCTATGCGCTGATTGCGCTGTACGTCGCGCTGCCGTGGATCCCGATCAACGGGGCGCCGGCTGTATTCCTCGATGTTGCGGGGCGCCGGTTCCACCTGTTCGGAGCCACGTTGGCGTTCCAGGACGCGTGGCTGCTCTTCTTCGTCATCACGGGCCTCGCCTTCTCGTTGTTCTACGTGACGGCGCTGCTCGGGCGGGTGTGGTGCGGATGGGCGTGTCCCCAGACTGTGTTCCTTGAGCACGTCTTCCGCCGCGTTGAGGCGTTACTTGAGGGAGATGCGGTCGCCCGGCGCGCGCTGGATCAGTCGCCTTGGTCGGTCCAGAAGGTCGGTCGACGCCTTTTGAAGCATGGCCTGTTCTTCCTGATTTCCGCCGGCGTGGCGCATTTGTTCCTGTCGTACTTCGTCTCCCTGCCGCAGCTGTGGGCCATGATGCACGAGGCGCCGGGCGAGCACTGGAGCGCTTTCCTGTTCGTGTTCATCGCGAGCGGCATTCTGTACTTCAATTTCTCGTGGTTCCGCGAGCAGCTCTGCATCGTGATCTGTCCGTACGGTCGCCTCCAGAGCGCGCTCATCGACGACCACTCGCTGGTGATTGCTTATGACGCGGCGCGGGGCGAGCCGCGGGGAAAGATCGGTACGCCTGATGCAGGAGCCTGCATCGACTGTCGCCGCTGCGTCCAAGTATGTCCCACGGGCATCGACATCCGGCAGGGCCTGCAGATCGAGTGCGTGGCCTGCACGGCCTGCATTGATGCGTGCGACGAGATGATGGACAAGGTGGAGCGCGAGCGCGGGCTCATCCGCTACACCTCCCAGGTGGCCCTGGCGGGCAACCGGACCCGTTGGATCCGGCCACGCACTGTCCTGTACAGCGTCCTGCTCTGCGCTGGGATCGCCGTCGCAGCCTGGGCGCTTTCGACGGTCCGTCCGGCGGCGATGAGCGTGACGCGGATGATTGGCGCGCCCTTCTTCCTCGATGCGGACAGCGTGCGGAATCAGTTCATGGTCCGCATCGTCAACAAGCAGGGCGTGCCGGTCGTGTTCGAGGTTGAGGTCGACGACGTACCGAGGGGTGTGACGCGGACCGGGTTTGAGCAACCGGTGGAGGTTCCGGCTTTGGGCGAAATCGTGCAGCCGCTCGTACTGCGGCAGTCCCGGTCGGATTACCAAGGCCAGTTCCACGTCGACATTGAGATCCGCGATCAGCGTCGGACCTTCGAACTCAAACGCCGCGTCGAATTTGTCGGTCCGGAAGCGGACCTTCTCCACGCGGAAGATGCGCGGGCGTCCGGGAAGTCCGATGAGGGAGGCAAGCGATGAGCCGTTCGGGAGATGCATCTTCCCGAGCCGCGTCCGCGGGCGGTGGAGCGGTGGTGGATGCGACGACCGCGGCGGCGCGGCGGACGGCTCGCCGGATGTGGCTGGGAGTGGCGGGTGGCTTTCTGCTGTTGGCGATCGCGTGGACTGCGCTGTTCGTCGCGGCCGACCGCGCCCAGACGCAGTTCATTCCGGTTCCGCGGACGGAGGGCCCGCGATGACGCTCCCCCCCATCGACTCCTCGACGGCCGCATTCCTTGCTGGATTGGCGACGAGCCTGCACTGCGCGGGCATGTGTGGTCCGGTGGCGTGCGTCTTTGGGGGCGGCCGCGGCCCCGAGACCGACGCAGCGGTCTCCCGGTCGGTGTACCACGTGGCGCGCTTGTCGGCCTACGCGGTGCTAGGGGCGGCGGCGGGTGGAGTTGGTCGGGTGCCCTTGGCCTGGCTTGGTCACGGCGCGGCCCGGTGGGCGCCTTGGCTCTTGGTGGCCCTGCTCGTGGCGCTGGCCCTGCGCTTGGACCGTCGGTTGCCCAAGCCGGTCGCGTTAGCGCGGTTGTCGCTCGCGCTGCCAAGTCTTGCCCGGCGCTTGGGCCCGGTGGGTGGAGCGGCGTTGGTGGGTGCGGCGACGCCGGTGCTGCCCTGCGCTCCGCTTTACCTCGTGATCGCGATGGCGACCTTCGCCGGTTCCGCGTTGCGCGGAGCGGAGTGGATGCTCGCCTTCGGGCTCGGCACCGTTCCGCTCCTGTGGATCGCGCAGGCCCAGATGCGGTGGTTGCGGCGGCACCTCGGTAGCGCCGGTCTGGCGCGTCTCCAGTTCGGACTGGCGCTCGGTGCGGCGCTCCTGGTGGCGTGGCGGGCGCGCGGGGCGCTCGGTTTCACCGCGCCCGATCCCGGGGCGTTCGTCTGTTTCTAGTCATGAGCTCGACCGCGGATTCCTTTCTGCCCGCCAGCGCGGCCATTCCTGCGGGCGATGCAGCGTTGGACGGATCGCCGCGCCGGGCGACGACGCCGCAGTGCCGGCATTGTGGAGCGCCGAATCCACCGGACGCGGAGTTCTGCTGCGCGGGCTGCGAATACGTCCATCGGCTGGTGCGCGAGCGGGGCCTCGATGACTACTACAAGTTCAAGGACACGATCACTGCGCCCGTCGATCCGGCGGTGTTTGAGAGCCGCGACTATCAGTGGCTCAGGGAACTGCAGCAGGCAGCGGAGCGGGCGTCCGACGGCGGATCGGCGGAGATGACGCTCGGCCTTCAAGGTATTTCCTGCGCGGCCTGCGTCTGGCTCATCGAGCGGCTCGCTCAGCAGGAGGCCGGACTGCGGTGGATCGGAGTCAACGCGCAGACGGGTCAGATGCGCGTCCGTTGGGCGAAAGGTGACTTTGACGCCGCCGGATTCGGCCGGCGACTGCAGGCCTTCAACTACCTCGTGGGCCCCGTGGAGCGCGCAGGCGAGGGCGACCGCGCGGAGTCGCGGGCGCTGGCGCGGCGCATCGGCCTCGGTACGGCCTTCGCGATGAACATCATGTTGTTCACCCTCCCGACTTATTTCGGGATGGAGCCCGACTTCGCGTATGCGCGGCTCTTCGGGTTGCTGGCGATGGTGTTCGCCACGCTCTCATTCCTCACGGGTGGACTCTACTTCATCGAACGGGCCTGGCGCGCCCTGCGCATCGGAGCGATGCACATCGATCTGCCGATCGCGGTGGGGATCGTGGGTTCATTCGCAGGCTCCCTTTACGGCTGGTTCGTGGGCGATGAGCGACTCATCTACTTCGACTTCGTCGGCTCGTTCATCGTCCTCATGCTGATCGGACGTTGGGCGCAGGTCGCGGCGGTGGACCGTAACCGCCGTCGGCTCCTCGCCCGGCAGCCCACGCCCCCGCGCGTGCGCGTGGTCGGACCGGGTGAAGGGGGCCGTTCGATTCCGCCCGAGGAATTGGTCAGCGGTCAGCGATTCGAGCTGACTCCCGGTCAGACGCTGCCCGTGGAGGCCCGCCTCGAGGCGGGCGCGGCCGAGTTCTCGCTCGCGTCGATCAACGGCGAGCCGGCGCCGCGCGTGTTTCAACCGGGGCAGCGGGTGCCGGCGGGGGCCGTGCTGCTCAGTCGCGGTGCAGTGCGCGTTGAGGCCTTGCAGCCGTGGCGCGAATCCCTGTTGGCCCGACTGCTGCGGCCGATGGAGCGTGAGGCGGATCGCGATCCCGTGCTGGAGCGGATCATCCGCGGTTACCTCGTGGGGATCTTTGCGATCGCGACCGGCTCGGGTGTCGTCTGGGCCGTGCTCACCGGCGATGCGGCGCGGACCTGGTCGGTCGTAACCGCGGTGCTGGTGGTGTCGTGCCCGTGTGCGATCGGTTTGTCGGTGCCGCTCGCGGCGGAAATGGCGATCGTGGCCCTGCGTCGCCGTGGAGTGTTCGTGCGGGAGTCGGGCGTGTTCGCCCGTCTTGGCCGAGTTCGTCGCGTGATCTTCGACAAGACGGGAACCCTGACGTTGGAAGCGCCTATCCTCCGTGCTCCGGAGGCGCTGGAGGCCCTCCCGGCGGCCGTGCAGGGGGCCCTGCTGGCCTTGGTGCGTGACAACCTGCATCCGGTGGCGCAGGCGCTGGCGGGTCCCTTGCTGGCGCGTGGCGTTGCGGTGGCGGATCTTGGACCGGTGACGGAGACAGTCGGCTGCGGAGTGGAGGTGGGTGAGTGGTCATTGGGTCGGGCTGGCTGGCGCAGCCCAGCGGGTGAGGAGAAAGACGAAGCGACCGCGGTCTTGGCGCGGTCGGGCCAAGTCGTCGCCCGCTTTCACTTCGCGGATGCGTTGCGTCCCGATGCGCGTGCGGTGATGGACGCGTTGGCGGGCCGCGGGCTCACGTGCTCGATTCTGAGCGGAGATCAAGGTGCGGCCGTGGCGCGCTTGGCCGCGCGGCTGGGGATCCCTGCGGAGCGGGCGCTGGGCGAGCTTTCCCCTCAGGACAAGGCGGAGCGGGCGGACGCGATCGCCGGTGGGGCGGCGCTGATGCTCGGTGACGGCGCGAACGACAGTCTCGCTTTCGACCGCGCGCTGTGCCGGGGCACGCCAGTGATTCACCGTGGCGTCCTCGCGGACAAGGCGGATTTCTACTATCTCGGGCGAGGTCTATCGGGCGTCGCGGCCCTGTTCCGCGTGAACGATGCGCGCCGCCGCACGCAGGTCGCGCTGCTGGTCTTTTCGGTCGCGTACAACCTCCTCGCCGTCGGGCTCGCCGTCGCCGGCCGCATGAATCCCCTCGTGGCGGCCGTTCTTATGCCCCTGAGTTCGCTGGCCTCGCTCGCGATCGTCGGGATCGGCATGCGCGGCGTGTGGACGGCACCGGAGCGCGGCGCGGCCTAGAGTGACGGCGCGAGCGGGATGGCGGCGGTCAGGACCTCGGGCGCGTCGGTGGTGATGAGTACGTTCTCCTCGAGACGCACGCCGCCCAGTGTCAGCAGCGGATCCACCCGATCCCAGCAGACGCAGTCCGCGTAGCGCTCCCGCCGTCGGGGATCCTCCAGCAGCGCCGGGATGAAATAGATCCCCGGTTCCACCGTGATCACGTAGCCCTCGGCGAGCGGCAGGTCGCAGCGGAGCGTCCGGAGCGCCGGGCGGGGATCGGCGGCGCGCCCCGGGAGCGTCCCACTCGCGTCGCGGACGCCGAGGCCGACGAGATGCCCGAGCCCATGGGGAAAGAACAATGTGTGGGCCTCCCGGTTGACCAAGTCCGCCGGGGCGCCGCGCATCAGCCCAAGGTCGACGAGCCCGGCGCAGATGTCTTCGGCGGCCGCGAGATGGATCTCGCGCCACTCGCGGCCCGGCCGGCAGCGGGCGATGGCCTGGTGCAGCACGGAAGCCACGAGCGCATGGAGATCGCGCTGGAACGGACTGGGCGGTCCGCCGACCACGTAGGTGCGCGTGACATCGCAGACGTAGCGGTCCACGCGGGCGCCCGCATCGACGAGGACGAAGTCGCCTTCGCGCAGGATCCGTTCCGATGGGGCAAAGTGGAGCACGGCGGCGTTGCTGCCCGCGCCGATGATGGTGCCGTAGCCGGTGCCGCAGCCGCCGGCGCGCTGGAATTCAGCTTCGAGCTCGATCTGGATCGCGCGCTCGGTGACCCCCGGTCGCAGCAGCGCAGGCAAGCGCGCGTAACCGGCGGCGGTGCAGGCGGCCGCTTCCCGCAGTCGGCGTAGCTCGTCGGCGTCCTTGGGTCGTCGCGCGTGACGCAGGTGCTCGCGGGCGTTCGTGGTTCGGACATCCATCGGCTGGTCGGGCGGCCGTGCACCCAGGTGGACGACGGGTCGACCGGTGCGGGCAGCGAGCCAGCCTTGAAGGTGCAGGAGGAGGGTGCCTGCCGCCTGCGTGCGGCCCTCCCAGACGCGCTCGCTCTCGGTCAGGGCGGGGACGAACGTTTCCCACGCATCGCGGTCGGGAGCCTGGGGGTCGAACGCCACCAAGCCCCGCTCACCTTCGCCCCCGGCCAGATAGACGTACTCCGTGTGGGAGAAAAAAGGATACGTCTGGTCGGTGTTCTCAGGGAGCGGAATGGCCGTCCCGGCGTGCACCAGTAGCACGGCTTCACCGAGTACGGGGCGGAGGGCGGCCGCGACCCGCTGGCGGCGGGCGCGGAGCATCGAATCATCGGGCGGCAGCATGCGGGCCCGAGGGTGTGGGAGCAGCCGAAGTGCGGCAAGCGTGGCCGCAGGCCAGGCGGCCTAGGCGGTGTGCTTACGCCGTGGTAGGACCACGACCGGGCACGGGGCCGACTTCAGCACGCCATGAGCGGTGCTGCCGACGAGGAAGTCGTAGAAGGCGGTGTGGCCATGCGACCCCATCACGATGAAGTCCGCCTTCTGTTCGTCGGCAGCCTTGAGGATGTGAGGGATCGGTGCGCCGGTCACGAGCGACGTCTCAACCGCGAGCCCGCCGGTGGCGAGGCGATCGCGCAGACGCTCGAGGTTCTTCGCTGCGGCCTTCTCGCTCATCACGAGGATCTCCTGCAGGTTGTCGATGCCGACACCGTAGTCGACGGTCACGATGGGCGGTTGCACCACGTGGAGCAGAACAACGCGACCTTGGTGCACGCGCGCCAAGGCTGCGGCAGTATCAGCGACCTGATCGCTCGGGGCCGAGAAATCGACCGGGGCTAGGATCGTTTTCATGCCTGGATCCTGAGCAAATAACCCCATCCCGACGATGCTGAAGTAATCCGCTAGGCCACCGGTTTTGTAATCGGGCGCCTTCAGACCGTTCCGCGGCCCGGTCCCCGGGTGAAAATGACGCTTGCCAGCGAGCGACGCTTGGGCCTCTCTGACCCTCTCTTGTTTCGGGCCGTAGCGTAGCCTGGTAGCGCGCTTGCATGGGGTGCAAGAGGTCGCGAGTTCGAATCTCGCCGGCCCGACCATTTTCCGCAGCGGATTTGCTTTTGCGTCGATCCAGCTAGCGTGGGCAAACCTCGGGTGCCGTCGGTGCCGTGAACGGTGAGGGCTGTCCGTGAAAGTCCGGGGTGCAGGGAAATTCCTGGAGTGGGGTGTGGAACACCGCCGTGGCGGCCCCGGAGATCGGCGGCACGATCCAGTCCCACCGTGCTGACACCGCGCGGCCCAGATCTTTTTCCCGTTCGAGAAAGCGCATGAACTCGTCGGAGGCGGTGTGGTGATCGACCAGCTTCACGCCGTCGGCGGCGTAGGAATGGAGGACGGCTTCGTTTAATTCGATCAGGGCGCGGTCCTTCCACAGGCTGCGCGGATCGGTGGTATCGAGGCCGAGGCGCGTGGCGATGCGGGGGAGTTGGTGATAGCGATGCGGGTCCGCGAGGTTGCGTGCGCCGATCTCGGTTCCCATGTACCAGCCGTTGAACGGTGCGGCGGTGAAATCAGTCCCCGCGGCCCGGAAGCGCATGCCGCTGATGATGGGGACGGCGTACCAGCGCAGGCCGAGGTCCTCGAACCACGGCAGCCGCGGGTGACGCAGGCGCACTTGGCGCACCGCATCCGAGGGTAAGGGTACCAGCTGAGGTGAGCCATCGGGCCCGGAAAGAATCCAAGGCAGTAGATCGAACGCGCCCGGTTGACGTGGTGGGCGCCAGCCGAGGCGACACGCGAAGGCGGTCAGACGTTCGTTGGCGGGATCGCCGAGGATGGAACCGTCGGCTTGACGGTAGCCTGCGTAGCCGCAGAGCTGCGGATTCCAGATGCGCGGAGCGGGACCGCCGCGCTGCGCCGGCGGCGCGAAGACCGTGAGGATGGACCTCACGCTTTCGCCCTCCTGCACAAGCCGCAGATGCTCGCGGAGGCTTTCGGCCATGTCGTCCGGCGAGGATAGCGCGCGGCAGTCGCGCACGACCAGGCTGCGCCAATGCAGACGACCGATGCAGCGGGAGTGGTTGCGCCACGCGATCCGCCCGGCCCAGGTGAGCTCTGCGGAGGTGAGGGGAGCGGGCAGGCCGGCGGCGAGCGCGGCCTCGAATTCCCCCCGTCGCTCCACCGGCAAGGTTCCGCGATGCGCTTCGTCGAGAAAGGACAGTTCCGCGTCCAGATCAGCGGCCGCCGTGGGGGCGGTGGCAGGGGCGTCGGCGAGCGAGTGAAAGGGACAGGAGGACATCAGCGAAGGCGTGGCTTGGGGCGCGAAGGCGAGGGAGGAGCGTCGGGGCGCGTCCTCTGGGCAGACTTGCGGTTTGTCTCCAACGCCCAGCGTACCGCCGCGAGAGCATGCAGTTCGGTGCTGTCGAGCAGCGGCAGGGCGAAATCGTCCGCCCGCAGCAGGAGTGCGAGTTCCGAGGAGGCGAGGACGATTCCCTGCGCACCGTGGGCCCGCAGGCTGCGGGCAACGCGGAGGACGAGCGCGCGCGACTCCTCGCGCACGAGTCCGCGGCAAAGCTCGCCGTAAATGATGTGATCCAGCGCGGCGAAGTCAGCCGGATCCGGGAGCAGCACGGTGACGGGGAGTCGGCGCCCGCTTCCGCCGGCGGCCGCGCGCTCCAGCAGGAAATCATGCTCCAGCGTGAATCGCGTGCCGATCAGGCCAATCCGATTCATCCGTGCGGCCCGCGCTTCCGCGAGCACCGCGTCGCCGAGGTGCAGCACGGGCACCGCGACGGCGCCGGCGACGGCCTCAAAGACGTAGTGCATCTGGTTCGAGCAGAGCAGCAGTGCCTCTGCGCCCGCCCGCTCCAGTGTCCGCGCTGCCTCCGCCAGCGAGGCGGCCGCATCATTCCAGCGGTTGGCCTTCACTTGCGCATCCAAGGTCTGGAACTCCAGGCTGTTCACGATCATCGGCGCCGAGTGCAAGCTGCCAAAGCGGTTGCGCACCTCCTCGTTGATGAGACGGTAGTACAGCGCGGTGGATTCCCAGCCGATGCCGCCGATGAGCCCAAGGGTCTTCATGGCCAGTCAGGAAAGGAGATCGGAACCGCCCGCGGCGCAACCCCGCGACGGTCTCGTCGCGCTCTCGCAAGGATTCGGCGGCTGGAGTCACCGGGTATCAGCAGCCGCAATGGCTGCAATAACTTCGGCCACCACGCACCCCAGGCGGGAGGTCACCCCGTTGCGCAGGCCATGTGCAGCAGGCGAAAATGGCGCATGCAAAACCCCAACCCCCCGGAGCCGTCCTTCGAAGTGCCGGATGGCGCCCTTGAAGCCCGCATTCGGACGATCGGTGCCGACGTGTTCGCCGCGATGGCCGCCTGTCCTCCGCCGTCGCTCTTTTCCAAGAAGGGCGCCTTCGCGAAGATCATGCAATGGTCGTTGGCGGACCCCGCCTTCAAGACGCAGCTGTTTCGTTTCGTCGACGTCCTGCCCGCGCTCAAGACGAATGCGGAGATCGTCCGCCATCTCCAAGAGTACCTCGGCGACCAGGCCGTCGCACTCCATCCCGCCCTCAAGGCGGGACTCGCGGCGTCGTCGTTCGCCCCCGCCCTCGTGGCTGCACCGGTGAAGGCGAACATCGTTTCGCTGGCCCAGGAGTTCGTTGCGGGCGAGACAGCGGCGGAACTCGTCGAACGGGTCCGGACCAACACCGCGCGTGGTCTCGCGACGACGATCGACCTGCTCGGCGAGGCGGTGGTCAGTGAAGCCGAGGCGGACCATTTCCTCGCGCGCAACCTTGAGGTGCTCGATACGGTGGCTGCGGCGCTGGCCGTCGAGTCCACCCCGGCGGCGAGCGATCGGGGTCCCGGTGACCGCGTGCTTCCGCGGCTCAATCTCTCGGTGAAGATCTCGGCCCTCACGCCCGATGTCCAACCCGCCGATCCGGAGACCTCGCTGGCGGCATTGAAGCAGCGGCTCCGTCCGATCCTGCGCCGCGCGGCGGCGGTGGGCGCGTTCATCAATTTCGACATGGAGAGCTACCGGCTGAAGGACCTCACTCTCCAGCTGTTCCGCTCGATCCTCGAGGAGCCGGAGTTCCACGCCGCGCCCGCCGCCGGGATTGCGCTGCAGGCTTACCTGCGCGACAGCGAACGCGACCTGCGCGACCTCGTGGCGTGGGCTCGGCGGCGCAACCGCCCGATCGGCGTGCGGTTGGTGAAGGGTGCGTACTGGGACTACGAGACTGTGATCGCGCGCCAGCGCGGCTGGCCGGTGCCGGTGTGGACCCGCAAGGCGGAGTCGGATGCCAGTTTCGAACGGCTCACGGTGACCCTGCTTGAGAACGTCGACGTGATCGCGCCGGCCTTCGCATCGCACAATGTGCGTTCCTGCGCGCACGCGATCGCGCAGGCGGAGCGACTTGGGGTGGATCCCCGGGCGTATGAGTTTCAGGCTCTGTACGGCATGGCGGACGAGTTGAAGACGGCCTTGCTCCAGCGGGGAAGTCGGGTGCGCGAGTACTGCGCGATCGGTGAACTGCTCCCCGGGATGGCCTACCTCGTGCGACGCCTTCTGGAGAACACCAGCAACGAAGGATTCATCCGCCGCCGGAATCTCGGTGAGGCCTCGCCGGACGAACTGCTCATCAATCCCGTCCATCTGCTTGCTCGCACGGAGACCACTCCGGACGTCGGGCCACCGACCCCTCTGGCCGTCGAACCGACCGCGTTCACCAACGCTGCGAACCTCGACTTCGCCGTCGCGGCGCACCGCGAACGGCAGGCCCGAGCGATTGCGGACTACGCCGCCCATCGTCTCGGCCGGCGCTGGCCCTGCATCATCAACGGACGTGCCGTCGCGGACCGTCCCCTCCGCGCCTCGGTGAATCCGGCGAATCCGTCGCAGATCATCGGGTACTGGGCGGAGGGCAATGCCGCGGATGCCGAGGCTGCGGTGGCCGCGGCGGTGGCGTACTTCCCCGAGTGGCGGCGCACGCCCGTCGAGACGCGGGCGGGCTACCTCGATCGTGCGGCGGACCTGATGGAGGCGCGACGCGCGGAACTCAACGCGCTGCTCATCCTCGAAGCTGGCAAGCCTTGGACGGAGGCCGATGGCGACACTTCGGAGGCGATCGACTTCCTGCGTTACTACGCAGCGGAGATGCGGCGGCGGGACCGGGCGACGCTCACTCAGCGCGTCCCCGGCGAGCATTGCGTGCAGCGCTGGACCCCGCGTGGCGTCGGAGTGGCGGTGGCTCCGTGGAATTTTCCCCTCGCCATCCTCGCCGGGCTGACCGTCGCGCCGCTTGTCGCGGGCAACTGCGTCATCATCAAACCGGCGCAGCAGACCGCGGTGATTGGGGCCGTGCTGATGGAGATTCTCCTCGCTGCCGGAGTGCCCCCCGGAGCGGTGCACTTCCTGCCGTGCTCCGGCGCGGCGGCCGGGGCCCACCTCGTGGCCCATCCCCGCGTGGATTTCGTCGCCTTCACCGGCTCCCGCCGCGTCGGCTGCGAGATCTGGGCCCGGGCCGGCCAGACGCTGCCGGGACAAATGAACCTCAAGAAGGTCGTCTGCGAAATGGGTGGAAAGAACGCCATCATCATCGACGACGACGCGGACCTCGACGAGGCGATCCCGGCGGTGCTCCATTCTGCGTTCGGCTACGCCGGCCAGAAATGCTCCGCGCTCTCGCGCCTGATCCTGCTTGATGGGATCCATGACGCGTTTCTGGAACGCTTCCTCGCGGCGTGCTCGACCCTGCGCATCGGTGATCCGAAGCACCCAGGGACCTTCATCAATCCGGTGATCGACGACGCGGCCCGCCGCTCGATCCTCGCCTTCATCGAGAAGGGTCGGCGGGAGGCCACGCTGGCGTGGCAGGGCACGCTGGACGAAGCGTGCGCGGCGAGCGGCGGCTACTATGTGCCGCCGACCGTCTTCACCGGCTGCCGGCCGGAGCACGCAATCGTGCGCGAGGAGATCTTTGGTCCCGTGCTGGCGGTGTTGCGCGCGCGGACGCTCGATGAAGCCTTTGCGTTCGCGAACGACTCGGACTACGCGCTGACCGGAGGCTTCTTCTCGCGCAGCCCGCGGGCGCTGGCGCGCGCGAGGGACGAGTTCCTTGTCGGCAACCTTTACCTCAACCGCGGTTGCACGGGTGCAATCGTGCAACGCCATCCGTTCGGCGGCTTTCGCATGAGTGGGGGCGGCACGAAGGCCGGCGGACCGGAGTACCTCGAAAACTTCCTCTTCCCGCGCGTGATCGCCGAGAACACCCTGCGGCGGGGATTCACACCGCCCGAGGAGTGAACCCGGATGAGCCGCAGTCGGGGTGCGCGTGCGGGCCGTGGCGCAGAAGGTCGCTTGCGCCGACGGCCCTGACTGCGACAGCCTCGACCAATGCAGTCCGGGCAAGGAGGCAAGAAGCAGGGGGTGGGGCGGGTGCGAGCGGTGTACCCGCTCGCGCTCGCGGCTGCGATTGTCTTCGCCTCGAGCCAGAGTCAGGTGCCCGGGGTGGGCGCTCCGGGAGGCGACAAGGTGGTGCACTTCGTCGCGTTCGGATTCCTAGCGACGCTGACGGTGCGGCTGCTGCCGCCGTCGCGGGCCTGGCTCGCGGTGCTGGCGGTTTCGCTCTTTGGCGCCACCGATGAATGGCATCAGAGCTTCACGCCGGGTCGCATGATGGATTGGGCGGACTGGGTTGCGGACACGGCTGGCGCCCTCGTGGCGGCGGTGGCCTACACGCGCTGGGCGGCCTATCGACGCCTGCTTGAGACCCCGATCCGCTCATTATGCCACAAAGCGCGGATTGAAAACGCACCCACAGGGGCCTCAACTGATGCTCCGCCATGACTTCCGCCGAGGCCCAAGACCGCATTCGCCAGCTCCGGACCGAGGTGAGCCGTCACGACGAGCTCTACTACCGGAATGCGCGCTCGGAGATTAGCGACTTCGATTACGACCGCATGCGGCGCGAACTCGCGGACCTCGAGCGAGCCTTTCCGGCGGAGGCCCTCGCGGTGGGCGACGAGTCGCCGACGCGGCGGATCGGCGACGACCGGGCGCAAGGCTTCGTCAGGGCGCGGCATGCGTCGGGCATGACGACGCTGGAGAATACGTATGACGAGGCGGAGTTGCGCGAGTTCGATGCTCGCCTCGTCCGCGTGATCGGTCGCGAGCCGCTGGAATACACCGTCGAACCGAAAATCGACGGCGCCTCGATCAGCTTGATTTACGAGCAGGGGCGTCTGGTCCGGGCGATCACTCGAGGCGATGGCGAGGAAGGGGACGACGTCACGGCCAACGTGCGGACGATCCGCTCCCTCCCGCAACGCCTGCACGCCTCGGATGGCGAGGCGCCGGTCCCCGAGTTCGTCGAGATCCGTGGCGAGATTTACCTTCGGTTCGAGGAGTTCAATCGCATCAATGAGGAACAGGACGAACTCGGGCTCGAGCGGTACGCGAATCCCCGCAACCTCGCGGCGGGTACGCTGAAGCTCCTCGATCCTGCCCTGGTGGCCGAGCGGCGGCTCGAAGTCGTGCTCTACGGCCTCGGGGCGTGTCGTCCCGCGACGATTGTCTCGTCGCAGGTGGATTGGCATCGTGCGGTGCGTGCCTGGGGGCTGCCTGGACTCGCTTCGGTGGCGCGGGCGCGGGGGATTGACGAGGTGCTCGCGGCGATCCGGGTGCTGGACTCTGGGCGGGCAGGCTTCCCCTACGCGACGGATGGTGCCGTGGTGAAGCTGAATGACTTTGCGCAGCAGCGCGAAGCGGGCTTCCGCGGCGAAGGCGAGCGCGCCCGCAAGCTTTCGCCACGGTGGGCCTGCGCGTACAAGTTCGCCCCGGAGCGGGCGGAGGCGCTGCTGCGGTCGATCACGCTCCAAGTGGGTCGGACTGGCGTGTTGACTCCGGTCGCGGAGCTGGAGCCCGTGCAACTGGCCGGGACGACGGTCTCGCGGGCGACGCTGCACAACGCGGATGAGATCGCGCGGAAGGACATCCGCGCGGGCGATACCGTGTGGGTCGAGAAGGCGGGGGAGATCATCCCGGCGGTCATCGGGGTCAATCTTGCGCGCCGTCGTCCGGAGTGCGTCCCTTATGTCTTCCCGGAGTCGTGTCCGGCGTGTGGCGCGGCGGTGGTACGGCATGAGGGCGAGGTGGCGATGCGTTGCCCGAACCCCTCGTGCACGGTGCAGGTGCGTCGTCGCGTGCAGCACTTCGCGTCGAAGGCCTGCGTGGACATCGAGGGACTCGGTGAGGCGATGGCCGAGACGCTGGTGCAGCGCGGCTGGGTGCGCACGGTTCCCGACATCTATCGGCTCCGCCGCGATGACCTCCTGGGACTGGGGAAGAGCGTGGAGAAATCGACGGACAAACTTCTGGCGGCGATCGAGACGAGCAAGCGAGCGGAGCTCTGGCGCTTTATCCACGGGCTTGGCATTCCGCATGTCGGTGCGGCGGCGGCGAAGGACCTGGCCGCTCGCTTCCGGAGTCTGGAGGCGCTCGCGGGCGCGACGCTGGGCGAGTTTCTCGATGCCAAGGGCGGTAGCCTCATCGCGGGCATCGGCGAGACCATGGCGAGGGCGATTGTCGGCTTTTTCGCCGAGGCCGGACACCGGGCGCTGGTTGATGGCCTGCTGGCGGCCGGGGTACAACCCACCGCGCCGGAGGAAAAGGTCGTCACCGGTACCGCGTTGGCTGGCAGCACGTTCGTTCTCACGGGGACACTCCCCGGTCTGACCCGCGAGGAAGCGACCTCACTCATCGAGGCCGCGGGCGGCAAGGTCAGCGGCAGCGTGAGCAAAAAGACCAGCTACGTCCTCGCCGGCGAGGAGGCCGGATCGAAGCTGGAGAAGGCGCGTACGTTGGGCGTGCCGGTGATCGACGAGACCCAGTTCCGCGCGTTGCTCGCAGGTGAACGCACCGAGGGTGCCTAGAATCCGCGCTTCTGCAGTTCCGCACTAAGCTGCTGCATGAAGGCTTGCGCGTCGGCTGGCTTCGGACGGTAACCTGGCTGGCTGACCTCCGTGAATCCGGGGCGACCGTAGTTGTCGATGATCCACTTGGCGGTCACGCCGTCGCTGAAGGTCACGCTGCCGCTGGCAAGCGCGCCTGGGTGGAGCGTCACCTTGTCGACATCGAGGGTCACCGACGACGCACCGCCGGGAAGCTCGTCCTCCGGCGGGAGCGCGCCGCCGGCCGGAGGCGCCTCGTCGGCGTAGCTTTCGTCGTCCGCCATCGCGCCGGCGTCGGCGTCTGCGCCGGAGTCAGCCGGACCACGGCTCGCATGGGCGGAAGGGGAGGGTGCGGCACCGGCCTGAGTGACATCGCTGGCGTTCACTTTGGGGGCCGGATCCTTCAGCTGGAGATTCAGGTCATCGACCAGGAAGCGGACCTCCATGAAGGTCAGCGAGACTCCGTACTGATCGCGCAGCTTGCGTTGGACGGCGGACAGGCTGTCGCCGGCGGCGATCCAGGAAGAGACGGCGGAGGACTGTTCGGGAGAGAGCGTCATGGCTAAGGATCACACTATGCGGAGAAAGCGGCCGGATGCAACGTCCTGCTCGGAGCGGCCCGGAGTCGTCGCCCGACGTGCGGACACGGCGGAAGGGGCAGCGGTGGCGATCGCGCGGGACCGCGGCTGCAGCCTCAGCGTGAAAGCTGCGTCTTGAGGAACTCGACGCTGCCGCGTACGGAGGCGTCTTGCTCCATCATGTTCTCCACGGCCTTGCAGGCGTGGATGACGGTGCCGTGATCGCGGCCACCGAAAAGATCACCGATCTCCTGCAGCGAGTGCTTGGTCAGCGTGCGGGCGAGGTACATCGCGATCTGGCGGGGAATGGCGATGTTGTTCGGGCGCCGCTTGCTCGTCATGTCGCCGATGCGGAGCTGGTAGTGCTCGGTGACCCGCTTCTGGATCGTCTCGACGGTGAGCTGGTGTTGGGCCTGCTCCATCAGCACGTCCTTGAGCAGCTCCTCGGTGGTGGCGAGGTCGAGAGGGCGTCCGGTGAGGGCGGCGTAGCTGGAAACCTTGATCAGCGCACCCTCGAGGCGGCGGATGTTGCGGGAAAGGTGCTGGGCGATGAAGGCCAGGACCTCCGGCGGGGCGGTGAAGCGCAGCGCATTCGCCTTGGTGCGCAGGATCGCGAGGCGTGTCTCGTAGTCCGGCGCCTGGATATCGGCCGGCAGGCCCCACTCGAAACGCGACACCAGCCGAGACTCGAGCTTGGCGATTTCGGACGCGCGCCGATCGCTAGTCAGCACGATCTGCTTCCCGGACTCGAACAGGTCGGTGAACGTGTGGAAGAACTCCACCTGGATGCGCTCCTTGTCCGCAAGGAACTGCACGTCATCGATGAGGAGCACGTCCACGCTGCGGTAGCGCTGGCGGAAGCGGGTCAGCGCGTTTTCCTGCAGGGCCTGGATGAACTCGTTGGTGAACTTCTCCGTCGAGAGGTACGCTACGCGAGCCTCCGGATTGTTCCGCAGCACCGCGTGGCCGATCGCGTGCATCAGGTGCGTCTTGCCCAGCCCGGTGTCACCGTAGAGAAAAAGCGGGTTGTAGGCCTGCGCCGGCGCCTGCGCGACCGCGAGCGAGGCCGCGTGCGCCATCTGGTTGTTGTTGCCGACGACGAAGGTCTCGAACGTGTTGCGCGGATTGAGAACACCGCCCGGCGTCCCGGCGTTGCGCTCGTCGCTGCGCGGAGTCCGCCGCGGGGCGACGGGACGCAGACGGGTCGAGCCTTGGCTGCTCTCGGCGGAGGTGCGATTCGGGCTCTCCGACGCGGCGGACTCCGCCTTGCGCAGCTTTACGCTGATGGCACGGCCCGCCGTCAGGCGCAGCCGCTGCACAATCAGATCGAGGTAGTTGTCGTGAATCCAGATCGCCGCGAAATCCGTCGGCACGCCTAGCACCAGCGAATCCGGCGTTGATTCGAGGCAAGTGATTGGCTCGAACCACAGCTTGAACACGTCGTCCGGAAAGAGCGACCGGATGTCGCTCTTCGCGGATTCCCAGAGGGAGGTGGACGTGGCAGCAGGAGCCATGGACGGAACAGGGGCGGTTTATTCACATCCGCGCCTGGAAAGGCTGCGGAAGGAAGTCCTACTCCTGCTCCGGCCGAGAGGGCGAGCGCGAAAACGCTCCAGCGGAGCGCAGGCGCGGATGGGCCCAAAAGTCGTCGCGTTAATGACTGAACAATAGCTATTAACGAAAACAGCCTCGCCGCAGGAGGTGGCGAAGGGAAAGACCGAGTGGCCGGAGCCGGAACTGTCGGGGAAAAGTGACAAGGCGATGACTAACGGGGAACGGAAAATCCGTTTCAAGGGCAACTTTCTCCCAACTTATTCACACCGGGGCTGCGGATAACTTGCGCGTTTTTTTGTTTGCCTCGTTTTTCGTCTGCGGGAGCGCGGCGCGGAGTTCGCGCGTAGTCACGCCGAGGTTACCGTTTGGTTGCGGTTGCGTGACCAGCGAAGTGGCGGGCGCGCTACGGTGAAGGGGGCGCGGGATCGACCCAGCGGCCGTGCTCGCGGATGAGTGCGATCAGCCGTGCGTCCGCGTCCGCCTGCGGCACGTTGTACTGCACGCAGGTCTTGCCGACGTAGAGGTTGATCTTTCCTGGCGCACCGCCGACGTATCCAAAATCTGCGTCAGCCATTTCACCAGGGCCGTTCACGATGCAGCCCATGATCGCGATCTTCACGCCCTTGAGGTGTCCGGTCTGCGCCCGGATGCGTTGCGTCGTCGATTGGAGGTCGAAGAGCGTGCGTCCGCACGATGGGCAGGCGACGAACTCGGTCTTCGAGATGCGCACGCCCGCACCTTGGAGAACATTGTAGGTCAGCTTCGCGGCGCGCACGGGGTCCGCTTCGGTCTCGATGCTGAGGAGATCTCCGAGCCCGTCCGTGAAGAGGGGGCCGGCCAGCATCGCCGCCTCCAGCAGCCGTCCGAGGAACGAGGGATCCGCCAGCATTGCCGCCGCGGGCACGCTGCGGATCCACAGCGGCGCGGAGACGTGGGCGCGGGCGAGGCTTTCGGCCAGCGCGCGGTAGGCGCCGACGGCGTGGCCGGGAGCGGAGGGAAGCGCACCGTCCGCCAGCGTGACGATGAGACGGAGTCCGGCGAGCCCGGCGACCGCCTGCGCGAGGGCCGGAATGTCAGTCGGCGTCGTAGCGACCGCGAGGATGTGGCCGTGCCGTGCCGCGAGCGCGGCGAGGGTCGGCGTTCTTGTTGCGTCGAATGAGTGGACGAAGGCGAGGCGGCCGATGGCGCTATCGGCCGCGATCGTGGCTAGAGCGGCGGCGTCGACTGCGGTCCCGCACTCAAGCGCCAGCAATTCTGGACCGCGCGTCGCCGGGCGGGACCGCAGCTCGCGCAGGCGTGCGAGCTCCTCGGTGGATTCGACGCGGACCATGGCGCCCTCGATGGGCGTGTCGGCAAGCAGTGAGCTGCTCGCCGCGGCGGTGAACGCCGGCCATTGTGCGAGCGTGGTGCGGACGAGGACGCGAGGGACGTCCGAGCCGCCGGCGCGCAGTGCCGGAGCCCATTCGACCGGCGTGGTGACGCGACGGCTGAACTGATGAGGGTCGATCCGGTCGCTGTGCTCGACCTCCGCACGCGCCGCGCCGGCCCAGCGGGACTGTGCGCGCGCCGCGATCGCTTGGGCGACCGGGATCTCGTAGACGGAGTCCTCGGTCAGCGACACGCGGATCGTGTCGCCCAGTCCGTCCAGCAGGAGTGAGCCGATGCCGATGGCGCTCTTGATGCGACCGTCTTCGCCGTCGCCCGCTTCGGTGACGCCGAGATGCAGCGGGTAATGCATGTCCTCGGTCTCCATCCGTTCGACCAGCAGGCGGTAGGCCTGGATCATGACCTTCGGGTTCGACGACTTCATCGACAGGACGAGCTGCCGGAAGCCATGCGACTCGGCGATGCGCAGGAATTCCAGCGCGCTCTCGACCATGCCGAGCGGCGTGTCGCCGTAGCGGTTCATGATCCGATCCGAAAGTGATCCGTGATTGGTGCCGATGCGCAGGCACCGCCCTAGTTCCTTGGCGCGGAGGACCAGCGGGGTGAAGGACTCGTGCAGTCGCTCCAGCTCGCGCTGGTAGTCGGCGTCGGTGTACTCGCGGACTGCGAACCGTTTCTTGTCCGCGTAGTTGCCCGGATTGATGCGGACCTTTTCCACGTGCTCCACCGCCTCCATTGCGGCTTGAGGGAGGAAATGAATGTCGGCCACCAGCGGAATCCGGCTGAAGCCCGCGCGGGAGAACTCGGCGCGGATATCGCGCAGGCAGCGCGCGGCGGCGACGTTGGGGGCGGTGACGCGCACGATCTCGCAGCCGACCTCCGCCAGGGCGATCGCCTGGCGCACGGTGGCGGCGACGTCCTGCGTGTCGCTGGTCGTCATCGACTGCACGCGGATCGGATTGCCGCCGCCCATCCCAACTTCGCCGGCGCGGACCTCGATCGTCCGACGGCGAATCGACTGAAAACGAGACGTGCAGTAACTCATGCGAAGCGGGAGAGGCCAGCGCTGACGCTCAGCGGGCTGGACTGGAGGCCGGAGCTGGCTCCGCTGGGCGAAGGTCCCGGGCGATCCGGCGGACGTCGAAGAAGCTGACGTAGAGAATCATCGTGAACAGCAGGACCACGAAAATGCTCTGGGTCGACGCGATGAAGTTGGCCGGCAGCGCGCGTCCGCGGATGCGCCCGATCGTGGCGAAGAGCATGTGGCCGCCGTCGAGGACCGGGATCGGAAGCAGGTTGAAGACGGCCAGATTGATGTTCACGAGGATCGTGAACCACAGGACGATTCGGATGTCGGCTTGGGCGGCCAGGTGGAAGACCCGGATGATGCCCACGGGACCACTCAGCTTGGAAATCCCGATGTCGGAGTGGGGGTGCACGAGGCTCGCGAGCGTCCGCCACGTCATGGCGAGGTGGCCGGTGAACTGGCGAACCGGGTTTTCGTGGATGAGGATGCTGTCGGTGGTAAGAGCCATCCCCAGATCCGTGGCATCCCCTGGCTTGGTGGAGCGCGCGGGCAGCGTCACGGCGACAAGGGCGCCCTCGCGGCGCACCTGCAGTTCGACCGTCTGCTCCGCGGTGGCGGTGAGCTCGTCGATGTAGGTCTGCAGGTTCAGGATCGGTGTTGCGCCGATGGCGGCGATTCGGTCCTGGGGGCGCACGCCGGCGCGGGCGGCCCGGGAGTCGGCGGCGACGCTATGGACAATCAGTTCATAGGCGGGGGCGATGCCGACGCGTCGTACGCGCTCGTCACCGGCCAGGCGAGGATAGACCGTCACATCGCGCGGTGCGCCGTCGCGTTCGATGGTGAAGATCGCCTTGCGGCGACCGTCCAAGGCCAGCTCCGAGCCGGTGACGAGTGTCTGCATCAGTTCCTGCCAGTCGCTCACAGCGACCCCGTCGATCGCACGGATGGTATCGCCGATCTGCAGGCCGGCCTCGACGGCAGGGCTGGTGATGCGTGAACCATCCTCGAGCTCGATCGTCGGAGAGACGAATCCGATGCGGGTGGTGGCCTGCTCGGCACTGGAGGGCTGGCCGATGAACCAGAGCAGCGTGGCGAGGATGAAGGCGAAGATCAGGTTGAAGACCGCGCCGGCGACGGAGACGATCATCTTGTCGGCATAGCTTATGGGAGGCAGTGCGTCCGAGGGCGGGGTGGAGTCGCCCTCGACTCCCTTGAGATCGGCCAGCTGCGGCAGGGCGACGTAGCCGCCGAGCGGGAGCAGGGAGAGGCGGTAATCAACGCCATCGCGGCCCCGCCAACCGAAGACGCGCGGGCCGAATCCGATCGAGAATCGCTCGACTTTCAGACCCCGTCGGCGCGCGGCGAGGAAGTGTCCCAGTTCGTGGACGAAGATCGACCCCCCGAAGAAGAGGACGATGAGGAAGACGGCCCAGACGTTGGAGAAAAGGGAGTGGATCAAGTCCATGGAGACGCAGGCGGAAATCAGGCGTGGAGCGCGGTGGCGATCTCCGCGCGGCGCCGGGCCTCGGCGTCGATCGCGAGCACGTCCTCCAGGGAGGCGGGCACGCGGTGCGGAAAGTCTCCCAACACCTGATCCACCACCCGCGAAATCGCAAGGAACGGCAGGCCCCGTCCGAGGAAGGCCGCGACCGCGACCTCGTTGGCCGCGTTGTACACGGCCGGAGCGGACCGCCCCGCTTCCATCACCCGGCGGGCGAGCGCGAAGAGCGGGAAGCGCGCTTCGTCGATCGGCCGGAATTCGAGGGAAAGCAGCTTGCCCAGATCGAGCGCGGCATCGGTGCCTTTGGCCACTTCCGGGTGCAGCAGCGCGCGTTGGATCGGGAACGTCATGGACGGCGGACTGAGCTGCGCGAGCATGGTGCCGTCGAGGAACTCCACCAGGCAGTGCGCGATGCTCTGGGGATGGAGGACGGCTTGGCACTGCTCGGGCCGCAGGCCGAAGAGGCACTGGGCCTCGATCAGTTCGAGACCCTTGTTGGCCAGCGTGGCGGAATCGACGGTGATCTTGGGTCCCATCGACCAATTGGGGTGCCGCAAGGCATCCGCGGGAGTCACGCGGGCGAGTTGCTCCACGGGCCAGTCGCGGAAAGCCCCGCCGCTCGCGGTCAGCACGATGCGGCGGACGGACGCATGGGGCTGGCGTTCGATGCACTGGGCGACGGCAGCGTGTTCGCTGTCGACCGGGAGGAGCCGCGCGCCCGAGGCGCGGGCGGCTGCCAGCACGAAGCTGCCCGCGAGCACGAGGATCTCCTTGGAGGCGAGGGCGAGGTCCTTGCCGACGGCGAGCGCGGCGAGCGCGGGCTCAAGCCCGGCGGTGCCGACCACGGCGACCAGCACGATGTCGGCCACCGGCAGGGTCGCGAGGTCGCGGAGTCCTCCGCGGCCGCGGTGAAGCGTGGTGCCGGAGGAAAAGGCGCTGGCGGCGACCGCTGCATCGGCGGCGGCGTGGTCCTCGATCGCGGCATGAGGCACGTGAAACTCCCGCGCGATGGCCGCGAGCTCGGTCCAGTTCCGTTGCGCAGCGACACCGACCAGTTCCAGCCGGTCCGGGTGGGCCGCGATCACCCGCAGCGCGCTCCGGCCGATCGAGCCCGTTGCCCCCAGCAGCACGACGCGCCGGCGGCGGAGAGGGGAGGCGGAAGCGGGAGCGTGCACGCGGTCAGCAGGGCAGAGAGGCGGGGCCGCCGGGTCAGCGGAGCAGCGCGGCGAACGTGACGTAGGCCAAGGGCGCCGCCAGGATGAGGCTGTCGGACAGGTCGAACATGCCTCCGATACCTGGAATCGTTTTCCCGGAATCCTTCACGTCGGCGCGTCGCTTGATGATTGATTCGACCAAATCAGAGACCGCCGCGATCGCCGCGACGGGTACCGCGAAGGCGGCGGCGACGACCGGGGTGAAGGACTCGGGCAGCATCTCGCGACCGAGCCAGGCAACGCCGGCTCCCACGAGCGCGGAGGTCATGAGACCGCCGAAGAAACCCTCCCACGTTTTCTTTGGACTGATCTGCGGGGCGAAGGGATGACGCCCGAAAGCGAGGCCGGACAACAGGGCTCCGACGTCGCAGAATTTCGAAACGGCGATGAGCCAGAGCGCGAGGATCAGGCCCGTGCGGGGATGGGGCTGGTCGATCATCAGGATGCGCACGATGAAGTGCAGCATGAACGGCACGTAGAGCAGCCCGAAGAGCGTCCAGCCGAGCGTCTCGACCCGATTGTGCGGCTCCCGCTCGCCGAGGATGCGGAGGGAGACGAGGATGACGGCGCTGGCCAGCCATGCGGAGGTGTTGAACCCCGGCTCCAAGTACAGTGGGCTGACCACGAGCGCTCCGCCGAGGATCATACCGAGGACGTTGAAGGGCGCGACGCCGGTGCGGGCGACCATCGCGTAGAATTCCCGCAGCGTGAGGACGGCGATGGCGCCCACGAGCCAGACCGCGCCGGTCACGCCGAAGAAGCGGAGGCAGGCGAGGACGATGGTCCAGAGGGCGAGGGTGCTGAGGATGCGCTTGAACACAGGGTGAGAGAGAAGGCTAGGTCGTGGGTGCGAGCTGCTCGCTCGTCTTGCCGAAGCGGCGTTCACGGCGCGCGTACTCGGCGACGGCGGCGGTGAGTTCAGCCTTCCCGAAGTCCGGCCAGAGCACGGGCGTGAACACGAATTCGGCGTAGGCGCTCTGCAGGAGCAGGAAGTTGCTGAGCCGGGTCTCGCCCGAGGTGCGGATGACCAGGTCGGGGTCCGGCAGGTCCGCCGTTTCGAGGTAGCGGCTGAACGCGTCCCATGACGTGGTTTCCAGTCGCTCGCGCCCTGCGACCACGGCGGCCGCATACGCCCGCGCCGCGTCGGCGACTTCGCGGCGCGCGCCGTAGTTCAGCGCGAGGACCAAGGTGTGCTCCGTGAAGCCCGCGGTCGCCGCGATGGCTTCGGCCAATACCCGCTGCACGGAGTCGGGAAGTTCCTCGATCCGACCGATCGTCCGCAGGCGGATGCGGTTTGCGACAAGCCGTGCGGTCTCGCGCTTGAGGAACCATTCCAACAGCCCCATCAGGGCGCCGACTTCCTCGGCCGGACGCTTCCAGTTTTCCGCGGAGAAGGCGTAAAGGGTGATCTGGCGGATGCCGAGTTCCCATGCCGTCTCGAGCACGGTCCGCACGGCCTCGACGCCCTGGCGGTGTCCCTCGATCCGGGGCAACCCGCGTTGCCGGGCCCAGCGACCGTTGCCGTCCATGATGAACGCAACGTGACGGGGGACGGGAGAGGCGGCCGGGGCGGACATTCGCGATCCATGAGTCAGCGGTCGGGGCAGGGGTTTGACAAGGCGGAAGGACGCAATTGGGTGCGGGGTGCGTACGCCTCCTCCGCCGCTTTCGCCCACCGATCTCCAACGCCGCCTCGTCGCCCTGCCGGGCTGGCAGGTGGGAGACGGAACCATTGAACGCACCTGGGACTTCGCCGACTTCCGGGCGGCGTTTGCGTTCATGACCCGTGTCGCGGTCGACGCCGAGGCACTCGACCATCACCCCGACTGGTCGAACGTGTACCGGCGCGTGACGATCCGGCTCTCGACGCATGAGGCCGGCAATCGAGTGACTGAGCGGGACCTCGAACTCGCGGCGCGCATTGACCGGCACGCCGCGGCCGGCTTGGCGGGCTAGCCCGCTCGCCGCGCATGTGCGGCCTCAGAGGCCGAGCATGAAGTTCATCGTGCGGTCGGACTCGCCGGGCAGGTGCTCGTGGCCGAAGTCCGGGTAGATCACCATGTCCTTGGGGGCGGTGATGCGGTTGTAGGCGGCGAACTGCGTGCTCGGCAGGCAAATCGTATCCATCAGCCCGCAGAACATGAGCACCTCGGCGCGGATCCGCGGAGCGAGGAACTGGACATCGATGTAGCCCAGCTTCCGGAAAATTTCCGCTTCACGTTCGTGCCGCGGATCGAACCAGCGGAAGTAGTCGCGCAGCTCCTGATAGGCATCCTTGGCCTGATCCATTTCCCAGGTCCGCAGGTAATCACTCAGGAACGGAAAAACGGGGGCGGCCCGGCGGATGCGGGGCTCGAGCGCCGCGCAGGCCAGAGTCAAGGCGCCGCCTTGCGAGCCACCCATGGCTCCGACGCGCTTCGGATCCACCTCGGGAAGGGCGAGCACGACCCGAGCAAGCTGGGCGGTATCGAGGAAAAGATGGCGGAAGAGCAGTCGGTGCGGATTCGGATCATCGAGCCCGCGGATAATGTGCCCGCGCTGGGTGTTGCCGGGCACGGAGCCGCGGTCCTCGGAACGCCCGCCCTGACCGCGGCAATCGAGTGCGGCCACGCAAAACCCCTGGCTAACGTAGGCAAGCTTGCTCGCCCAATCACCGCTATTGCCGGTGTAGCCATGGAACTGCAGCACGGCTGGGCAGGCGCGCGCGCCGGCGGGGCGGAGGTATTTGGCGTACACGCGGGCACCGTCCGTGCCGGTGAACCAAAGGTCGAAGCACTCGACTCCCCGGACGTTCAGCGTCGGATTGGGTTTGAGCTCCGCCTGCGGTGGCGTGGCGTCGAGTTCGCGCAACGCCGCGTCCCAATAGGCATCGAAATCGTCCGGCCGCGGATTCCGGCCTTGGTACGTGAGCAACTCGGAGAGGGGCTTGTCGATCAGGGGCATGGGGGCAGGGGAGGGAGGCGTCCGGGAGCGAACACGATCCTCGCTCGGGGGCGAGCCTGAAGGAGCCGGCGGGCTCGGGCCGACTAGGGCTTGGTCTTGGCAGAGGGAGCTGCCACCCCAGGGTGCTTCTTGAGCTTGTCCAGCTTGGGCTTGATCACCACTCGGCAGTAGCCCGCAGTCGGATTCTTGCGGAAGTAATCCTGATGGTACTCCTCCGCCTCGTAGAAGCGCTCCAGCGGCACGATCTCGGTCACGATCCGATTGCCCCACCCAGGCTGGGCGGCCGCGCGGGAGGCCTCAGCGGTGGTGCGTTCCGCATCGGAGGTCGTGAGGATGATGGAGCGATACTGCGTGCCCTCATCGGCGCCCTGACGGTTCAGGGTGGTGGGATCGTGGATGGCCCAGAAGAAATCGAGCACGGCGCGGTACGAGACCACCGCTGGATCAAATTCGATTCGGATGATCTCGGCGTGGCCGGTGGTCCCGGTCGTGATCTGTTTGTACGTCGGGTTCGCGGTCTGGCCGCCGGCATAGCCGCTGACCACGGAGATCACGCCGGGCAGCAGTTCGTAGGCGGCCTCGGTGCACCAGAAGCAGCCTCCTCCGACGTAAGCGTACGAGGGGGCGGTCGAGGCGGGCGCAGCGGTGGCGGTGGAGCTCAGCATGGCGAGGAGGGCGGAAGGGAGGGCGAGGAGGAAGAGGCGAACGCGGGCGTACATGGTGGAATGGGGAGAGAGGGAGGGAAGAGTCCGCCGGCGCTGGCGGGCGGGTGGCTAGCGGGTGAGGCGGCGGTACTTGATCCGCTTCGGCGTGTCGGCGTCGTGCCCCTTGCGGCGTCGGTAGTCCTCGAGGTAGCTGGAGTAGTTCCCCGCGAACCAGTGCACCTGACTATCGCCCTCGAAGGCGAGGATGTGCGTGGCGACCCGGTCGAGGAACCAGCGGTCGTGGGAGACCACGACCGCGCAGCCCGCGAAACCCTCCAGCGCCTCCTCGAGGGCGCGGATGGAATTCACGTCGAGGTCATTGGTGGGTTCGTCGAGGAGGATCAGATTCGCGCCGGCCTTGAGCAATCGGGCGAGGTGGACGCGGTTGCGTTCGCCGCCGGAGAGGACGCCGACCTTCTTCTGCTGGTCCGCGCCGGTGAACCCGAATTGCGCGCAGTAAGCCCGGGCGTTGACCTCGCGGCCGCCGAGATCGAGCAGTTCGTTGCCCTCGCTGATCGCCTCGTAGATCGTCTGGCCGTCCGGCAGCGCGTCGCGCGATTGGTCGACATGCGCGATCTTGACGGTTTCGCCGACGCGGAGCGTACCGCGGTCCGGGGTCTCCGCTCCGACGATCATGCGAAAGAGGGTCGTCTTGCCGGCGCCGTTCGGTCCGATCACTCCGACAATGCCGCCGGGCGGAAGCGAGAAGGTAAGACTGTCGAAGAGGAGGTGGTCGCCGTAGGCCTTGGCGAGACCCTGGCTATCGACGACGAGTGTGCCGAGACGCGGGCCGGGCGGGACGACCAGCTCGAAGTCGCGTTCCTTCTCGGCGACGTTCTGCTTGAGCATCGCCTCGTACGCGCTGATGCGCGCCTGGGACTTGGCGACGCGGGCCTTGGCCGACTGCCGGATCCACTCCAGCTCACGGGCCATCGCCTTCTGGCGGCGGTCCTCGGTGCGCTGCTCGACGGCCTGCCGGCGCTGCTTCTGTTCGAGCCAGCCCGAGTAGTTGCCCTTCCATGGAATGCCGTGCCCGCGGTCGAGCTCGAGGATCCACTGCGCCACGTTGTCGAGGAAGTAGCGGTCGTGCGTCACTGCGATTACCGTGCCCTCGTAGCGAGCCAGGTGCTGCTCGAGCCAGTGGACGCTCTCGGCGTCGAGATGGTTCGTCGGCTCGTCGAGGAGCAGGATTGAAGGCTTCTGCAGGAGCAGGCGCGCGAGCGCCACGCGCCGCCGCTCGCCGCCGGAGAGGCGATCCACGACCTGGTCGCCCGGCGGACAGCGGAGCGCGTCCATCGCCATCTCGACCTGCGGTGTGACGTCCCAAGCCCCGAGCTGTTCGATCTTCTCCTGGAGATCGCCCTGCTTGGCCATGATCCGGTCCTTCGCCGCATCGTCCGGTGCATCGTTCAGCTCATCCCACGTCGCGTCGTACGCGGCCACGAGGTCGGTGAGGTGCCGCACGCCCTCTTCGACGCAGGCGCGGACGGTCGCGCCGGCGGTCAGGCTGGGCTCCTGCTCGAGAAGCCCGACGGTGTAGCCGGGCTCAAAGTGCACGCGTCCGTCGATCTCCGTGTCGCGTCCAGCGAGGATGCGCAGGAGCGAGGACTTGCCGGAGCCGTTGAGTCCCAGCACGCCGATTTTCGCGCCGTAATAGAATGACAGCGAGATGTCGCGGAGGATTTCCTTACGCTCGATTTTCTTCGCGACGCCGAGCATCGAGAAGATGATCTTGGGCTCTTCAGTCTTGGCCATGGAGTTCCGCAAGGAATCCCGGGGGACGGGTGGCGTCAACCGCAGGCGCGCGGTGATGTCGCGTGCTCGAGGGCGCGCAGGCGCGCCATCGCGTCGGCGGCGTTGGCGCCGCACATGGAGGGCTCGGGCCGGAGCGAGACGCAGACGGCGGGGCGCTCGGGAAGACCGAACAGCCGGCAGGAGAGAGCGTCGTCCAGCTGCACGCAGGGGATGCCGGCGGGTTTGCCGTGGGGCATGCCGGGAATCGGCGATGAAATCGATGGCGCGATGCAGCACGCGCCACAGCCGGGTCGGCAGGCGTGGTCCAGCGTGGTCACGGCACGGCCTACTTGAGGGAAAGCTCCACGCGGGTGCTGCCGGCGCGAATCGACCCGACGCTCACGCGCTCGGGACTGAGGCCGGTCCCTTGGAGGAGCCGCTCGCGCACGGCGTTCGCTCGCGCGCGCGCGAGTTCCTGCAGCGCGGCGTCGTCGATTTCGACGGTGGCGAGGAGTTGCGCCGCCATCTGCTCCGGGGTGATCGGTGCCACTTGCGGCGCCTCGGCGACGGATTCGGTGGCTGGGACCGGACTGGGCGTGACCGCGGGCGCGGGGGTGGGTGCTGCTGCCTGGGACGTCGCCGGACCGGCCGGGCGTCGGAGGCGCTCGGCGAGCAGGCGAAGCAAGCGGGCCAGCAAACCGTCGCGGTTTGCGTCCGGGGCCGGTGCGCTGACGCTGACCTCCGAAACTGGGGTCGGAGAGAGAACTGACCGTGCTGCGGCGGCGGCCGCTTGGGCGGCGACCACCTCCGGAAAGTTCTCGGCGAAGAGGGCGGCGAGGGCGGCGACTTCGGTGGTCGGCGCGATGGGAGCATCCTCGGGGAGGCCGGCGGCCTGTTGCAGGCGGCGGGCGACCACGTCGATCCGGCGGGCGAGCTCCCGCTCGCGGAGCGGAGCCCGATCCACGGCTGGATCGAACTGGCCGGTCAACTCGACGCGCAGCGCGGGCCGATCGGCCAGGGCGCGGTGCAGGGTCGCAAGCTTCTTCACCTCGTTCTCCCGCGGTTGCGGCGCACCTGCATCGAAGAGCTGGACCGCGAGTTCCTCTCCGCCTCCGCCGAACGCCGCGCCGAGCAGTGCGAACGGTGACGTGGCGACCTTCGTCAGGAGTCCGACCAGCGTGCGGGCAACGGTGGGACCGATGTGGAACGCGGGATCGTCGACGCGGCCCGCCACCGGAAGATCCAAGGTCAGCCGACCGCGCGAATCCGTCAGGAGGGCCAGCGCGAGGGGCACGGGCAGGTTGGTGGCCTGCGGGCTCGGCTGCCGCGCGCCCAGCGTCAGTCGTTCCACCGTGATGCGGTTCGCGGTGTCGAGTGCGTTCCGCGCCAGCCGAACCCGGCTCTCGATGGAGAGGTGGCCTCGTTCCACGCCGTAGCCGGTGTAGCGGACGCTGTAGGGGGTGAGGGGCACGAGGTCCAGTCGGGTGAGATCGAGGCGCAGGTCCGCCGAGGGTGAGGCACCGAGGGCCTGAACGTCGCCGCGGATGCGCAGCGGAGCATCGGTTCCGAGTCGGCCCTCCAACTGCACCGTTGCCGAGGTGGTCGACGTGCTATCGATGCGTTCGATCGTGCCGGACAAATCGCTGAGCGCCACCGTGACGACGGGCTGCATCATCCCGTCGGAGAAGCTGAGCCGGGCTCCCTCCACGCGCAGCCGTCCGATCGCGAACGGCAGTAGCGACGTGGCTGCGCGCGGCGTGCCGGGGGAAGCGGTGGCGGGAGCGAGGTTCGGCGCGCCCGGGGCGGCAACAGGGTTGGCGGTGGGCACCGCGGAGGCAGGTGCGGGCTTCAGCAGCGCGGCGAAGTTCAGGCGTCCTTCGCGGCTGACCGCGGCGTTGATGCGCGGTTCGACCCAGCGGATTTCGCCGACGCGGCTGCGGAGCGACGGAACGTCGAGCGCGAGGTCTTCGAGCTCGAGCTGCTTCCATGTGACCAACGGAGCATTCGCTTGGTTGTCGACGAGTGAAACGTCGCTCACGGACGTTTTTCCCGTGATGGCTCCCTGGCCGTTCTTCCACGTCAGGCGCAGCGAGCCACCGGTCCGTCCGGTCGCCAGCCAGACGTCGGCAAATTGCTCAAGGTAGGGTCCCCACGGAGCCAGCGGTAGGTCGACGAGTTCGACCGAGACCGCAGCGTGCTGGGTCGCGGGCGTGAGCTCACCGGCCGCGCGAATCGCTCCGCCGCCGCGCAACGCAACCTCGCCCTCGACGGGCCAGGCTTGATCGGCGGCGCTGAGGTTCAGCGCCCCCGCCTTCACGCGCAATGACTCCGTGCTGATGTCCACCTGGCGTGCGCCCGTGCCGTCGCGGAATCGGACACCCGGTCCGTCGATCTCAAGCGCGGTGAACGCGATTTTCAGCGCGGAGTCGCGGGACGGTGCGGGCGCGGTGGGGGCGGCGGATCCCGGCGCCGCGGGAACGGCGAGCGCCGACTGCAGGCGGACGATGGGTTGAAGTCCGCTCGCATCGCGTTGCAGGTCCAGCTTGATCCCTTCGATCGCGAGTTTCCCCGCCTGCACCTCGCGCGTGTCCGAATCGATGGTGCCCCCGCTGCTGGAGAACGCGGTCAAGGCGAGGAAGGGTTCAGTGTCGCCCTTTGCGACCAGTTGCAGGTCCTTCAGCCGCAAGTTCGCGTTTTCAAGTACGGTGCGGGTTTGAGTGTTCACCCGAGTGATCCTGAAATCGGTCTCCAGCGTGGCGGATCCGGAACGCAGGGTCAGTGGCAGCGCGGATGAAACCACCGGGGAAAGGACCGCGAGATTCGCGTCGCTCACCGTGAGGGATCCCGAAAGCTGCGCCAGCGTCGGCGATAACGCGGCGCGGAGGTCGATCCGCCCCCCTGACTCCACCGTCGCCGAGAGCTGGAAGAGGGCGTTCGCCTCGGTGTGAGTGGTGTCGAGTCCGCGCAGTTCAGCGGCGAGCTCCGCGAAGCGCAGCACGAGTGTTTCCGCATCGTGCTCGGAGCGAACATGGACCGTGGTGTCGCGGAGCGTGGCGCGGTCGAGTCGCAGGTGCGGCAAGACCGGCGCGGCATCGGTCGGTGCGGGAGCGGACTCCTGGGCGGGACCGAGCTGGGCCAGATTGAGCGTGCCGTCGTCGCGGCGGACGACGTAGAGGGAGATGCCGTCGAGGCTGACGTCCTGCAGGTGCGGCTTGCCGAGCAACGTCGCCCAGAGACCGAGATTGGCGGACGCTTCGCGGATCGACAGCAGGGGAGAACCGTTCGTCTCTTTGACCACAACGTCCTCGAGCGCAGCGCTCAAGCGGAAGGGATTGACGCGGGCGGCCTCGATGGTGACCGGTCGCGCGAGCAGTCGACTGAGTTCCTCGGCGACGCGGGGACGCAGGATTCCGGGCAGGCCAAAGAAGCCGAACAGCACCGCGGCGCCGGCGAGGGCGACGCATGCGAGAGCGAGAAGGCGGGGCCAACGCCGCCTTGGGCGGCGGCGCAGTTCAGCGAGCGACCATTTCACGTGACCGTGCTACCGCACTGGACGGCGGCGGCAAGACCGGCGCGGAGATTTTCGCTCAGGCCAGCGCTTTCAGACTCTCCTTGAGCTGCTTCGCGTGGTCCTTCGTATCCACCTTTTCGATTACAGCCAAGACTTTGCCTTTCTTGTCGAGGATGAAGGCGGAGCGGGCGGGGCCGAGGTAGGTTTTTCCGTACATCGACTTCTCCACGATCGCGTCGGCGGCGCGGGCAAAGCCGTCGTCCGGATCGCTGACCAAGGCGAAGGGCACCTTCTTCTTCGCTGCGTACTTCTGGTGCGACGCGGAGGTGTCGCGGCTGATGGCGATTACATCGCAGCCGAGGCGGTCCAACTCGGCAGCAGCCGCGACGAGTGAGTCGATCTGACGGTCACACGATCCGGTGTTGTTGCGCATGTACACCGACACGACGGTGCGCCGGCGCAACAGGGAGGACAGTGTGACGGTGGAGGCCTGTCCATCGCGGACCACGGCCCGTTGCAGGGAGAGATCGAGAGTCTGGCCCGGGGAAATCATCCGGCAGCGAACGCGCGTCGGGCGGTGGGTCAACCCAAGCCGCCGGATCGCGGTGGGGCCTACCCCAGGTCAGATGTGCTTGGAATCCGCCGCATCCTTGGCGACGTAGCCGGAGTCCTGGCGCTGGTGATTGACGGCGTTTTTCTTCAGGTAGGCCTGGTACACATCGTCCGCGCTCATGCCGAGGGTTTGGGCCAGCGAGACCAAGAAGTGGAACAGATCGACGACCTCGACGCGCGCGTTTTGCTCGTCGAACTTCTGGTACTTGGCCCACCATTTCCAAGGCACAGAGTCCACCAGTTCCGCCATTTCCTGCTGCATGGCGCGGGTGTAGTTCAGGATCCACTTTGCCTTTTCCTCATCGGTCGGAGGCGGCAGGGACACCCCGATTCGCTGATTGAGAGCGCTTTGCATCCGGAAGATTTCCTCAAGTTTGTCGGGGTTCATGCGGGCACGGTAGGAGGCGGCTGGCGGCGAGGGCAAGGGGGGAGTGAGGCGAGGG
>JACCDG010077959.1_pt1 | contig 37960 bp, 56 predicted proteins | sample 7442471 | NCBI WGS metagenome assembly JACCDG01 (sample SAMN15323444, study PRJNA562643) | freshwater metagenome | isolation source: river surface water | place: USA:Blue River Watershed | collected 2017-08-17 | reverse complement strand
CCAGTTTAGGGATACTCACAGCAAATTCTATCCAAACGATAGGTAGTTGGTTCGATTCCAACTTTTTCCTGATGGAAAAATAGCTCATTAGGTAGAGCATTCGTCAAACGATAGTATCCCGTTTTATATGCCCTCGTAGCGCAATAGGTAGAGGCAATGGCCTTAGAAGTCATCCAGTGAGAGTTCGAATCTCTCCGAGGGTACCAAATATATACCTCCTTCGCCAAGTTGGTAAGGCATCGGATTTTGATTCCGACATTCGGTGGTTCGAGTCCATCAGGGGGTGCCAAATGTAAGATAGTTGTGTTCGCGTCCTGCAGGTAAGGGCATAACCGTAACATCACGGACGGGCGTAATAACCGTGTAATTAAATGCGACTCAGAAATTTATACCCGCGTAACTCAGTGGACTAGAGTACGATGCTACGAACATCGGAGTCGGAGGTTCGAATCCTTCCGTGGGTGCCAGTTTTAGGATGGTAACAGCAAATTTTATACATTAGACTTTTAATCTAAACCGTAAAAATCCATCCTGTTTATTTCTGTTGGGGGTAAATCGATTGGAGCAGATACTGGGCTTTGAACTCAGGTGATAGGGTTCGATTCCCTAACCCCCTGCCATATAATATGCTCCTGTGGTGCAATTTGGTAGACACGCTAGCTTGAGGTGCTAGATGTTGCAGGTTCGAATCCTGTCAGGAGTACCAGTTATAGTGGGTTGCCAGAGAGGCCTATTGGCGCATCTTGGAAAGGTGATGGTTGCGTAAGCGGCACGAGAGTTCGAATCTCTCACCCACTGCCAGTTTATGTGCGTTTGGTCTAAATGTTAGGGCGTCATGACATAGGGCTAATAACCTTAAGATGCGGGTTCGAATCCCGTAACGCACGCCATGGAAGGTTATCTAGGCTGGGCCTAGGACTGCTTCGAACGCAGAACGATCCGAAAGGGTTGAGGTTCGATTCCTCAGCCTTCCACCAATTAATGGGCTTATTGAAACCGGGGTTTCATTGCATAGCAGTAATGGGTTCGACTCCCAATAGTCCACCAAATTAATGCCTCTGCCGATGGAGCGGTGCCAGGTCTTCTAAACCAGGTTATGGGAGTTCGAATCTCTCCAGAGGCGCCATTAATTTAGTTTAGCTAGTTTTAAAAATACAAGTAAAGAAATAACCCAACTAGGAGGATCTATTTCATACCATTGTTTTCCAAACTTCCAATTCTTAGGATCCTCGTGATGATTTTTATGCCATGCTTCTCCACTATTAATATTTAATAGTGCAAGAATGACACTGTTTGAACTAGTTGAATTATTTTTAATAGGTAATAAAAACCAAGGTGTTTTATGTCCCAATGAATTAATAGTATGCATTTTAATAATATTAATTCCTAGGACTGCTATCCAAAATGAAAGATAGGTATTATCTATTAAAAATAAAATTAAAAATAAAATAAAGTTGATATGCCAATAGTACTTGGCAAAAAATATATGATCTTTATCTTTTAATAGATCTGCCATATATTGTATTTTAACTTTATTTAGATATGAAAGAAAATGTATTTTAAGTCTCGATTTATAATACGGACTATGAGGATCTTTTTCTGTGTCAGTATATCTATGATGTTCTCTATGAATAGAAACCCAGCCTAGGCTATTGCCCACAAATAGTAAACTGAACATAAACAATCCGTAGAGTTTAACGGCTCTATTAGGAATCCATGATTTGTGTGCCCAAGACCTATGTGCAAAAAGAGTAACATGGATTGCGGTATACCAAGAGGTTACATATAGAACAGCTATAGAATCTAAAGTAAAATGATTAAATATCCAATATATAGAGTATATTGGAAATAGAATACCGATAGTAGATAATGCGATAGGATCAAATTTTTCTCTATTCATCGGGTATTTATTATTTGCCCCTCTAGCCCAATTGGTATGAGGCGTCTCTCTCAAAAGGAGAATCGTGTCGGTTCGAATCCGACGAGGGGTACCAGTTTAGGGATGACTACAGCAACTAACTTTCTGCAGCCAACTTTTGCAGGCCAGCCCAGTAGGGGGCGTGTCGTGGGTTCGACTCCCGGCTTTAGACACATCATCCCGTTTTGCTCTTGTAGTACAAAGGTAGTACACTACTTTGGTAAAGTAGAGACGCTGGATCGTTACCAGCCTAGAGCACCAAAATGTTCAAAAGAGTCTTGACATGTAGTTGCAAAGGCTATATAATAGAGACTTAGTTAGTTAATTGTTCTTTAAAAATTTGTAGTGTAATTTGCACCGTTCATCTAGAGGCCTAGGATACCGCCCTTTCACGGCGGGTACACGAGTTCGAATCTCGTACGGTGTACCATATCAAATTATATTTGATAAGTATATTTTGATATGGAGTATTTTTGATGCATTTTTTAAAACTAAAGAAAACATTTCATGATGTTGCTTACAATGAAGGGGATCGTTTTAGATCATACGGATTTGAACTGAATGGAAAAATTCACGGTATTGAATATTTGCGTCTAGAAGACATAGATAAAAGACCTTTCCTAAGTGTAATACCAGAAAGATATTATAAAGATTTCTATCTTACACTTATGAAGATAAATGCTATAGTTCCTCCTCACACAGACAGTAATATTCTTGCAACAATAAATTTTTACATAAGGACTGACAATTGTTTAACACAATTCTATTCCTTTAATACTGACAAGATTGAGAGTTTTAAATTAAGCACTCAAACAACAGGAAGTATTTTTGCAAGACACTGTCTAGACGACGAAGATAGTTTTATAGCTGACCCGTATGACATTTATTTGTTAGATGTGAGTAAACCACATAGTGTCAGTTCAGTGTCTAATTCTAAAGTAGAAAGACTAGCATTTTGTCTGCAAACAATGGTTCATAACTTTGATGCAGTTAAAATGATGTTAGAAGAAACAGATAGTTTATGATTATGTCCAGGTGGCAGAGAGGCCCAATGCAACAGTCTGCAAAACTGTAAAACCGTGGGTTCGACTCCCACCCTGGATTCCAGTAATTGGGGGTATAGCTCAGCTGGGAGAGCAGTAGCTTTGCAAGCTAAAGGTCATCGGTTCGATCCCGTTTACCTCCACCATTAGTTGTATTGTTTTGGAAAAACTCTGTGTACACCAGGGTAATGCACTCTCACTGACGGCTCCGGTTCGAAACGCCCGTTACGAGTTGATGTCAGGAGGTTATGGGTCATGCCTGTGACTTCCGTAACGAAATTAGAATAAACAGTGGCCACTGTCTCTATATAAGTTGACACGATAAAAGCAAACGGCAATAGGGTTATTGTTGTCCATAACAAGACAATACAACTAATGGAAGGTCAAATCGATTGGTGACGAAAACTGTCTTGAAAACAGCCGAGCGGTAAAACGCCTTGAGGGTTCGACTCCCTTGCCTTCCGCCAAAGTTTTTGGCCTGTTAGCGCAGTTGGTTAGCGCATCAGCCTGTCACGCTGAGGGTCACCGGTTCGAGCCCGGTACAGGTCGCCAAGTTTATATCTCGCTAGTGTAATGGCAGCATACCAGTCTCCAAAACTGTTGGTCGGGGTTCGAGTCCCTGGCGGGATGCCAAGTTAAATTATGGTCAGGTGGCAGAGCGACAGATGCGTCCGATTGCAAACCGGAACCAGGTAGGTTTAACTCCTACCCTGACCTCCAAGAATTATAAATAGTTTTAAAGCCCCGGTGGTGTAATTGGTAGCCACGCTGGTCTTAGAAGCCAGTGCGTAAGCGTGTCGGTTCGAGTCCGACCTGGGGCACCACATTTAAAGGAGTATTGCAATGTCGACTAAAGATACGATAGATCGTGCCTACGGTAATGTTCCTAAAGAGTGTACGCCTTATCTAGACTTTAGGGACATTGTTCCTGAGTTTAGAGGTATTAGATATTTTCTAATATTAGCAATACGCCGAATTAAAAAAATATTTAAATGACACCTTCTATTAGGAACTATACTTTAAAAACAATATTAGTCCAATATAGTCTAGCACTACTTGGACTAATTGTATTGTTCACAGAATTAAATATTTTTTGGCTTTTGATAAGTTTAGTTTCTTATTTTTTATTTTATGTAGTAGGTGAAGGAATATTTTTACATAGATATTTTAGTCACGGTGCATTTAAATGTAAGGATTGGGTAGCAAAAACTGGCTCTGTATTTGCTGCCTTGGGAGCGTTCGGAACTCCTATATCTTATAGATTGATGCATGTAGCACATCATTCTTTTTCCGACACCTCCAAAGATCCACACAGCCCGTCGAATGGTTTTTGGGAAGCATTTATAGGTTGGCAATTACACGACTACAAGGGTACATTATCTTTGCTAGTAGCCAAACGATTATATGCAGTAAAGTTTTATAGAGATTTAGAATTACATTCAATTAAACTGTGGTGGTTGTTTATGTTATTAACATCATTAATAGACTGGAGAGTACCGTTGTTTATAGCACTAGGATCTAGTTTAGGTATGCTAATATCTAGCTTTACTAACAGTGCAGGACATTGTTGGGGATCAAGAAGATTTGAAACAAAAGATAATAGTAGAAATTTTGCATGGTTAAGTTGGATCTGTTGGCAAGGATCTGGTGCTTTGCAAAACAATCACCATGCTTATCCAAGTAGGATTCATGATAGTCATGCTTGGTACGAGTTTGACATAGGTAAATACTTGATACCTATTTTAGTAAGAATTTAATGCGGGCGTAGCTCAGTTGGTAGAGCACTACCTTGCCAAGGTAGATGTCGTGGGTTCGAACCCCATCACCCGCTCCAAATAATGCCTCCGTAGCTTAATGGTAAAGAAGCGAGCTTATACCTCGCCAAAGCACAGGCCAGATAAGCCTGAGTGTGCAGGTTCGAGTCCTGCCGGAGGCACCAGTTTAGGGATAGACGATAGTTTTGAGTCCCTGCCAGTCTAGGCACAGTGGGGTCGACTGTGTTGACACTATAGTATGACTGAAGCCGGTATGTTAAACTTGACTATTCGAGACAATCTAGCAAGTCCTCCCAGGAGGATAGTTAGGCTCCCAATCTATACTCGCTGTAGTTCAATGGATAGAACAGTTCTCTCCTAAAGAATAGATCCAGGTTCGATTCCTGGTGGCGGGACCAAAATCGGTCTTTGGTGAAATGGATATCATCTTTGTCTTCGAAACAAAAGTTATGGGTTCGATTCCTGTAAGACCGGCCAAAAGATATTGACAAGTTTACAGCTATTTTGTATAATTACAATGTAGCTGTGAGCAAAGTGGCAAAGCTCCAAAAGCACTATTGTACGGTGTGAGGGTCGGGTTTAGGTTATAGGCCGCAAACCTTTGGGGGTTCGAATCCTCCCAGCTACACCAAATTTAATATATTGATTTTTAAGATAAAGTAAATAACAATAATAAAAATTTTGGAGTGTTGGCCGAGTTGGTCGAAGGCACCTTCCTGCTAAGAAGGCAAGTCAGCAAAAACTGGCTTCATTGGTTCGAATCCAATACACTCCGCCATAGTTAAAAATTTATTGGCCTATAGCTCAGTTGGTAGTAGCATTTGACTGTTAATCAAAGGGTCCCTGGTTCGAGCCCAGGTAGGCCAGCCAAATAAAGAAGGAAGAATATATGTCACAAGCGGAAGCAGGTAAAGGTTCTAAGCCGCGTCCTTTTAGTGTTAGTCATGATGAATGGTCCAATCGTTGGGACGCTATTTTCAGACGAGACGGATTGGATGAAGAACCTAAAAAAGAAGTTGACAAAAATAAGCAACCAGTTTATAATACTGAAAAACAGAAAGATTAATATGCAGGTTAAATCAGAACAAATTAAAGAAGGTGGTGTTGCATGTGGATGCGGCCGTAGTCCTACTGGCAACTGTTGCGGATGGCATGCTTTAACTGAAGACCAATTTATGGATCGTAAAGAAAAATACGAAACAGGAAAAGTCGACCTTCAAGGAAGAGAAGTTAAATAAGTTTAAGCCGGATTAGCTCAGTGGTAGAGCAACCGCCTTGTAAGCGGTAGGTCGTCAGTTCAATCCCGACATCCGGCACCAAGTTTTAGGATAGGTTCAGCAACCCATATTACATGGATAGAACGGACTTAGCGACTGTAACTGGAGCCTTTCGGGGCTTTGAAGGTTACAGTCACAAGCGGTCCGCTCAAGTGAGTTTCGATAAGTCTCACTATAAACAAAAAGTAGAAAACTATCCTGTTAGAATACCCGGCATCCCGTAGCCGTAAGTAAACGGGGGTCAATTGTCTGTACCATAAAAGACACTGTGCGTAGGATCTACAGCAAGGCCCGCTTACATGGGCGACTTGAGAATATCCTAGGTTGACAATAGCTGGACCAAACTACAGTAATGTGGACGGGGTAACTATCCAGTTTAGGGCCTATGTGGTGTAGGTAGCTAGACATTTTATTAAAGCACACTGCCATTCAGGGTATGTTAGGCGCTTAGGCTCAAACCATACAAGTGTGTTTCAATAAAATGCGGGTAGACAGGACAAGGGGCGTCCAGCAGCCTTCCAAGCTGAAGATCGCGGAGTTCGACTCTCCCTACCCGCTCCAAATTTTGCCTCGTTAACTCAGTGGTAGAGTAGCGCCTTTACACGGCGAATGTCGGCAGTTCGACCCTGTCACGAGGTACCAGTTTAATCCGAGTGTAGCGCAGTCTGGTTAGCGCATCTGCTTTGGGAGCAGAGGGTCGTGAGTTCGAATCCCACCACTCGGACCATTTTAGGAATACAGTATGCCAATGTATGAAACAACAGTACGCACACCACAAGGCGACGAAAAGAAACGCATCTATGCAGATAATCCGCAAGAGGCAAAAAAACTTTTTGAACAACTGTACGGCGGGCCTAGAGCAGTTCCATACATACCACATACAGTACCAAGTTGACGCAGAGTGTTAGAAGCGGTATCTGGCCAGGCTCATAACCTGGAGGTCGGGGGTTCGATTCCCTCCTCTGCAACCATTAAAGGAGAACGATATGATGAAATCAAAAATCAAACCCGTTCGACTAAAAAATATTTTTTCGAACGAAGAATTCATTTGCGAAGACTATAACAAAGTCAAAATTGTAGACGGTGTTGAATTCATAGAGGTATATAAAGAGACACAGGCAAGAAAGTTCTTAATGAATAAGAACATGCTTGTTAAACTCAAAAAATAGGTACCAAATGAGTCAACGAAAAAAAGTAACTATAAATCAACTACTCGAAAAAAAGAAAAACAAACAGCCTATTACCCAACTAGCAGTTTATGATTATGAAAATGCAATCATAGCTGATAGGTTGGGTATTGATATCTTATGTGTAAGCGATACCGGCGGTATGGTATTGTTTGGACACGAAAGTACAGTTTCTGTAAGCATGGAAGAAGTCATGTATATGGCACAAGCTGTAAAGAGGGGAAGCCAATACGGATTAAGAATGGTTGATATGCCTTACATGAGCTTTCATGTAAGCCCAGAGCAAGCAATTGAAAACGCCGCAATGTATGTCTCAAAAGCTGGCGCAGAAGTTATGAAGTGCGAAGGCAACATTCATCACGCTAAAAATATAGAAGCTATTATTAAAGCAGGTATTCCTGTACAAGGTCACATTGGCATTTGTCCTATGCGTCAAGCACAACAAAGCGGATTCAGAGCACAGGGCAAGACTGCACAAGAGGCTGCGGCACTAATAGATGACGCTATGGCATTCTACGAAGCAGGTTGTTTTAGCATCATGGCCGAAGTAGTAACAGCAGAAGTAGTAGAATACCTACAAGAAAAATTACCAATTCCTATCATCAGTTTAGGTTCAAGTAATCGAGGCGACGGAGTACACATTATAGGCAGTGACCTATTTAAGCTGTACGAAAAACATACGCCCCGACATAGTAAAGTCTATGTTGATCTAGTACCTATCCTTGAAAAGGGTTATCAAGCCTATATCGACGATGTAGTTAGTCGAGCATATCCAGGCACTGAACATACTGTGTTTATGAAGCCTGAAGAATTTGAAAAATTCAAGGAGATGATGAATGCAAAATAAATTACCACAGCGTATCTTTTGCACCGGATCAATGGGCAGTCGTTGGAGTTACATTATTCAAATGCTAGAAACTATCGATGGTGCAAATACTAGCGATAGGAATAACAGTTCAAGAGAGTGGCACAATACACATCTCGAAAATGTTATAGCAGAAAGAAATCCTGACAAAATTAAATTTACAGGACACAAAGGAACTTACTTTGGTAGAGGAATGGAATTTGAAGCAATCCTCGATCAAGAGAATATTGATAAACCTTGGCCATCTAAAGAAGGGTCACAATTTATCAAAAGTCATGAATGGGCCTACCAGCTAGAAGATATTAAACAACGATATCCAGATGCATGGATATTAATGGTTTATCGGCCAGACCTTGATAGTTTTGCTTGGTGGCATCAGGTAGGTGGCTTTAGTATTGATTATCCAAAGTACGATGCTCTAAGAGATCACACTACAGTATTCTGTGAAGTCATACAACAAAATAAAGCCATGTTAGAATTTTCAACTAAGTATGACTGTACTTGGAATCACTTTACTAATCATTGGGTCGAAGAACAATTTGGTCGTAAATGTGATCCAGTAGATACACCCAGAGGTGTTTTAGTATCACTTGTAAAATGACTGTAGATCAAGATTACCTCAACAATTACTTTGCAAATGTATGGCAAGGTAGTGCTAAAAACTTTAAAGAAACTGGACTATCATTATCTGAAAAAATAAAACCAGATGAATGGGTCCTTGATGTTGGATGTGGTAGCAATCCGTTTAAAGGATTGATTCCAAATCTAGTAGGAATAGATCCTGCTAATGAACAGGCTGATTATAAAGTTACTATTGAAGACTTTAAATCGGATAGATTATTCGATGTTGCCCTCTGCTTAGGCAGTATAAATTTTGGCAATGTTACAGATATATCCAAACAGATAGAATCTTTAATAACACATCTAAAACCAAATGCAAGAATATATTGGAGATGTAATCCTGGGTTACAAGATCATGGCAACGAAGAATGTAAAAAAATAAACTTCTTTCCTTGGTCATTTGAATGGCATAGGCAATTATCAATGCACTATGGATTTCAAATCAAAGAACTGGCTTGGGAAACTAACAAAAAAAGGATATATGCAGAATGGTTAAGAATTTAGTAGCAGGAATTTTACTTGCAGTAAGTAGTTTATCTCATGCTTGGGAGCCAACAAAACCAATTAATGTAATGATCGGTTTTGGTCCAGGTAGCGGAAATGAAATGAGTTTTAGAGGTATTAGTAGTATCCTAGAGCGAGAGAATCCAAAATTAAATTTTATCATAGAAAATAAACCCGGTGCCGACGGAGTTATTGCTATGAACGACTTTATTACAAAACCAAACGACGGCTATCATCTTTATGTTCCTAGCCATCAAGGGATTTGGGTAACTGCTGAATTTTTTAATAAACAGGCAGTTAGATATACTTTAGACGATTTTGAGTATCTAGTTGCACTGGCAAAAAGTCCGCTGGCTGTTATTGTTAATGCAGACAGTGAAGTAAAAACTGTTCCTCAATTTTTAGAAAAATTAAAAAATACAACAAAACCAGTTACCATCGCCGCAGGCAGTGGAGCACATAAACTAGCCTTTGAGTATATGGCTAGCAAAGTAAAGATTAATAAAGATCTTGTCAAAACTGTAGGATATCGAGGACCTTCCCAAGCCGGCCAAGATGTAGCCGGCGGCCATGTTGAATTTGGTATTATTCCAACTGCTGTGGCTGCAACTTTTGCACAAAGTGGTAAAGTACGAATATTAGGATTATGCAGTGAAAAACCTGTTACAGGAATTGATGCTCCGTTAATGGATCGTTGGGTCCCTGGTATGCATGTCTATGCGGCCTGGGCTATCATTCTGCCAAAAGGCACAGCACCAGAAATTAAGAAATGGTATGTGGATAACTTTTCTAGAGCAATCAAGAGTCCACAGGCAAAAGAATTTTTCGATAAGAACTATATGTTTTATGATGAAAAAGAATTAACTCCGGCTGGATTTAAATCTAGTATGATGAAATTGCGAGACCAATGGATTCCAATTTTACAAAATTTTAAAGAGTAATTTAACCAAAAAGAATTGACAACACAATAAAAATACCGTACAATAGACACATGTTAAGAAATTAACAAAGAGTTTTTAGATTAGTTACAGCAAACCATTAGCGACTAATAATCGCATCAACGGATGGGCAGAGATAACTTCATAGCCTATCAAACATGGTGCTAGTACATGTAAAACAACTGGCAAAAACTAATCTGTTTGATTTGTAGGATAGATACAGCAACCTTTACTTTATAACGAAACCGCTAATGCAGTAGACGGTGTCCTCTGGAAAAGGATGTAGTGGTAATACAGAAATGTATAAGCCATAACGCTAACGGAACTGATGACAGAATGGAAAGACATACTATGTTCATGTACAGAACTTACATGATAGGCTTGGGGAACTGAACCAATATACAGGGGATGGGGCCAAGCAGAAAATAAAAACTGTTCCGGCTATCCTGTTAAGATAATAGAATGTTAACAGCAACTTTAATTTTTCAACTTATATCTGAAAACAAAACACATTCTGAAAGGAAATAAAATGAACGCATTTGTAAACGCAGTAGCAAACCAAGAAGCCCGTACTGCCAACGGCATGAAGGCTCGTAAGAGCACAGCCAAGGCCACAGTGGATCTGTTCTACAACATCGGTGCAAGCCGTGGTAAGAACATCACTGGTGCATTTACTGCCGCTTATGTAGAAAACGCAGATATCGCTCTGCGTATCGCGCAATGGGCTCGTGATGTACGAGGTGGTGCAGGCGAACGACAACTTTTCCGTGACATTCTTGTTCACTTGGAAAAGCGTGACCCTGACGCCGCACTAGCTCTGCTTCGTAAGGTCCCTGAAGTGGGCCGTTGGGATGACATCTTTGTTTTCTCAACCCCAGTTCTAAAGTCAGCCGCATACACTATGCTGGGCGATGCACTTCGTGCTCGTAATGGCTTGGCAGCAAAGTGGACTCCCCGTAAGGGAAAGATTGCGGCTGAAATCCGAGCATTCTTCGGAATGACTCCAAAGCAATACCGTAAGAGCCTCGTGGCACTTACCAAGGTTGTTGAAACACAAATGTGTGCCAACGACTGGGATAACATTAACTTCTCACATGTTCCTTCTGTGGCTGCTCGCAACTACAAGAAGGCATTCAACCGTCACAGCCCTGCGTTCGCAGAGTATGTGTCCAAGTTGGTCAAGGGTGACAAGACTGTAAAGGTTAACGCCGATGCGATCTACCCACATGATGTGTTGAAGGGTATTGCACACGCCTACAAGAGCTTTGATAAGACCGAAAAGGATCACATCAAGGCACAGTGGGATGCTTTGCCTAACTATGTTGGTGATGCAAGTATCCTTCCTATTGTAGATGTATCTGGCTCTATGACTTGCCCAGTTGGCGGCGCCGGTGCAACTCGTTGCATCGATGTAGCAGTTGGGTTAGGGCTATACCTAGCAGACAAGAACAAGGGCGTGTTCAAGGACACATTCTTGACCTTCTCTGACAAGCCTGATCTTGTTACCCTAAAGGGTGACATCCTTCAGAAGCTTGACCAAATGGTTAAGAGCAACTGGGAAATGAGCACTAACCTGCATGCCGCTATGAACAAGATTCTTAGTGTTGCAGTTAAGGGAAATGTCCCAGCAAGCGACATGCCAAAAATGTTGCTCATCTTGAGCGACATGCAGTTTAACCAATGCGCCCGTTTCGACGACAGCGCAATGCAAATGATCGAACGCAAGTTCGCAGATGCAGGTTACACTGTTCCACAAGTCGTGTTCTGGAACCTAAACAGTTCTGGAAATGTGCCTGTAAAGGCCGACAAGAGTGGTGCGGCACTGGTAAGTGGATTTAGTCCAAGCATCATGAAGGCTCTGCTTTCCGCTGATCTTGACCAGTTCACTCCAGAAGGTATCATGATGAAGACTGTAATGGTTCCTCGTTATGACCTTAGCTAAAAAGTATTAGCTTTTATATAGGGCCTTAGGGCCCTATTTTTTTAGGTGCAACTAGCCAAAATGCAAGCGTTTAAACCGCCCTACAAGCGTTTTAAAATGCTCGTGGGTACATAGACCTACCCTAGCCCCTGATCGCTTGTTATAGGGCGTTTAAAAGTGTTGCAAAAATACAACACTTTTTAGGTTGACATTTTTAGTGTTTTTCTTTATACTATAATTACAGTAAATAGAAAGGAGCCCAAAATGCCCAGGATTGCTAAACCTAATGTAGTTGCTTTCCGTGTAGAGCTAACCGAATACGAGCGTGGATGGGGTCAGAAGCATTGGGATACCTGGTATTTCGATAACGAAGCAGAAGCTCGCCAGGCTGCTATTGATTACAATTTGAAGCACAACAATCTAAAAGAAGCTCCAGATTGGTATGTAAGGGCAGACTATATAGGCCCTGTAAGATAAAGGAAAAAATGTATAAAGTAGTATATAAAGAAGTCGAAGTAGAATTTGCCACTCTTGATTTGGCAATGGCTTATGCTAAAACGCTAAACCAATTTGTCACAATCAAGGGAGGCACTTTTGAAATAGTTGGAATGTTCGGAGTTGATTCGATAAAGAACGGGGTGTGTCCAGACGGGGTTAAATACGACTGGAACAAGGCAAGCCGTATCGGACGAGTTAAGAAAGAACGAGTTGCGTAATGGAAAAGAAGATCGTAGGACCTAGCGGAAAAGAATATATGACTGCCGTCTATGTTCAAGATAAAATTGAATTTAGAAACTTTGGGGATTCAAAGTATACAGTAGTCTTTGATGTTAAGGTGTTAGATCAACTTGTTCCATTTCTAAATGAAGTAAATTTTTGGAGAAAAGTAAATGAAAAAAGTAATTGAGATTAGAGCCGCTGAAGGCGGAGAGGATAGTAAGTTATTTGTAAAAGATTTGGCACAAGCCTATATTAAGTTCGCACACAGCAAGGGTTGAACTACCCGCCTGATAAATGAGTATCTTGGCGAGTTACATATTCTTGTCGAGGGTACTGATTTATCCGGCTTAAAAAACGAGTGTGGAGGCCACAGGATACAACGAATTCCACCAACGGAACGAAAGGGTCGTGTCCACACAAGCACCGTGACCGTAGCTGTCATAGACTCTACTGAGAGCCAAAGAGCCGTAGCTATACCTAGCATCGACTTAAAAATCGAATGGTATAGCGGTACCGGTGCCGGAGGCCAACATCGTAATAAACATCAAAACAGTTGTCGTATTACACACATGCCAACTGGTTTGGTTGCTACAGCCCAAACCCGTAGTCGCCAAAATAGCTACAATTTAGCACTTATCGAAATACAGAATCAAGTTGACAATATCTTTTTAAGACAATATAATGATACAATAGCAAGCACAAGAAAAAATCAAGTTGGTAGCGGTATGCGAGGGGATAAAATTCGAACTTATCGCTTCCAGGATGATCGTGTGCAGGATCACATAACAGGAAAAACTGCTAGTACAAAAAAAGTACTTAATGGTAGTTTTGATTTACTTTGGAATTAATATGACAGTTTACGCAGATGGAGTTCGATACCAAACAATGTATCTGCCCTGCGGTGGCGTAGCAGAGTTCGATGAAAGTAGCGGCATTAGTTACCGATGCGAGCTCTGCGGCGCTGTTGTAGGCAGTATTGGACAGTCTAAGCACTGTAAAGAAGAATCAGATAAATGGCGTGCCTACGAAGAAGCAGGCATGTGGAAGTGGGATTACAATACAGGGGAATCCTGTGCCGTACGAGCTAACGACAAAAAAGGTTAATGGAAAGCCTGTAGTTAGATATACAACTAGGGTACCGCAAATTAAGGAGAATGGAATGCCGTGGATACAAAATGTCGCTCTCGCTGATATCTCTAAAGGGCATCATGTTCGTGTGGGCGAAAACAGTATGCTGATTCAAATAGTGGATCCAGCAATGACTTTCCCTACACCTTTGCACAAGTTCAAGGAAGTTCATCAGTTTGAATTTCTTGACTTGGAAAAGGACGATATGCCAAGTGCTGAAGAATTTAAGGTCACTGACGAGCAGGCAGAGCAACTTGTACGACTGTTACAACATGCTCTTAACAAGCGTATGGATGTTGTAGTCCATTGCGTGGCGGGAGTGTGCCGATCTGGGGCCGTCTGCGAAGTTGGTGTTATGATGGGCTTTCAGGACACTGAAGCCTACCGTAGCCCTAACTTGCTGGTCAAGCACAAGATGATGAAGGTCTTGGGTTGGACCTACGATGAAAACGAACCGCACACCATTAATGGTGTGCCGTTTGAATATGATGAATTAGGCAACAAAAAGATTTGGGTGCCGCCAAAACGCGAGGAGAATTGGGAATGATTTTACATAAAGAAGAAATTGAAAAAATTAAAGAAGTTTTGGACAAGTTTCAGGATGTGGAAACATTTGAGCTTGAACAAACAGGTGGTAATGGTATTGGGACTATCCTTACTATGACCTTTGCCCAAGAGGTAAATGGTATGCGTGGAAGTTTTGAAGTTGAAATTACCGGTGTAGAAGATTGGTAATCTTGTTGTAAAAATACAACACTTGCCCTGTTAATCTTTGGTTGACAGGGCATTCTTTTGGCAGTATAATATAGATATAGTAAGGAGCAAAGCAATGGCAAATGTCAAAAAAGGTAATCTAACTGCTCCGCCACAATGGTGGAAACACTTAAAAGATTGGAAGCGTGTCTTTTGGAAAAGTGAAAGACAAGCTCAAAAAAGAGATATTAAGGAACGAGAATGACTATTTGGGTAACCAGTGATTTGCATTTTGGACACGCGAACATTATGAAGTTCTGTCCACAGAGCAGAGCACGATATAAGAACGATGTAGACTTCATGAACGAGGAAATGATTCGTGAATGGAACGCTACTGTCGATACAGAAGATACAGTTTACATTTTAGGTGATGTTGCATTTTTACCTGCGGCCAAGGCTGTGAGTATTATGCGACGCTTAAATGGAACAAAGATTTTGATTGAGGGTAACCACGACCGCAAGTTGTTGAACGATCCTGTGTTTCGTAGTTGTTTTGCAGAAATACATCCGTATTTGTGCATTACCTACGAAAAGACTAGGGTTGTTATGTTTCATTATCCAATCGCAGAATGGGATCAAATGCACAGAGGTGCTGTTCACTTTCATGGTCACTTACACGGTGGCACAAGTGGAATGGAAAAGTATCGCTGTCGTGATATGGGTATGGATGCAACAGGCTTTATCGCTGTTCCTATGGAAGTAGCGATTCGCGATGCGATGACTGGCGAAATTAAAGGACACCACATTAAGGAGTAAATTATGGAAATGGTTGACAGAGCAAGAGTATACGCCACAGCGGCTCACGCGGCTGTCGGCCAACTTCGTAAGTGGACTAACGAGCCTTACATCGTCCATCCGGAAGAAGTAGCTCGCATTGTTGCCAGTGTGCCAGGAGCCTCTGAAGAAATGATTGCGGCGGCCTGGCTCCACGACACGGTAGAAGATACTAAGGTTGAAGTTACCGATATCTGGAGAGAGTTCGGTGCTGTTGTGGCCAGCTATGTTAATTGGCTTACGAACCCTAGTAAGAAAGAAGATGGTAACAGAGCTACTCGAAAAGCTATAGATCGCGAATACATTCGTAACGCTCCTGCTGAAGTTAAGACTATCAAGTTAGCAGATTTGATCAGTAACTGCTCCAGCGTCATGGAACACAACGAAGCTTTCGCAAAGGTCTACCTTGAAGAAAAGCGTCTTATGCTTGAAGTTCTTCGAGAAGGCGACTCGAGGCTCTATACTATAGCTTCTGAGTTTGTAATGCCATGAACTGGTTTACTAACTTTAAGAAACGCCCCCGTAGTGTTGAACTGCGGGTGCGTAACGATCTCGACCAAAAATACACTGTCTATATTTCGGGCGGTGATTGGTGGGAAGAAAAAGACGAAATGATAGCTTGGTGCAGTAAGTTATTTGGACCAAGAAACGAAAAGTATAATAACCCAAGATGGAGCCCTGCACCTTTTGAGTTTCGTTTTAAAAACAAGAAAGATGCAACACTGTTCATCTTACGATGGAGTTGAAAATGATTAAGTTTTTTTGGGGTGATGCGAAAGGCGTGAAGGCAGATGTCGAACGGCATCGTGCCAAAGAAGCCGAACTTGATGCTCGTATTGCAGAGTTAGAAGGCAAGGATGATCCTATGAGCGTAGCCGCACTGCGGGTCTATCGTAGGTTCCGTGCCCAACTGCTACAGAGCAAGGCAGAAGTTGTTAACAAGATTGGAAAAAGAAAATGAAAAATCGTTACGGAGATGAGTACCGTTTTGAACAAGTAAACGAAAGTACTTACACTATTGTCGGTGATTTGAAGTACTGGCGTTTCGGTGGCCGTGAAGGGCAAGAACAAATGGATATGAGCGATTTAGGCTTTGTTGACCCTAGCGGCGGGCCGTTTATCCAACTTGGAGCGAGAATTGACGGTCGTAAGATTGTTCGTATTCGTGCCGATGGTGATTTGGACGGAACTCCGTCTATAATGTTTGAGGTTGAATAATGTTTAAGGATAAGTTGCGCGAGTATGTAGAAACATCCGGACTGGTGAACATGAAGACAGCCGGCGAAGGTATCTATGTGCTCAAGTATAAGAAGAAAGTCTTCTACGATAACTTGTGGAACGAATACATTGCCGAATGCCGTGGTACGATCGTAGACAAGGACTTTAACTTAGTGTCGTATCCTTTTACTAAGATCTATAACTACGGTATCGAAAAGGAAGCACCAGTGCTACCTGCAGATACTTATGTTCGTGCATATCGTAAGGTCAACGGCTTTATGGTATCGGCTACTTGGTATAAGGGTGATGTATTAGTGTCTACTACTGGTAGCACAGACAGCGACTATGTTGCTATGGCCAAGGAAATGATGTTAACTCACATGTCTTGGGCTGACTGGCAATTGGCGTTTGCCGCAGACGACATGCGTGACTTAACTGTTATGTTCGAGTGCGTTCATCCAGGTGATCCACACATTATACCAGAAAAGGCCGGAATGTATGTTTTAGGTTATCGTGAAAACTCGTGGCGTTCTAAAGTTGGACACAGCCCTACAGTTTTAGAAATTATGAGCAAGGAGTTTAACTGCTTCATGCCAGAAATTTACGATACTACTGTAGGCAACTTAGTTGAACAAACTAAGAATGTTCGACACGAAGGTTTTGTATTCTATACAGAAGATGGTGTAAGTGCTAAGATCAAGTCGCCTTACTACTTGACTTCAAAGTGGGTTGCTCGCAATCCACGAACAGACAAGTTAGTAGACTTGAACAAGGACATCAAGCACAATTTGGATGAAGAGTACTATCCGCTGGTTGACGCAATCCGTGCTAATATAGTACAATATACAGCAATGGACGAGCAAGCTCGTTTAGCCTGGGTAAGAGAACAGTTAGCATGACATATCGCCAATACTATTGGAAAGAGATAAAGAGGTGCCTCCGAGCCCTCTTTATCTACTCAAAAGGATTTATCCTTAACAGGAGAGTATAATGCAGGATGAAAGCCACTTACCGGTAGCAGAGCAGAGCTTGATATTCAGGCTCCGCAAACGAGCAGAGATACGCAGACAGATTCAAGACCGCAAGTCAGTACAAGAAGGTCGGCCTGACCGCATCGCTGATTTACTCGAAGAGGCTGCTAATGAAATAGAAAGGTTACAAAAATGCCAAAGTGTTATCAACTAATCGGAGTGCCTGGCTCAGGCAAGAGTACTTGGATCGAAAGCCAAAACTGGGCTTTGACCTGTGCCAAAGTTAGCACAGACAAGTGGGTTGAGATCTATGCTAAGGAAGTGGGAAAGACCTATTCCGAAGTGTTTGCGGCTTTCATGCCTACTGCGGTAGACTTGATGGCCAAGGAAGTAGTTGCGGCTCGTGAAGCAGGCCGTGATATCATCTGGGATCAAACTAGTGTCTCTGAAAAGAGCCGTAAGAAGAAGTTTCAAATGCTTCCAGACTACTACCACATTGCTGTAGTGTTCAAGACACCTGAACACAAGGAATTAATGCGAAGGTTAATGAACCGTCCAGGTAAGGACATTCCAGATCATGTTATTGCTAGTATGATTGCCAGCTACGAACCGCCTTCTGAAGAAGAAGGCTTTAAGGAAATTTGGTTTGCTTCGTAAAAAATGGGCCGTGGGCCCATTTTTTTTGACTTTATAATTATCATATAAATAATTTTATGAAGCAAAGATCCGACGAAGAAAATAAAATTATTATAGATAATTTAAGAGATCCATACTCTCTTGAAAATTTTTTGTCGCAAGACGAAGTTAATGAGCTAATCGATCTATATAAAAATCGAGATAACAAAGTGCATAAAAATACTGGTCCTGTTACTAGCGAGCTCAAGGACGACTTTGAAACTATTCCAATTTTAAAAACAGTTTTTGAAAAAATTAAAAACGAAGTAGGCGACTGTGTTATCTATACAGGGTTTTTCTTTTATGTGCAACAGCCTCACATTATACATAACGATGACGATAAGTTAGGGCCAATTGTTTATAAAGCATTTACGCTGCCGTTAGAATTAGAATATAATATAAGAGATGAGGATCATCTCTATCCTTACCTGTGTATGTTTGATCAATATTATTTAGACGGCCCTAGTAAATTTTTTGGCGGGTCTAAAATTGATATACCTACTTTTTATAATAAGCAGGTATACGAATACAGTAGAGTAATGAATAAAAGTAGCGAGCCGTTTGATGCATTTGCAAGACAAAAATACTTAACTCATTTAAAACCTTTTTGGTTAGAGGGGCTAAGTTTTAATTCGGCACACTTATGGAAACCGGGCAATGCTATAGTATTTGATTGTGTTCGACTACATTGTGCAAGTAACTTCTTAGACCTAGGGATTAAATCTAAACTAGGTCTGAGTATTTTTACAGCCTTGCCTCAATGAGGATGTTGCAAGTGAGCTAATACCTTAGCTACATTTGTATTATTGAATGGAATATTCATAATTAAATGAATACTGTCATTGACCCAACTAATTGTTCTGTGAGTTTTTCTAGTATTAATGTAATATGCTCTACCTTCTTCGATCTGTAGCTTTCTGTCAGTATCGATAATCCAATCGTATTGTAATGGAGCACAGTTATTTAGAAATACTGCTATTCTAAAACTTTCTCTTGGAATACTTGGATGGTCTCTGTGGGGTACAAAGTATCCTCCAACATTACTCTTAATTAAAAAAGTTCTACCCAAGGGTGCAAATTCATCTAATAATGGATGTAAACTTGTACATGCTCTGTAGACATCAGTTGGATGAGAAAATTCTGTTTCCATAACTTTACGACCAGCATCTACACTTGCTTGAGCTTGACTAGGATTGTCTCGGTGAGTCTTACCTTCTAAGTTAGTAATAGTTAAACCTTGTCTATTATTTGGTCTATCTGTCCGTGGGAGATAGTCGACCCAGTCGTTATTAAATTGTTTTAACTCATCCATGAATTTAGATGTGTTAATTTTTATATTCAACGGCTCAAAGTCTCCTAAATTTAAAAGAGCAAGCTCGCAAGCCATTGTTTCACTAGCAACAAACCTAGCATCAAATTTTGGAGCACGACCGCTAACACCCGGCGGGACGATTACATTAGACATGATAAATTCCTTATTATATGTAATTTATCATTTCTTCAAATGGCGGTCTAAATTTTCTATTCTCTCCAGTTTGTATTGTAGTAGGTACATTAGCATAATCAAACCCGCGGGTTGGTAGTAATTCGTAGCCTGATTTAATGCAATTTATTAAAGTAAATGCTAGTCCTCTAATAAATTCATCAACCCCACTTTCTGCAACTAAGTTACTTTGGAAAGTCTGAGTTACTGCTGTTTGATAGGCTGTTTCTACGGGAGTGTTACTAATGATAAAATTAACAATTAAGTCCCTTATAAATTCATGAATGAACCCTTCGGCTGTTCTTCTGACCTGAGGCTTGCCCTTATACCAGTACTCGGACATTATAGTCTTAGTTCCGGCCATTGAATTATGTTGTAGATCATGCAAATATGCCGCTATTACATATCCTATATCTCTTCGACATTTGTTAGCATCATATGTGTAAGATATTCCGGTTTGTTGTATCTTAAAATCTAACCAAGCCATAGCTTCTTCAACAATAAAATCTTCATTAAGCCTAATTAATTCATAGGCATTTCCGTAGTGTTTTGCCTTGCCGTTTGGATATCGTTCGAGTGAAACTGCGTCTGCATGTACTTCTCTCGATACTCTTGTATTCTCAGTAGCATATCCAAGACCTAAGGCCAGCACAACTCTCTTGTCAGTTAACCCCAAATAATTTGCAACTTCTTCTGCATCTAGGCAAGAATTGAATCCAGTTTTTACACCAAGTTCTTCAGCCGCACACATTGCCATAGTGGCACTGACAATGGCATCATCTCTCATTCTTTGATATTCATTTTCCCTATATGTAGTAATTTGATCAGTGCGTTCTATAGCCCAAAGAAGTACAATTGGTGCTCTAACTTGCCCATTATATCTTCTAAGTCCGTCGCCTGGCTTATTTCTATCGCCCTGAAAACACCAAGTATGATGCCAGTACAGCCAATTTTTAATTTCTAGTCCTTCGTCTGTATCAGTTACTACTATGATCTTATGATCATACTTTCCTTGCTTAGAAGGAGCAAGATAGGCGCATCTAAGGATTTCTTCTAATTTTTCCGCTTCAACTGGTGTAGTGTCCCACCATTTTGCTGTATACCTAGTTTCAAGAATATCTCTTAGCATATTAAATTCTCTCTAAAAAATCAGTTACTGTTTCCCAGGAAATGTGCAAAGGAATTTTAAAACAAAAAAACACTGCGGTTTCGGGAAAAGGAATATATTGGTGTACAATTAGCCCATTAACTGCTGTAGGTTTATCTATATTAATTTGTTCAGCAAAACTCTTATAAAGTTCATTCTGCATTTCTAAACTTGGCAACGGCCCCATTAATGTAGGACGACCGTCTACTGTATTAGGTTGGTAATTATAAAATCTTGTTACTATACTTCCTTCTAACGGAAATATTATTAGACCATTATTTTGAGGAGAAGTATGAGGCCCTGTTGCATAAACCAATTCGTTTATTCCGCAATGCCCGTTAACTGGGGGGTTAATACAGGTAAAATAGTTAAACATCCTGAAAACTTCATAGTCTGTTGTTAAGTTAATATCAAGCTGATTAAATGGGCCTTTTGTGATTTTAGGACCATTCTTATTTTCGTTGTATAAATTTAACAACTTATCTCTGTCGTAATCGAAGTCAAAACTTTTGTACATAATTAATATTTAGTTGATCTTGCGTTCATAAATATTTGATGATAGAAAATATTGGATTTTACGGACATAGCGGCTGTGCATATAGATCAGCAGACAGCTTTATAGATCTACTGTCTAACAAATTAAATTCTAAAGTAGTAAACATCGGCGTTAGACAAGGTAGCGAAGAAAGAATTTTATTTGAATTAAAAAAAACAAAAAAACTTGATTTAGCAGTTATATTTCACAGTGAGCCCGGATATCTGTTTTTGCCCAACTCGGATAGAGATATAGATGTAACAGGAATTAATCAAAAAAGAATAGAGAATTTAATACCAGAGGGGGATTGGGCATCGGGGTTTTCTCAGAAGCACTCTCCAAAATTCTTAGATGAATTTAAAACTCAGTCCGAGTTTATATCTTTAATAGATAATATAAAGGAACATTTATATCACTCCGATCTTATGCTAAACAGATTTTACGGAAGTTTAATACAAATTGACGAATATCTATTGGCAAAAAAAATACCAACTATTCATGTACTTGAAAAAAACAGTGCTATACCTAATTGGTTTAAATTTCGATCAGGTGTAGTTGATTACAGTATAGCACCCTTATATCAGATTTTTAAAGCAAAACAGCCCTTCTTTGTTAATTGTATAAGTAAAGAAGGAAACATAGAAGTTTGTAAAAGACTAGAATCTTTAATAGATGCGGCTTGTAGTATATAGGAATACGCTAGGTTCCACCCTAGAGTTGGAGGTTCGAATCCCCCGGCCGCTCCATCTTACTCCAACTATTTTTATAATTTGAAATATCAGGATGACATTTTTTATAACAGTTTACTAAATTTTCTCCTGTTAGTAATTTATCATATATCCAATCAAATCCTCGATTGACAATAACCTTTACACTATTAGTATCTGATGCTTTTAATTGATCCAAAGTTAGTCCCTGCTTTAAAAGTTCGTCATGGAAATTTTTAAAGGACGAATCTGTTTCTCTATTAATCGCAATAGCTCCGTAAAAGCAACAGGGAACGACAGACCAGTCCCCTCCAATATATATCGATTGCTCTCTTAGACTTTCGCAGTAACTAAAGTTAGGCAACGACTTAGAAAAATAAGCAGGTCGAGGAGCAACATTATTATTTTTAAAATTATTTTCGACTCTTTCTAAATCTTCTAATTTTTTTTCTATTTTAAAAATAATATTTGAAGACTGTATTAAATGCGAAAAGGAACCGTCTTTATTTCTTGCAACAGTAGTAGGTCGATCACTCGGTCTTGAATAAAAATCCCTAAAACCTAACTCGTTGCTTAAACTCCTACATTGGTCAACTTGATGCATGTTATGTTGAAAGGTAATCATAGTCCAATCAGCTATCCCACCTGCACCTATAAAAGTCTTTGCATTTTCTATAATCTTGAACCAATTTGTATTTCTTCTATAAAGATGATGAGTGTCTTCAAGACCATCGATCGCAAAGTTAACAACTAGATCAGGAATAGATGCAAGGTTGATCCACCAATCTGCTGATCTTGCAGAACCATTGGTGTTAATTACAAATGTACAGTTGGGACTAGAACTTTTAATATATTTGATAATATCTATAGAATCATTATTTGTAATAAAGTCTCCTACTGTTCCGTTAATAAGAACTTTCTCAATACCGGCAAGATCATTAGCTGGCAGATGTTTCTGTACTTGATCTAATGTCCAAACATATTCTTGTAGGATGTTCGGGTGTTGATAGTAACTAGATGTTGGGTACCTAGCACAATTAGGACATGCTGCATTGCAAAGAGCACTAAATTCTAAATGCAGCTTTTTAACATTTTCCCACTTCATTATAGATCAATAGCATGTACACGGTGCAAGTCTTGCCATGTAATAAAGGTATCGGTTATTTTATCTGTTATTCTAAAACTCATAATCCATCTAGTTTTAGAGCTATGTCTAGCATCAACATTATGTAATACATCTGTTCTAATTATAGAAGGTCTATCTAATCTATATTCTGCTACACATAACTCGTTAACTAACTTATCTTTGTCAGGCCACTGAGATACATCAATGGACGGTAATGGACCGCACGGCGCTGCTCGTAACGAAACATCACAGTCGTTGGGCATAAACCATCTAGTAATATGATCACCACCATTTAGTAATGGTATATTCAATGCAACCTCAACAGGACGAGCGACACGCGAATAATTCATAGCATTTGAATCATCATAATAATGTAAAGAGTTGCTTGGAAGATCAGGTCGAGGAACCGTTTGATCGATATGGATCTTCATAAAATCGCCCGGTAGCATCTGCATAAATTTACTCTTATACAAAATCATTCCGTGTTCCGATAACTTATCTCTAAGCTTCTTATATATGTCAAAATTATCACATAGTTTATCAATTTCAATTTGAAAATATCTAGGATTGCCAGCTTCATCGTCGCACCACTTTTTAATAGTAGTACCGGTTGAGCTTATGTCTAAATTCCAATTAAGAGGCTGATAGTAATGATCGTTCATAAAAATATTTATTATAAATATCAACATGGATACCAGCAACTTTTTACTAGAACTAACTAGTTTATCTTATGATAGATTAAGATTACTAGAAATTTTCAACCATGCTAAACCGTATGCACGACTCAAAGGTCTTAAATGGAGAGAGCGGCCTAATACACTAACAACAGTTGATCGAGCAACATCTGTAGTTATTCAATACGGTGATTACATGATGTTAGATTCAACAAAACAAAATCTAAGTTACGACTTTTTACAGCACGAATATATTAGGAATCTCGTGGGTTCCTTAAACTTTTCTCATGAAATTGTTTCTAGCAATATAGATATTATTTGGTATAGACCGGGATTTGAATTTGAGCCACATACTGACCATTATGCAGCCGCAACTATGATGTGGCCGATATTTCCGGAAGACGGTGGTGCCCCTATTGACTTTTACTACAAAGAAGGATTAAATTTTGTAAGAGGTGAAGCAAACGGGTTTAAAGATACCGTTGGGAATGATGATATAATTTATACACATTATTACAGTACAACATATCCGGCAATATTCAACAGTCACTGGATACATGGTGTTAGAAAAGTAACAAAGGAGCGGGCATTCTTAAGATTACGGATCAATGAATATTTTGAATCTATTGTAGAAAAACACACTGCTGGAAAATTAATTAAAGAATGATCAGTAACGAATTTATACACGAGCTAGATTTAAATTTTGATCTAGATTACATTAGAAAATTAATATATAGACCAAATCCGGAAAATGGTATGATGCCCCATCAGAGGCTTGTTACTGAAGATGCTTATATGTCTAATTTAAAAGAGAAATATCCTTTTTTAAGTTCTCTGTATAATATCTATATAATACATCCGGGTGGGTCGATACCGTTACATGTAGATGCCAAGCGGGACTGTGCCATTAATATTCCAATTGATAATACAGAAAACTCTAGTACAATATTTTGGAGATGTGTAGGCGAGCCAGAAACTGAATATGTTGAAAAAAGAGTATACCATTTAATTAAAAGCCAAGCTGAAGAAGTTTTTAGATTTACACTGCTCAAACCAACTATAATTAATAATTCAGTACCACACAGTGTAACAAATTTTGGAAATAAAATTCGAGTTATAGTAAGTTGGAGTATTGGTAAAGGTTGGGACTTTAATTATGTCAAAAACTATTTTGAAAAAGAGAAAAAGGTGTTATAATATGAATATCATCAACTCTAGAGGTATTCAAAATGAAATACTTTTTGGCTTTACTTTTGCTGATCTCAACTTCTGTTTTTGGACAAGAAACTAACTTACTTTCGGATTTGCAGAAAGGCGGATATGTTATATTTTTTAGACACGCAATCACACCCGGTCAAGATCCATTCAAAGTAAATCCTCCAGACGAAAGAGTAGAAAATTGCTCCAGTCAACGACAGTTGAATGAAGAAGGTAGAGAACAGGCTAAACTAATTGGCGAAAAATTTAGACAGTATAATATTCCTGTAGGTGATGTTATTGCTAGCCCATTTTGTAGATGCTATGAAACTGCACAGCTAGCATTTGGACGGTACGAATTAGAACGATGGATTGCTAATTTTGATCTTTGGGCACTAGATAGAGAACTTAGAAAGTCTCCTAAGGAAGGTACTAATAAAGTTTTTGTTGGGCACCACCTTAATGTAGAAAAACTTTATCAGAAAAAATGGAGGAAAGTTTTTCTTCGAGAGGGGGAAGCTATTGTAGTAGACCCTAAAAAAGCAGAAATCGTCGGCGTTATTAACAACATGAAGTTAGACATACTTGCAGAAGAACTGGCTAGAATTAGAAAACAATGAGGACTATTAGATTAGATAATCGCCATATACCGTTATTGGAAGAATTTTGTAGTGCAGCAAGCGCCGCAGGATTCTCCAATAACGAATCCTTAAGAAAAATGAAATTTGGCGGAGAGTTTGATTTACAAACAGTTCCAGAATTTTGGGGTATAGTTTTCAACGGTAAATTAATCTCAGTTAGCGGGTGTCACCTGTGGCCAGATCATTCATCAAATACTTTTACTATTAATCGTTGTTTATTCAGAAGTGCAACCCTTCCAGAATTTAATAATGTTGTTCCGGGGTTAAGTAAGACTCATATGAACAGTCTTCCTTTTAGCATTATGTTGCCCTATCAAGTTGAATGGGGTATTAAGAAAGGTTGTTGGGATCATAGGATCACAACCAGCCACGGAGATCACGACGCAAGCGGCAAAATGAAAAGAACACATAGGGCACTTGAGCTCTTAGAGAAGCAAGGTATAGTTAGCTTTTTTGATCAGGATATACTTTACAGTACACCGCAGACAGTCTGGAGATTAAATTTAGAGCCCTATCACAAGGCTTTGAGAGCGTTTCACCCTACTAGAGTTGAATTAGATCTAGATATCAGCGACGAATATTTAAAAATAATTAACCAGGGATTTAGTACTGTTTAGAAACAATTTGACAACCTGCGCTCTTTCTTCCAAGATAAATTAACCACTCGTTATATTTGCTTACACAATCGCCAGTGAACAACCAGTCTGGTTTATTAACAGCGTTTCCCTTTAACGCTAGCTCTCCGTCTTTTACTGCATAATCCGTCCAAAAAGTATCGCCAAGTGGAACCCCTTGATCAAATATATCTAATGACTCGTCCGGTTTAAAGATGTGATTACATATTACAGGACCTGCTTCAGTTAGTCCATAATTAATCATGAAATTTACATTTTTTGATTGCCAAAATTCTGCTTGAGCCTTAGACACGCAATCACTACCGGCTACTACTAATCTCACCGACGAAGGTAGAGATTGATTTTTTACATTCATTAGCGCATCGATCATTACTGGAACTAAGTGAGTTATAGTGTGTCCTTCTATGTCTTTAAAAAAACTAAAAGCATTAAATTGCTTGTAAGTTATTTCTGACCCCATTAGTAATCCAGGTATTGTCTGAACATTTAATCCTCCGGTATGATTAAGAGAACTAACTGTTAATATTTTGTCAGCAGGATCTATACCCTGAGAAACTATAGCAGACTTGGCATTAGCTAATATCATTCCTTCGTGTAACCATATTGGTTTCCTAGGTCCAGTAGTACCACTGCTAAAAAGCATTATACCAAATCCTCTTGGAAGATTTTCTGGTATATTAACAGTGTCTCTTTTAAATTTAGGTAAAATTGCAATCGGTTTATTTTCTTTTGCTGCCACAAGAATGTCTATAATTACCCGTTCGTCATAGGATTCTGACACACTAACATAGTTAGAATTTTCTACTTTATCAAACAATGACTTATATGTATAGGCATTTAACGCCTTCTTGTCTAAGTTTTTATTAGCGGTTTCAATAAGTTTAGTAAATATCATACAATATTTATAAACATGAAAGCAGACATATTTTTTATATCGTTCAAAGAATCAAACTGCGAACAAAATTGGGATAGACTAAAATATCTTCACCCTAATGCTATACGATTGCACGGAATAACAGGAATTGACAAAGTTCATAACACCTGTGACTCCTTGAGTAGTACTGATTATTTTTGGACTGTAGACGGTGACAATTATGTTCTTAAATTGTTAGAATGGAATGAGTCAATCTCTCATGACCTATTGATGTTTAAAGCTATCGATCCTATTCATAAAAATTTAACTTTATTAGGGGGAGTTAAACTATGGAGGAAAAATAGCATTATTAATAAAGACATGAGCAAGGGAGATTTTAGTTTAAATGCTACAAAAAATAAAATTGTAATCGACCATGCTTATAGCGAAACAAGATATAATAGCAGTCCATATGATGCGTGGAAAACATCATTTAGGCACTGTGTTAAACTTATGAGCGTTATTTTTAGATCTAGACCTAATGCAAAAAATATCGACGAATATCTCAACCAATGGAAAAGGTGCGCCAACATAACAGTATTAAATTCAAATTGGAGTTATCAAGGATACTTAGATGCTTGTAATTATGTCAAGCTATATGATAATAATGTTGAACAATTAAATTTAATAAACAATTATGAATGGTTAGAAAAATTCTTTAAGGATACACATGGGACATCTTAAAGACACTAATTCTACTTATATAAAACATTTTGTCTATGCATCCTATTATAATTTATTAGCAGTGATGATTGTCATTACAGGAGTGATACACAGTATATTTCCATGCTTGTTTAAATTTACACCCTACAATTTGGCTAGAAAGATTGTGCAAGGTACTGAGGAAAATTTTAAAAATGACAGTCACAGTTAATCCTAAAGATGTTAATATAGAATTTGTATCTAGTTTAATACCACTGGTCATGAATTCATTGTTTAATGAAGAATCGTTTAAAGCAGTTGACCTAAGAGAAATACGAGATGCATTTAGATTAAAGCAAATGCAAAGTAAAGCATGGTTAATTAATGGATTTAAAGAGCAACAACTGAGTAAAAATAGTAAGATATTAGTTATCGGATCTTGGTTAGGGTTTACTAGTTTGTGTTTGCATAAACTAGGATATCAATATATAACAGAAATAGATCCAGATATTAGATTAGAAAAATTTGCTCGATATTTAAACAGGTTTAATAAAAATTTTAAACATATTAGTGATGATGTTAATAACATAGACTTGACCGAGTTTGATGTTATTATCAATACCAGTTGCGAACATATATTAGACAATACTTGGTTTGAAAAAATTAAAGCAGGATCCTGCGTTTTTTTACACAGTAATAACTTAGAAGGTTATGATCACACTAACATATGTAAAGATCTAAATGAAATGGTGAAAAAATATCCCCTTGATTTATTATACCAAGGGGAACTAAACTTTTTAGACTGGAAAAGATTTATGCTTATTGGTCAACGCACATGACAATATGTATTCTATCTTCAGTTAACGAGCCGTTCAATGCACTATGCTTTAATCTTGTATCGGTCCAATAGACAACTCCTTCTCTTAAATGATAACACTTATGATAGTGAGGCCAAATCATCCATGAATGAAAATTTGTTGTAATAGGTATATGTATTCTTGGTGTATAATCTCTATGCACTGAATAAGAACTCTTAGGAGGCATACACATTATTCTAGCTCTAAATGCATTGTACTTTGTTATTACTTCGTCTAGCAAAGTACCTTTTAGACTAGGCTGGATATGAATAAAGTCGTCTTCAGTTTTATCACCTAACTGTTCAATCATACCCGACCCAGAAAACCAATCTTCCGAATCTTTGTCTTTGGTTTGTAGAATTAATTGATAATTTTCAGGTTTGATTCTATAATATAGTTCAAGAACTTGTTCTTTAAGTTCTTCATACTTGTTAAAATCTTCTAAAACTTTAATGTAGTCCATATAGATATTTATGATATATAAAATGCAAGAAAAGAAAACAGACATGACATTCAATGTAGTTGCATACAGCCAAGTTCCTAACGAAGATGAATACTTTAATAAAGTACTAAGTTGGTGTGACCAAGTGAGCAAAGAACAAGACCAGCCCGCGGCTAAAAATATGGAGATAGATAATTGGCAAGAGCGAGAAGAAACACTTGCATGGATACTACATAACAAAAGACGATTTTGGAAAAGAGGAGAATATTTTTTATTAGAAGATTCTAATAATCATCAAATTATAGCAAGTTCTGGAATTTATCGATCGGACTTTTGTAGAGAAATCGCCATAGGTTCTGTTAGAACATTTGTTAACCCTGAATATAGGGGAAAGTTTTTATTAGGAGATTATCTATGGCCTGCACAACTAGAATGGGCAAAATTTAATAATTTCAAAGCTATCTTGATTAGTTTCAACGACTATAATCGAAGACTTATCAACATCATGAAAAGAAATGGTCTTGGTGTAAAAAAGAATCGAAATGAAAATAAATTATTTCACAATGGTATTCATGAATTGCCATTTCAGATTAATATAAAAAATACACCCCAGTGGATCATCTATCATAAAATAGACGAAAATTTTCACTTTGACTGGGAATCAGTTAGAGCTTAAAAACTTCATTCCAGTGATGGTATTTTTCTCTTGTAAAGTACCATCTGACACTTAGAATAACACGCAAGTTAGGATTAGGATTTATTACACTATGAATAATGTCAGTCCTAACAAAATGTGGTTCTAATAATTCTAACTCGTCGAGTTTTTCTAAGCCTTCGTAGACCTTAGGTAAGCAGGCAATTAAAGGATTTCCGTCGTGCCATGCTTTATGGTCATATAGATTATCTGCTTCAGTTCTATACCATTTCATCAATGTGTTCTCGGTTCCTGTAACAGGAATGTTTAATCCAAATGGTGCCCTAAAATTTACATGACCATCTACATGAGGAGTAAGCAATTCCCCTCCGGGGGTGCAGTAAAATCTTAAATATCTAAGAGGAACTTTAGATCTAGATAAGATAAATTTATAAGTTTTTGGACAATTTTTTTCAAACCAGCTCGGAGCAGGGTCATTAATTGCACATTCGGTATTTTGAAACATTCCGTCTATTGCATTTTTTAGTTCTTCTTGCAATTCGAGAAAATTTTCTATTTTTAATAGTTGATAGAGTGTATTTTCCATAGGGTACAAAGTGTGGAATAAATATTTATATGAACATATTTTCCGCAAGTGCAAATACTATAACGAAGGTACAGATTATTACAGGAGTGTTAGCAATACTCGGGTTGTTCCATTTTGACTTTACCTTAACAAATATTATCATAACTGTAGTGAGTTTTTACTTGTACAGTATTATTGGAGTTAGTTTAACATTACATCGCTACTTTAGTCATAAAGGATTTGAATTTCGGAACAGCTTTTTAAAATGGTCATGTACTCTGATCGCTGTGCTCGCTGGTAGAGGAAGTCCGTTAGGTTGGGTATATGTACATAGAGAACACCATGCTTATGCAGACACAGACAAAGATCCACACAGCCCGCATGTATTAGGATTTAAGTTATTTGGCTTTAGACATATTGAGGACCATAGTTCAAAAATTAAAATATTTTTGATTAAAGATTTAATGACTAAAGAGCAAGTGTTTATTAATAAATGGTACTTTGCTATTATATTTGTATTTTTAATTTTCTTAGGTCTAGTAGATATTTCGTTAATTTATTTTGCATGGATACTTCCTGCAATGCTAGTTCAATTAAGTCAAAACAGTTTTAATTATTTTTGTCATATGCACGGACACAGAAACTTTGAAACAAAAGATACTAGCACCAACAACATTTATCTATGGCCCTTTATATTAGGAGATGCATGGCATAACAATCACCATGCCAATGCAGCAAAAGTAGACACAAAAGTTCGATGGTGGGAATTTGATCCAGTTACTACTATTATAGGGTTAATTAAAAAATGAAAACATTATTTTCATCAAGTACTTTTAAAGTCCAACTGTTGGCAATATTATCTTTGATAATATCTTGCGTTGGAATATATACCTATGGTATTACTGTAGAATCATTTTTAATTGTTCTGGCTGCATATTTTGTCTACGGATGCTTGGGAATAGTTGTAACATTTCATAGAAACTTCACACATAAGAGCTACGAAACATATCCATTCATTGAAAAAGTTTTTGCAATATTTGGCTGTCTAGCAGGAACGGGTAGTTCACTAGCATGGGTATCGATACACTTAAATCATCACAAATATAGTGATAAAGAAAATGATCCCCACAGTCCTTTATATAAAGGTGTTAAGATCTTTACTCTAGATTATCCATTAAAGGATTCTATGAGACACAAAATGAAAGAGTTACTAACCGATCCCTTTCATCAGTTCTTACATAGATATTATCTTGCAATAATCTTAATCTGGGATCTAATCTTGTTTGCAATTGGCGGATTTTATGCAGTAGTATTTTTTCACCTTATTCCACTTACTATCACCGCAACAATGAGTAATCTTGTTAACTATGTAGGACATAAACCAGGTTGGTTCGGTAGTTATAGAAATTATAACTTGAATGATCAAAGTGTTAATAACTGGCTATGGGCAATACCAAGTTGGGGCGAAAGTTGGCACAACAATCATCACAGATTTCCAAAAAATTATTCTTACAAACAGAAATGGTGGGAATATGATATCTCGGGTAGTATTATCAATTTAATTAAAGTTAAGTAATGGCTCAAATTTTAATCTTTACAGGAATAGTCAGGTCCTATGTTAGACCTATTGGTGCTTATCAAGTAGCAAACATATTAAGAGCAGAAGGTTATACTGTACAGGTTGCAGACTTCTTTCCTAATATTATAGCAAGAAACTTCGACACAATATTGAAAATAATTAAAACATATGTAACTTCTGAAACAATATGGGTAGGATTTAGTTCTACATTTTTATTTGATATAAAAGGTTTCGGGAATAACGAAGCAGTATTTGACATCGAGCAATTCTGTCAGATGAGAGATCTGATTAGGGAAATTAGTCCTAATACAAAAGTTCTCTTAGGCGGTGGAAAAACTCTTTATACTGATGCAGCAAATGCTGCTATGAGAAAAGAAATAAAAAAATTTAAGAAACTTGAAACATTTGATTGTAAAAACTATATTGATTGTTATGTCGAAGGATATAGTGAAAGTAGAGTAGTACCTATTACGAAATTCTTAGAAGGTAAGAATCCTTTCTTACAATATCAAAAAAATAACGACGGATCTATTAGTATAGTTGACGATCACAAAGCATCAACTTTTGACTTTACTAATCATAAATTTGTATGGCAACCAGAAGATCATATTTTTCAAAATGAAGCATTGCCCATCGAAATAGCAAGAGGATGCATCTTTAATTGCAGTTTCTGTTCATTCCCTTTAAACGGAAAAAAGAAGTTAGATTACCTCAAGGATCCTCAAATACTGATTGAACAGTTTATCGAAAATTACGAAAAATTCGGAACTACAAATTATGTCTACCTAGATGATACACATAATGATAGTCCGCAAAAACTTGAAATATTATACGATCAAGTTTATTCTAAATTACCATTTAAAATAAGATTCGGAACCTACTTGAGACTTGACCTGTTAGCTGCACATCCTCATACTATCCCTTTACTGAAAGAAAGTGGTCTAGGATCAGGATTCTTTGGAATAGAAAGTCTTAATTACGAAAGTGCTAAATCAATAGGCAAAGGCCTTAGACCAGAAAAGGCAATCGAAACTTTACATAAGTTAAGGGAAGAGTGGCCTGATGTAACCATGCAAGCAGGCTTTATTGTTGGGTTACCCCATGAGACTGAAGAAACTGTTACATCCTGGCTTGACAAAATTACCGAACCTAGCTTTCCTTTAGATAGTATTAACTTAGAAGTGCTGAGACTTTTTCCAAATATTAAAAAACTTTGGTATTCTGACATGGATCAAAATATTGACAAATACCAGTACACTTTTGACGAAAAAGGCCAGTGGACAAATAATACGGGTCTAACTGAAATTAGATCTAGAGAAATCAGACAAAAATATTTTGAAAAATATACATCAAACGGTAAGGCAAAAGTAGGATGGACAGGGTTGTTTAGTTTACTAAATTTAGGAATACCGTTTGAGGAAGCTAGAAATCATTCAGAGTATGATACCAAAGGTTATAGACATTTAAACAATTCAAGAATTCTTGAGTATACTAGAAGGTTAGTGCCGTGATATGGACTAGTGAAAACAATTGGTATTCTTGGAATTATGACAACGGTGAGTTATTTTCAAGAAGAACAACACACGAACAGGAATTTAAAGTAATCTATAACAGATATACTGGCCCTGTAGGAAACTTTAAAAAAGAATTGCTAAAGGCAGCTGGTTCTATAATTGATCATTATCCGAATCTACAGCCTTGTATTTTCTTAAGTGGTGGAGTGGACAGTGAAATTATTTTGAGAGCATTTTTAGAAATAGGCGCTAATCCAAAAGTTTATACTGTTAGGTATGAAAACGATATTAACATTTACGATGTAAGCTATGCCGTAGTTGTTAGTTCGTTGTTAAATGTTAAATTAAATATTATAGATTTTAATTTAGAAAAATTTTTTCAAAACGAGGCAATATTAGTACACGAGCAAGGTCAGCAAGGAAGACCAAGAATGCTAGCACAGATGAAGTTTACTGATTGTGCTGACGGGTTACCAATAGTTGGCATGTGTGACATGAGATGGTTTAGAACCGATGCTGATTATAGTAAACAAGGAACTTGGTTATTAGAGGACTTTGAGCACGAAATTGGCTTAGATAAGTACAATCTTTATAGAAACAGACCAGCAGTTTATCAATTTTTTAAATGGAGTCCTGGTCTTGTTTTATCTTATACTAAACTTAGATGGTTTAAGAATTTAATATCAGATCGTTTTACTAATAGACTAGGAATTGATTCTACAAAGATTAAAGGTTATAGAGAAGCATATCCAGATTTAATATCTAGAGTTAAAAAAACTGGATTAGAAAATGCACAACCTTTTGTAGATAAATTTGAAAATTACCTAAATGACCGGTATGGTTTTTTACCCTATCGCGGTAATCATATAAGAACATTAAACGATCTTTGGATCGACATAACAGGAAATGAATATCAGAATGATTGATTACAAAGAATTTTTTGGGGTTAAGTATCCTATCATAGCAGCGGCTATGAATCAAGTATCTGAAATAAATTTAGCAATTGCCTGTTATCAAGCAGGAATATTGCCTAGTCTTTCAATCTATATGTTTTATAGAAACGGGGAACTTAATCTAGCAAAATTTAAAGAATCGATAGAAGTTTATAAAACTAAGACAGGTTCATGTAAATTAATTCTGAGTTGTGGTACTGACGATATTTTTAATCAAGAAGTAATAAAAATAATTATAGATAACAAACTAACTCATATAGAGTTAATTGAAGGATTAGTTAAAAGGCCTCTAAATATATTAAGAGACCAACTTAAATTTTTAAGAGAGAATGAGATAAAAAGTTCTATTAAAGCGTTAGATTTGGATCCGTTTGATTATTCTATGTTTGATTTTATTACAACAAAAGGTATAGAAGCCGCTGGAAGATCAAGAAATGGTGTAACTGTAGAAGAAAATTTTAACAACTTTAAGAAAGAATTTCCTAATACTGTTATTGTTCCGTCTGGCGGTATTGGATCATCGCAGCAAATTAAATACTTTTTAGAAAAAGGGGCCACAGCAGTATCCATAGGAACCTTGATCGCAGCCTGCAAAGAAAGTATAATATCAGTAGATACAAAATTAAAAATGATCAATTCATCAAAGAATGATATACAAAAATTAAAATGCCAATTAGGTGAAGATCAAAAAGGTTTAATTTTTAAACCTATAGAAAAAGATAGTATAAACAATACAATATCTCTTTATCACGGTGTTCGAGGAACAGAAAAGGGACATATTTTTGCAGGCGATGCAATTGATCAAATAACCGAAATAAAACCAATAGAAGAAATTATTCAAAATTTAGTAAAGGATTTATAAATGTTTTTGGGACTATCAAATGATTTAAGTAGCAACGAATATTCGCCTTTAGATCAATTTAAAAAACATAAAATTATAATTAAAGAAGATTCTAATCATAGTATTGTTTCTAATATCTGTCCTCACCAAAGAAGTCTTATCTCAAAGGATGACGGTAAAGGCCCTAGAGTATGCCCGTACCACGGCTGGAGTTTTACTATTGACGGTAATCCCTTAGGTTCTGGAAGATCAGTTGCCTGTAAGAATACAGAGCCGTTAGAAAAAGAAACAGTATATAACTGCAATAACATGTTATTCAGTTCCCCTGTTGTATGCAATGAATTAAATTTTGTTGATTTTACTAAATTTAAATTAGTAGAAAAAAGAATTGATAGAGTATATAACAGAATTGAAAATGTAATGGATATTTTCTTAGATGTTGATCATGTTGCATTAGTTCATAAAGGCGTATATGATAAGATAGGATTACCTAATATATCATCAGTAGATTGGGTATTTTACAACTATGGATCATTACAGCTAGTAAAAAATAATTTTAAAAATGAAACTTTTAAACAGACATTAAAACCAGAAGATTTAGATTTAGAATATGGAGCCGCATGGTTGGCAGTTTATCCAGGAACTATGGTAGAGTGGCAACCTGGTGCAGTATTTGTTACTGTATGCGTAAAAGTATCTGAAGAGGTGACAGATGTTGTAATTTACAAATATAGAGATTATAGTTACAATGAATTAAACTGGCAAATAAACAACGATGTTTGGGAAGATGCTTGGTATCAAGATAAAGAACAAATAGAATCAGTTGTCGGGTTTAATACAAATAATTTAGAAGAATACAAGAAACATTTTAGAGATTTTTTGAAAGACTATACTTTGTAACATTATCATAGAATCTTCTAACCTCTCCGGTTCCTAAATTTAAAAATTTTAAAAAGTCATAGTAAGGCACTGCTACTGCATTTTGCCATACTGGTGCATTCACTTTTAAGTATTCTAATTTTTCAAAGCCTACATATTTAGGAAAGTAAATTAATTCGTCTTTCCAGTAGCAGCCGTAAATCATCGGTTTAATATAGTAATCCCATCGATCAAATTTATCAAGTTTAACATCTTGTTTTGTTAACCCGTTACCGTGATAGTAATTTACTGCACACACTCCTGCTCTAAAAAATTTATCAGACAGTATACTATATAAAAACTCTGGGGTATTTCCATAAAATATATAAGATCCGGTCCTATTAACTAGATTAAATGCTCGGTCTCTTAAAATTTCAGGGGACTGATAACCCATATAATAATACGGTTTACCGTCTTTAAAATGAACATATGGATCATGTGTCATTTGAACATAGTTTGCACTATCCGGGATTAGAGTTAAAAACTTTTTCCATAATAAAGAATATACATGTATCCCAGTTTCAATGGCTTCAGATTCTAAATCTTCTTTGCAAGCTATAGGATCTATATCTATTATGTTAGTTTTGATACTGTATTTCTTATCGATAATTTTTAAATTATTATATTCGTTATCATTATACCCTGGGAGGTACATAAACACAGTTTCTATATCTAATCCTTGGGTTTTAAAACTATGTAAAATGCTTTGACTATCTACCCCGGAACTTAAACTCAATAATAAATTGTTATATTGACTAGATAATTCTACAGCTCTTCTATCGTTTTCTTCTCGCATGTTTCCAACAGGTCTGTTAGAACTATAGTAATCGATATAAAAATTATTATTTTCAAACCCGTAGTTCATTATTGCTTTCTCTCTAAAAATCTCTTTGTCTCGTTATCTGATTTTAATAACTCTAGTAATTCTTTATAAGGTATAAGAATACACTTTTCAGCGTAAGGATTTTTCTTTGCTGTCATTATGTAATCAATATTTTCTATTCCTTGAAACTTCGGAAAGTATTCTAATTCACTTTTCCAATATCTTCCGTAGATTAACGGTTTAATGTATAGATCCCAAAGATCGATTAAAGATACTGGTTGATTATCTTTATAAGTTAATCCGTTTTTTATAAAATAATCATATGTATATAGGAAAGATTTAATTGCATCATCTTGTAAGATACTTAATAAAATTTCACTATTTCTTTCCCAAGCAAGTATATTAGTATTTCTGTTAAGACTATTAAAGGCCCGTATCTTACATAACTCAAAAGAATAATAACTTTCTAAATAAAAAAACTTCCCTTCTTTTTTTACAAAATTTGGTCCATCAATTCCTTGAATAATGTCTGCTTCAGGAGGAAGAGCTTCAAAAAATTTCTTTTGTATTGCGTGAGTATAAGAAATATCTAAATCTTTTGCTATTTGAAAAACTTCATCTTTTATTTTGTATGGATCTAATTCAACAATTAAAGAATTTATACTGTACTTTTTTTCTAATAGTTTTAATTGTTGATATTCATTATCATTATAACCTGGCATATATAAAAATGCCGATTCAATATTCAACCCTTGAGTGTAAAAACTATGCATTACTATTTGGCTATCAACGCCGCCGCTGACAGCAATTATAGGCCTGACAGTT
>JACCDG010059036.1_pt1 | contig 37974 bp, 38 predicted proteins | sample 7442471 | NCBI WGS metagenome assembly JACCDG01 (sample SAMN15323444, study PRJNA562643) | freshwater metagenome | isolation source: river surface water | place: USA:Blue River Watershed | collected 2017-08-17 | reverse complement strand
GATGCCGCCTTGCCCAGATTCAGATTTCGCAACAGCATGTCGTTCTGCAAAACAAATAAGAGTCACCACGAAGGTGGAGAAAAAGAAAGCGAAGAAAAGAAGAAATTTTGCTCTCAAAAAGGACCTCTTAAAAATGTTCATGATCTTTGTAATGAATCTTATGCGAAGCCTGAATATATGTAAAGGGATGTCAAACTTTCTATCCAGGTAGACAGCAAACCAGCATCGCAGGTATGGTCAGATTCAAAGTATTTTCTGAAGGAGCATTCGATGAGGAAGACAGGAAGATATCAAATTGCATTCATCCTGCTGATGATGGCAACAGTTGGTTGCACAAGTTATTTTGAGCGCAAGGGCTGTGAAGAAGCCAATTGGTATCAGTTGGGTTTTGACGGAGCGATGAAGGGACAGCGACCTGCCGATCTACCCTATGTGCAAAATTGTCGCAAATTAGAGGCGGAGTTCAGTGAAGCTCAGTTGGATCAGGGATTCAAAGCTGGGGTTATCACTTATTGCCACTCAGACAATGTTTACTTGATTGGAAAACAGGGGCACACAGTGAATTTTGAATTTTGCGAACCCTCGCAGTTGGGGCGCTTGAAAGCTCGGCATGAAGAGGGTGTGGCGGCCTATTGTGAAAAGGGAAATGCCTATCAAGAAGGTTTGCGTGGAAACGTTTACACAAAGATTTGTCCTGCCGACAAAGAAGCGGACTTCATGAAGGAATTTCAGAGGGGTCGTCGAAAATATCTTGCCGCCACAATTGTGGAGTATCAAGAAAGGATGGCAACATCAGATAGTAAGATTCGAAGTCTTCGTCATGAGGAAAGTCAAAGTACCCTTCGATTGGTGTCTTTACCAAGTCCTCGAACAGTTGTGGTCAGAACCTACAATCAACAAACAAACTCCTATTCTGATAAGCAAACAGTGGAAGATACCTACGCCAGCGAAAGATCTTCTTTAAAGTCAGAAGTCGAAAGATTGTCTCAAGAAATTCATGATGAAGAAAATAAAAGATCTCAATATCAAAGCTCGATTTACAGTATGCAAAAAGAGCTTTTGACTTTGCAAGATGACGATAGGAAGTAGTTTTTACTTCCTGTTCTGTCTCAAGAATTGAATGAATTGTTGCATGCCTTGGCCAAGAACTTTTTCATCCGAGGCAAAGCTGAAGCGTAAAGAGTGGGCCTGTCCAAAAGGAGCCCCAGAAACTCCAGCGACGCATCCTTTTTCTAAAAGGGATTCACAAAAGCTTCCTACATCTTGGTGGGGCTGAAGAAATTTTTTAACACCAATGAAAAGATAAAAAGCTCCTCCAGGAATCAAAAGATCCAAATCAGGTTCTTGACGAAGAATCTCCAGGCACAGATCTCGGCGTGTTTGATAAATCTTGCGATTATTTTCATAATAAGAAGCTGGAAGATCCAGAGCGGCCAAGGCGGCTTTCTGACCTAGTCCACTGATGTTGGAGGTGGATTGACCTTGCAGGGTGATCATTTTTTCTGTGATATCCGCAGGAGCCAAACTCCAACCCACACGCCATCCTGTCATGGCTGCACTTTTTGAAAGTCCATTGATTGTGATCGTTTGATTTTGCAAAGAAGGGCATGCTTCTAAAAAACTGCAAAAGGCTTTTCCATCAAAAGTGATCTCTTCGTAAATTTCATCGCTGATGATCCAAAAATCTTTAGAAGCATATTTTTCAATCACTTGCCCCAGGGCTTGAAACTCTTCTTTGGAATACAAAACACCTGTGGGATTAGAAGGTGAATTCAAAATCAACATTTTTGCGCGAGGCAAAGTTTTTAAACTTTGTTCAAGTTGATGGGCCGTTAATTTGTAACCGCTGGCAAGATCCGTATCTAAAATCACAGGAACTGCTTCGCAAACTTTAGACATTTCTGGGTAGCTGACCCAAAAAGGAGCAGGAATCAAAACTTCGTCACCAGGATTCAAGGTGCAAAGCATGGCATTGATCAAGGCATGTTTTCCACCATTGGTGATCACAACATGCTTAGCTTGCCAAGGTTCAGAAATTCCAGGGTGACGTCGAAGGCTATGGGCTGCAACTTTGGATCTTAAGTCGGGAAGACCTGCTGCAGGTGTGTATTTTGAAAAATGGGAATTCACAGCTTGGATCACGGCTTGATTGACGGATTCAGGCACGGAAAAGTCAGGTTCTCCTGCAGTCAGATTAATAACTTCTTTTCCTTCGGCTTTCAATTTTTGAGCCAGGGCATTCATGCGAAGGGTGGCACTTTCGCGCACTTCATTCATTCGTTGGGCAAATCTCATGTGTTCTTTCTCCATTCATCGACGCGTGATTTGATTTCTTCTAGAGAATCTCCACCAAACTTTTCTAACATTTGCTTCGCTAATTCAAGTGCCATCAGAGATTCGCCGATCACTGCTGCGGCGGGTACAGCGCAAACATCGCTGCGCTCCACATGGGCTTTGGTTATTTCATCATTGGATAATTTTACGCTGGGCAAAGGAGACATCAGCGTCGCAATCGGCTTCATGGCTGCTTTGATCAAGAGTCTCTGCCCAGTGGTCATGCCTCCAACGATGCCTCCGGCATGATTTGTTGGAGAGATAACACGATGGGGTTTTCCTGCGGGAACGAAACTGTCGTGAGCCTCTGATCCAGGAATTTTTGCTAACTCAAAACCGCGACCGATTTCCACTCCTTTGATGGCATTGAGGCTCATCATGGCTTTGGAAAGATCTCCCTCCAGACGGCGATCCCACTGCACGTAACTGCCAAGACCTAATGGAAGTCCATCGATCGCAACTTCAAAAATTCCTCCTAAGGTGTCGCCATCTTTTTTCGCTTGCTCAATCAGTTGAACCATTTTTTGATCCACTTCTGGAGTAAAACATCGTGTGGGTCTTTGATCGATCAGGTGATTCCACTCTTGAACGGGATGAGGCACCTGACTTGTGTCAGCCACACGACCAATTTGAATCACTCGGGATGCAATATGAATATCTAAGTCAGAAAGAAATTTTCTGGCCACAGCACCCAAAGCCACTCGGATAGTGGTTTCGCGGGCACTGGCTCGCTCTAAAACATTGCGCATATCTTCATGTTGATATTTGAGTCCACCCACATAATCGGCATGACCTGGACGAGGGACTTCAAGAAGGCGTTCTGCGGGGCCATCATAGGGTTCTGGTTGCATGATATGCAGCCAATTTTTGTAGTCTTTATTTTCTATGCAAAGGGCAATGGGGCTACCTAAGGATTTTCCATGACGAACTCCGCTCAAGATTTGAACGGCGTCATCTTCCATTTTTTGACGAGTCCCACGTCCATATCCAAGTTTGCGCCGACGAAGATCTTTTTGAAGATCTTCAGCAACAAGAGAAATTTGAGAGGGGAGTCCTTCGATGATTCCAACCAAGGCTTTTCCATGGGATTCGCCGGCGGTCAAAAAACGCAACATGATCAACCTTTCTGTAGGCGGTCCAGAACATCATAGAATTGGGGATAACTTGTCAACACAGAGTCGACTCCGTGAATCTGAGTGATTCCTTTGGCAATCAAAGCAGCAATCGAAAACGACATGGCAATGCGATGATCTAAAAAAGTTTCGATATGTGTCCCTTGCAAGGGCTGAGGTCCTTCGATCTGAAAACCATCTTGAAAGGTTTCAATTTTAACACCCATGCCACGCAGATTTTTTGCCACAGTTTCAATGCGGTCACTTTCTTTCACTCGTAATTCCTCGGCTCCTTCAATCAAAGTTTTTCCTTCGGCTTGAGTGGCCACGATGGCAAGGATCGGAATTTCATCAATCAGTGTGGGAATTTCATGGGCCTGCACGTGGGTACCACGAAGTTCACTGCTGCGAACACGAATATGTCCCAGGGGTTCGGGATGTTCTGTGATGGTTTCAACTTCGATTTCAGCTCCCATACGCTGAAGCACTTTCAGAAATCCCGTCCGTGTTGGATTCAGAGAAACATTGCGAATTTGAATATCACTGTTTGGAACAATGGCTGCTGCGGCCATCCAAAAGGCGGCACTGGAAGGATCTCCAGGCACACGCATATTCACAGCTTTTAATTTTTCTTTGTTGGAAATAGAGATGGAATCGGCTTGAACATCCAAGTGAACACCGTAAGAAGGAAACATGCGCTCGGTATGATCTCGACTTCCAAGTTCACCCGTTAAAGTTGTGGTTCCATCCGCATACAATCCAGCTAAGAGCAAAGATGTCTTCACCTGAGCACTGGCAACTTTCAGATGATAGCGAATGGCTTTCAATTGTCGACCTGGCTGACCAAGAACTTTCACCGGAGCATAGTCATTGTTCGTCAGTACAAACTGAGCACCCATTTCTGTCAGAGGGGCAGCAACACGCTTCATCGGTCGACGAATCAAACTGTCGTCACCGGTCAGAGTGGCTGTGAAGTTTTGACCGGCAAGAAGACCCATCATCAGTCGCATGGTGGTCCCAGAATTTCCGCAGTCAATCATTCCCGTTGGGGCTTTCAGGCCATGCTTACCGACTCCGTGAACCAAAGTTTTTTCAGCATTGCCTTCGATGCGAACACCCATTGCGCGCAGAGCATTTTGTGTGGAGTGAACATCTCCACTGTCAAGTAGGCCAGAGATCACACTGGTGCCTTCGGCGATGGCACCAAAAATCATGGTACGATGGCTGATCGATTTGTCACCGGGAACATCAGCAACGCCATTTAAACTTTTGACAGCAGTCAGTTCTTTTTTCATAAGGTCTATCCCTTGATTTTAATATCTAATGCAGAGGCAACTCGATGAAGTTTTTTCACCAATCCTTCAAATTCTGGAGGAGTCAGTGCTTGAGGTCCATCGCAAAGGGCTTTCGTTGCATCATCATGAACGTCCACCAGAATAGAATCTGCTCCGACAGCCAATGAGGCTAAGGACATCGGGATCACATTTTCTTTGCGTCCACTTCCATGACTTGGATCCACAACAACAGGTAAATGTGAAAGCGCTTTTGCAACAGGAACAGCTCCTAAATCGATCACATTGCGTGTGTAACGAGCATCAAAAGAACGAATTCCACGTTCACAAAGCATCACTTGATGATTTCCTCCGGCTAAAACATATTCAGCCGCAAGCAACCATTCATCAATTGTCGAAGACATTCCACGTTTGATCATGACAGGTTTGTCCAATTTAGAAACTTCTTTCAAAAGTGAAAAGTTTTGCATATTGCGAGTTCCGACTTGGATAATATCGCCATATTTATAAACCATTTCTAAACTTTTTGAATCTAAGGCCTCTGTGATGACAGGAAGACCTGTTTCATCGCTGACTGCGCGCAGGATTTTCAATCCATCTTCACCCATACCTTGGAAGGCATAGGGAGAAGTCCTTGGTTTGTAAGCTCCACCACGAAGAACATTGGCTCCGGCTTTTTTCACAGCGCGAGCAATCCGATAAGTTTGATCTTCACTTTCAACGGCGCAAGGTCCACCCATGATCACAAAGTGACCAGGTCCGTAGGTGACACCCTTGATGTTGATCGTCGTATCTTCTTTTTTAAATGTTCGACTTGCCAATCTGTAGGGAGCAGCAATGCGAATCACTTCTTCCACACCTGCAAGTTGACGAAACAAATCTGCGTCGATTTGGGTGTCATCACCCAAAACATTCACAGTTGTTTTGAAAGTTCCTTTGATCAGAATCGGTTCGCACTGATGTTTTTCAACAATCAATTTCACTTCATCCAACTGACTTTGAGTATGGCCGCTTTTTAATATGATAATCATTTTTGCTCCTTATTGGTATTCAGATCATTTTCTTTGAAATTTTTAGCAAGAGCAAACTCTTTTGAAAAATCATTCTTAAGGACAGATTCGCGCATTTGCTCTAATTTCTTCATCATGGCGTCCATCGCTATTAAAATATTTTGTTGGTTCACATTCACAACATCTTTCCACATTTTGGAATCACTGGTCGCAAGTCGTGTCAGATCCTGCAGCGCCGGACCAAAGACAAGTGGTTGTTTTTTTTCCGTCAACTCTTGCTGAATCAGCAAAGTTAAGGTTGTGGAAAGAAATTGAGGGAGATGACTTGTATAAGCAAAAACTTGATCGTGTTGTTCCGCAGACATTTGTGTAGGAACACTTCCTAAAGTTTGTATAAATTCTTCAAGCAGAATTTTTGGAAGCTCTGGCCACTGATCTTGCGGAAGATGATCAAAGCATAAGACAAAAGGTCTTTGAATAAAAAGGCCTTTTTCAGCAGCTAGATTTCCGTGAACACTTTTGCCTGCAATAGGATGTCCACCCACGAAATAAAAATTCTTATCCGCAGACTGAAGAGCTTCAAAAATATTCTTTTTTGTGCTGGCATAATCTATCACTAATTTTCCTGCAAAACGACTTGCATGTGTGCGCAGAATTTTTTCAATTTCTAAGGGAGGACAAGCCAGAATGATGACATCACAATCAAAGAGAGAATCAATTTGATGATGGAGAGTCACAATGGATTGCAATTCAGGGTGGCTTGGCTGAATAGGATCAAACCCACTGATCGATATTTCTGGTAAAATGTCTTTCAAGCACAAGGCCGTTGATGCACCAAGAAGTCCAAGTCCAATGATGCCGACTCTTTGTTTCGAAAGTTTGAATTTTTTTCTTTCTTTTCGCAGAGAAGATTTTTTTTCCCACTCACGAAAGTAATGAATCACGGATTTGAACAATGGAGCTAAGGTTTCTTGATTCAATGGGCCTTCATTGTTTTTCAGGATTCTATCCACAATTTGATTTTCACGATTTGGATCATAGAACGGATAATTATTTTTCTGTTTCCATTGTGCCACCATTTGGACCAATTGGGCACGTTGTGAAAAAATTTGCAAAAGTTGATCATCCAAATGATCGATAGCTTGGCGTAAATCAAGTAACTGTTGTTGAACCATGATGAAATCTTTCGTTGAAGTGGATGCTTGATAGTGCTTCTGCTAATTGAAACTAAAACGGGTCCAGTGTCAAGATTCTGACGAGCTTGCGAAAAAAGATTGTCATCTATTTTCATCATCTTCACCTTTTCCAGACTGTATCCAAATATAGACCATCGCCATATCACCATCTAGAGAAAAGTCCTGTTGGTATTCGCTTTGCTTACATAAACAGTGACCCAGTCTGTAGGAGGATTTTGTGGCAGAAGAAAATGCAGCGGCGGCAGCAGCACCAGCACCTTCGTCGGGTGGAGGTTCAAACAAACCCCCCGTCTTGATGATCATCATTGCAATTGTCAATATGGCCCTGGTGGGTGGTGTTGGTTTTATGCTTTTTCAAGCGAAAAAGAAAGAAGCTGCAGAACCAAAAATTGAACATGTCATTAAAGGTGAACATGAAGCTCAAAAATCCGAGGGCCATGATGAAAAGCCTTTCATTGGAAAAGTTATTCCTTTGGAAACTTTTATCATTAACTTAGCAGGATCTAAAGGTCGACGAATTGCGAAAGTGAATATGGAAATTGAAGTTGAAGGAGAACAGATCCAAGAGGAAATTGAAAAACGCAAGGCTCAAGTCCGTGACATTATTATTACCTTACTCAGCAATAAAACATTTGAAGAAGTCTCGAAGCGAGAAGGTAAAGATCAATTGCGCGATGAAATTAAGGACACAGTGAATGCCTTTTTAACAAAAGGAAAAATCACTAATGTGTACTTCACAGAATTTATCTATAACTAGGAGTAACTTGCATGAATCAGGTGTTATCCCAAAGTGAAGTTGATGCCCTGCTTGCTGCAGTTTCTGAAGGAGACTCCAGCAGTGGTTCCTCTTCTGGTTCAAGTTCTGGCGGTGGCGGCTCCGCATCGATGGGAGCTGGTGGATCCGATGATGGTCGCGTGGTGGTTTCCTATGATCTTACCAGCCAAGATCGAATTATTCGTGGCAGACTTCCTCAGCTGGAAGTTATTTATGAACGTTTTATGAGAGCCTTCAGGGTTTCGTTGTCCTCGGCACTGAGAAAAATTGCATCCCTGACACTGGCAAGTACCGACTTTTTGAAGTTTGGAGAATTTATCAATACTCTGCCAATGCCAACTTGTATGTCGGTTTTACGTTTCAGCCATTTACGGGGTTCGGCCCTGCTGGTGATTGAAAGTAAACTGGCCTACGCCTTGGTCGATAGTTTTTTTGGTGGGGCAGATCGACCCTATACAAAGATTGAAGGAAAAGATTTTACCCAAATCGAGCTGTCGATTGTCAGAAAGGTAGTGGATCTTGCGATTGATGATATGGAGCAAGCTTGGGCCTCGATCGAAAAAATCGGGGCTAGTTTTGTTCGTACGGAAGTGAATCCTCAGTTTGTGGGGATTGTGCCTCCGACGGATGTGGTGATTGCATCGACTTTTGATGTGGAGCTTGAAAACGCCAATGGAACCATCACGATTGTGATTCCTTATGCAACGATTGAGCCCATCAAGCAGAAGCTGTCCAGTGGATTTCAAGTTGAATCCGATCAGGCTGAGAAAAAGATTTGGACTTCGATCATCCGTCAGCAGCTGTTAGAAACAGAACTGAATATGAAGGTTGATCTTGGACAAACAGAAATCAGCTTGGCCGATTTGATGGAATTGAAAGTTGGAGATGTTTTGCCCTTGGATCAAGATGCTACGGGTGAAATCGATGTGATGGTCGAGGGAGTGAATCGATTTAAAGGTTATCAAGGAATTCATCACGGAACCGTCGCCATTCAAGTAACACAAAAAATTGAGGATCTTTAAAGGAGTAACTATGTCGCAAGACCACTTAGAGAGTATCGCAGATCAGTTAGCAGCAGAAAGTCCCGCGGTAGAAGTCGCTTCGCCTGTGGCCCCTAACGAAAGTGAAAAAAAGGATCGTAATCTTCAGTTGATTATGGATATTCCCCTTCGTGTCACTGTGGAATTAGGTCGTACAAAAATGCCCGTTTCAGAGCTTCTGAATTTGGGACAAGGAAGTGTGATCGAATTGAACAAACTGGCGGGTGAGCCCCTTGAAGTTTTAGTCAACGACAAATTGATTGCTCGAGGAGAGGCTGTTGTCGTGAATGAAAAATTTGGTGTGCGCTTAACGGATATTATTTCCACGAAAGAGCGAGTGGAACAATTACGGTAGACATTGAAAGAAAGAAGTTGCCAATGATTCAAAGAAAAATACAAACCTATTCCAGATGGTTCTTCGCAGTCAGTTTGGTATTTTCCGTTGTTGCATCTGCAGTGACAGAATCTTCATTGACAACAACGTCTGCTGCCAAAGCCAGTCAAGATTCAGTCAGTGTGAAATCGACGGATGAAAAAGATATTTTGATTTCCTTAGACGAAAAACAAAAAAGTGCATCTGACAGCAGTAGTTTATTTCGTGTCATTTTGACTTTTGGATTGGTGGGGACCTTAGCAACGGGTGCCTATATCCTGGCCAAGAAAAAAAGTATCCAACAGGGAAAATCATCCAACCCAATGAAGATCAAAGTTTTGTCTCAACATTATTTGGGACCTAAAAAATCCCTGGCGGTGGTCAGAGTCGCTGGAGAATCTATTTTGATTGGTGTGACGGAAAATAATATCAATATGATCAAGTCATTGGCTTTGTTGGATGAGGAAATTCCAGAGGCTTCACCTTCAGATTTCGGTAATATTTTTCAAAGCTCAACAAAAAATTCAGATTTCCAAGAAAATGAAGATGAGCAAGCCCTAATGTCGATCAAAGATCGAGTCACAAAAACTCTTCAAAACATGAGGAACCCATCATGAGGTTTTGGACTCTTGCACTCTTTTTGTTGGCTCCCTTGGCGATGGCTCAAGTTCAATTACCCACTGTGAATTTGGGTTTTAAAAATATTGATAATCCAACAGAGGTTGTCAGCGCCATTCGCCTTGTTTTGATGATGACGGTGTTGACATTGGCGCCGGCTATATTGATTTTGATGACAAGCTTCACACGTTTCATCATTGTCTTTTCATTTTTAAGACAAGCGATGGGAGTTCAACAAATGCCACCCAATCAGGTCTTGGTGGGATTGGCGATGTTCCTGACATTTTTTGTGATGGGTCCTGCGTTGACGGAAATGAACACCAAGGGAATTCAACCCTATATGGCCGGCAAGATCAATCAAGATAAAGCCTTGGATGAGGTTCTTGCACCACTTCGTAAATTCATGTTTCATCAAACCCGCGGGCAAGATCTGTCTTTATTTGTGAAGCTTGCAAAAATTGAAAAACCTAAAAACTTATCCGAAGTTCCAACAATGGTTTTAGTTCCAGCCTTTGTCATCAGTGAGCTGAAAACAGCTTTTCAAATTGGTTTTATTATCTTTCTTCCATTTTTAATTATCGACATGGTTGCGGCCACTGTTTTGATGGCCATGGGGATGATGATGTTGCCTCCGGTTGTGATTTCATTGCCCTTTAAAATTATGCTTTTCGTCTTGGTCGATGGGTGGAGTTTATTGGTTGGTAGCATGGTGAAAAGTTTTGGTATTTGAATAGAAATTGAGGTTTGTTGTGGGAGAAGATCTGATCATTAAATTGGGACAAGAGGCACTGAAGACAACAGCCATGTTGTCAGCTCCGATTTTAATTTCTGCCTTAGTTATTGGTTTGACGGTCAGTATTTTTCAAGCACTGACTCAAATTAATGAGTCCACTTTGTCTTTCATTCCAAAAATGTTGGTGGTGGCCATTGTGATTGTTCTTGCTGGACCATGGATGTTGGATTTGATCAGTACGTACACAGTAAATTTGTATGAAAATATCGCAACGATTGTTCGGGAGTAGATCAGAGTGAATATTTACCAGTTCCAAGAAGGACAACTTTTAGCATTCGTCTTAGTTTTGTTGCGAAACATTGCTTTTGTTGTCACGTCTCCAATTCTTGGATCTGCCGCCGTGCCATCGCCTGTGAAGGTATTATTTTCACTTTTATTGTCGATCATGATGTTCCCAGTGGTTCATATCCAAAATCCAGAAACTTTGGCAATGGGAGAACAAATTATCTTTTTAAGTCTTCGTGAATTGATGGTGGGTTTATTTTTGGGAAGTCTTGCACGTATGTTTTTTCAAGCAGTCAGTGTTTCCGGAGAAATCATTGCCATTTCTATGGGAACATCGGCAGCTCAATTATTCAATCCTGTGATGGGGTCCCAATCCAATGTGGTGGGGCAATTTCAATTTATGGTTGTGACAGTTGTCTTTTTGGCAATTCAGGGCCATCATCTATTCATTTCAGCCATGGCGGAAAGTTTTCGACTTGTTCCCATTGGTGTGATGACTTTGAACTATAAATCCTTTGTCGCCTTTGTCACCAGCTTTCAAGATGTTTTTATTTTGGGAATCAAAATTGCAGCTCCTATCATCGTTGCTGTTTTTACAGCAAATATTGCAATGGGAGTGATCAATCGTGCGGTCCCACAGATTGATGTGATGGTAACCAGTTTACCCATCACCTTGTTATTAGGTCTTGCAATTTTAATCCTGACGCTTCCTATGATGGTGGGTGAAATGGATATTCTAATGCAAAGTATTTCTGATCAGTTGATGCAAGCGATGAAGGTGATTTGATGGCTGAAGATCAAGACGAAAAAACCGAAGAAGCGACACAAACACGACGCGAAGAATTTCGTGCTCAGGGGGATGTTGCTCAAACCAAAGAACTGGCTTCTGCCGTCATTTTGTTGGTGATTGCAGGTGCCGTGATGTCTTTGGGTCGGTACTTTTTTTCGGAATTGTATGAATTATTTCAATATTCCTTCGGCAGCAATATGGTTATTGCTAGTCGTACGGGGGATATGTTCACAGGTTTACGTATGGCTGGTGAAAAAGCCGCTGTTCTTGTTTTGCCTGTGTTTGGGATTACACTTCTGATTGGTGTGGCCTCTTCTGTTGTTCAAACTGGATTTCTTCAAGTTGAAGATGGATTAACAGCAGATTTAAATCGCATCAATCCCTTGGAAGGTTTTAAACGTCTTTTTACTTTAAAGAATTTTGTTGAAGCATTAAAGGCTGTGATGAAATGCGCCTTCATTGGATACATTGCCTATCGTTTGATGGAAAAAGAAGCCTACCAAATTGGAAACTTAATGCAGTTTAGCCCTGTCGAACTGATGGCTTATCTTGGCAGAGTGATTGTGAAACTTTGTTTCGGGATCGGTGTTGCCATGGGGGTTTTGGCGGGATTGGATTATTTTTTTCAACGTTGGAATCTTGAAAAAAAAATGATGATGACGAAACAAGAAGTGAAAGAAGAAAATAAATCCCGCGAAGGGGATCCCTTGATCAAATCTCGCATCCGAAAAATGCAAAGGGATGTGGCCAATCGTAAAATGTTAGATAAGGTCAAGAAGGCCGACGTCGTCATCACCAATCCGACTCATATTGCTGTTGTTTTGAAATATGATGAGAATTTACCAGCTCCTCAATTGGTGGCTCGTGGTGCTGATTTTATGGCCGAAAAGATCAAAGAGATTGCTCGTGAAAATAATATTCCCATTGTGGAAAACATTCCTTTGGCGCGAACGATATATAAAACAATGAAATTGGGACAAGTGATTCCTCGAGAGCTATTCATCGCTGTGGCCGAAGTGCTTTCTTATGTTTATAAATTACGAAGAAAGGCGAAGTGGTAATGGAGTCATTATTTCAGTTCGTTAAAAAATTTGAAGGCTTGACGAAAAATACAGATCTTTTAGTCGCGACAGGTTTGATGGTTATTCTTTCTGTGATGATCATTCCTTTGCCTGCGTTTTTATTGGATTTAACTTTATCTTTTTCTTTAGCCCTCAGTATTCTTATTTTATTGGTTTCTATTTATATCAATAAAGCTTTGGAATTCAGTGCTTTTCCATCATTGCTTTTGATGACAACCTTATACCGTTTGTCATTGAATGTGGCGACGACTCGTCAAATTTTAACTCATGGTCATGAAGGTCCCAAAGCGGCGGGTGAGGTGATTGCTGCTTTTGGTAACTTTGTAATTGGAAATAACTATGTCATTGGATCAGTGGTCTTTGTGATCTTAGTTGTGATCAACTTCATTGTTATCACCAAAGGTTCGGGCCGCGTGGCCGAGGTTGCTGCACGTTTCACATTGGATGCGATGCCTGGTAAACAAATGTCCATCGATGCTGATTTAAACGCCGGTGTGATCAATGAGGCCGAGGCTCGTCGTCGACGTCAGGAAATAGAGCAAGAAGCAGATTTTTATGGAGCTATGGATGGTGCCAGTAAATTCGTTCGAGGGGATGCCATCGCTGGGATCCTTATCACCATCATCAATGTTGTCGGTGGATTATTGATCGGAGTTTTACAAAAAGGATTAGATGTTGCCACTGCTGCAAAATATTATTCCATGTTGACCATCGGGGATGGTTTGTTGGCTCAAATCCCTGCTTTGATTATTTCAACGGCTGCCGGTACGGTTGTGACTCGAAGTAGTCGTACTGGAAAAAACATGGGGACAGAGTTGGCGGGTCAATTGTTGCTGAATCCTCGTGCTGTTTCTGTTGCTGGTGGAATTATTGCAGCCTTAGCTCTGGTTCCTGGTTTACCGACCATTCCATTTTTGATCATGGGATCAGGTTTAGGAGGCATCTCTTGGATGGTGAAACGCTTCAAAAAAGAAGAAGACGACAAAGATCGCAAGCAAAAGGCAGAAGAACTTGCTGCTCCTAAAAAAGAAAATATCGAAAATTTATTACCATTGGATATGATCGAGCTCGAAGTTGGATATGGTTTGATCAATGTGGTGGAAAACGACGCCTCGGGTGATTTGCTTGAAAGGATTGTCAGTATTCGAAAACAATTTGCCTTGGATTTGGGAATTGTTGTTCCCTCGGTTCATATTCGAGATAATCTTCAATTAGCTGCTGGAGAATACCGAGTTCTGATCAAAGGAAATAAAGTTGGTGGTGGTCTTTTAAGATCTGAATTACTGTTGGCCATGGATCCAGGAAATGTTCTGGAGCCTATTGAAGGAATTCCTACGAAGGAACCTGCCTTTGGTTTGGATGCGATGTGGATCGCTCCAAGCATGAAAGAGAACGCAGAAGTTTCTGGGTACACGGTTGTGGATCTACCAACAGTGATGGCAACACATTTGACGGAAATTATTCGGTCCCATTCTTATGAGTTATTTGGACGCCAAGAAGCTTCTGTCTTGATAGAAAACTTTAAAAAGAATTATCCGAAAGTGGTGGAAGAACTTATTCCTGGCGAATTACCACTGGGATCTGTTGTGCGTGTCCTACAGAATTTGTTAAAAGAACAAGTTTCCATTCGTGACCTAAGAACTATTTTTGAATCCTTGGCGGATGAGGCTTCTCGTACAAAAGATATTGAGCTTCTGACAGAGTCTGTGCGTAAGGCTCTGGCTCGTTCGATCACGGCGAAATATCGAACGGAAGAGGGGATTGTGCCTGTGATGACACTTCATCCACGTGTGGAAGAAATGTTGTCCAGCTCTTTACTGCAAACGGAGCAAGGGGTTCAGTTGGTGATGGATCCTCATACGGCACAAAAATTAATTTCTGAAATTGCAGGGACTGTGGAAAATCATCCCGAGATTGCAAGTCAGCCCATTTTATTAACAAGTCCAAGTTCTCGAAGACATTTGTACAAACTGGTTTCTCGTTTTATCCCCCAATTGGTGGTCCTGTCACACAGTGAATTAACAACAGATACGTCGGTCCGTTCCGTGGGAGTTGTGGAGTTAAGTCATGCAAGTTAAGAAGTTTGAAGCTCGTACGATGAAAGAAGCGCTGGAGATGGTCAAGAAAAGTCTTGGACCGGATGCCATCATTCTTGCAGCAAAGGACAATCAAAGAAGTTTTGGATTGGTCGGAGAAGGCAGTGTGGAAATTACAGCCGCCATTTCTGAAGAAACCTTACGTAAAAAACAATTTGCGGAATCACGATTGCCGGCTCAACAGCAACAGCGTTTGCAGTCTTCTCCGGCAAAGGCACAAAAGCAAGTAATTGAAAAAATGGTGAATAAATATCTAGAGGACAGAAATCCTCAGCCTGCAAAAAATCGTCGTTATATTGACATCGAAGATGAAATGCCACCGCCGTCAACTCAAGGAAATTCGGCAGCCATTTTAAAAAGAAGCTCGACCGCAGCGGTTGGAAGTTATCGATCTGCAGGCAATTCAAAATCGGCCACAGGGATGGTGTCTTCTGAAATAGAATCTCAGCCAGCAACTCAGAAGAATATTGTGAACTCCACGGCTACCAATACGGTTGTGAAGGATCAAGAAATTTTATCTTTGAAGAAAGAAGTCGAAAGTTTAAAAAAGCTTATTGCTCAATTTCAGGAAATTCCACAAAACTTTGTCACCACACCGGCAGCTGCTTTTGCAGCGACTCCGCAAAGGTCTTATCCAGGTGCCGAGTATGGGCTGAACTATGAAGTGGTTTCTCATTATGAAAAGCTTTTGAAAAGTGGTGTTGATCCTGAAATTGCTTCCCAAATGTTGCTGGAGGCACAGCAGACATTGTCTCCAGGAAAACTGAAAAGCAAACCTCTGGTGGAAGCTTGGTTGGCCAGAAAAATTTTGGACACCACACTGGTTTCAGCAGGTCATGGATCCGAGAAAAAGGTCCATGTATTTGTAGGTCCATCGGGATCTGGGAAAACCTCTATGCTGGTGAAGATGGCAAGTCACTGGTTGATCAAGGATCATAAGCGCATTGCCATGATCACAACGGACACTCAAAAAGTGGGAGCTGCGGATCAATTGAAAATTTATTCACAAATTTTGAATGTTCCTTTTGGGATCGTGCGAACGCCGATGGATTGGCCAACCTTGGTGAATCAATTAGAAAATATTGATCATATTTTGGTGGACAGTCCTGGATTGAGTTACCGAGATGCCTCCGATCTTCACTGGGCCCGAACCTATTTACCGCTGGGTCAAGAGAACGTGGATACTCATTTGGTTTTAAATTGTCAGTCCAAAGATTCTGATTTGAAAGAATTTGCAGATCGTGTGCGTCCCTTGGCTGTGACCAGTACGATCTTTACTCATTTAGACGAGTCGACAGAACATGGTTCGATTTATAATTTTACAAGACGTTTTCAAAAGCCGCTGCATTCCTTTGGAAAAGGCCCAAAAGTTCCAGAGGATTATGAAATTGCAACACAGGAGCGCGTGCTGGATTTAATTTTGAAAATGACAGAAATGAAAAAAGAGGCCTAATATGCGAAGAACAAAAATACTCAGTATCACTTCAGGCAAGGGCGGTGTTGGGAAATCCACATTGACTGCAAACTTGGCCTATCATCTTGCAAAGAACGGGAAAAAAGTTTTGATTTTCGATGGCGATCTTGGGATGGCCAATATCGACATCATGTTTGGGGTCAAACCTCTTGGAAATATTTCTCAAGTCCTACATGGTGAAAAACTTGTGGATGAAATTGTGACTCCTGTGGATGCCAATATTGATTTGATTTCTGGTGGGTCTGGTTTGGTGGATCTTCAAAGAATCAATCATTTTGAAAGAAGGGCTTTGCTGTCTTCGGTTCAAGAGTTTCAGGGTTGTTATGATTATCTTTTGATTGATACAGCTCCAGGTATTTCCGACAATGTTTTGTCGATGAATGCGGCTTCTCCTCGAGTGATGGTGGTGATCACACCGGATCCATCCAGTCTGACGGATTCCTACGCATTGATCAAAGTTTTGCATCAAGAATATAAGATGAAAAAGTTTGCCATCTTTTGCAATCAGGTACGAGATCAAGTGGAGGCGGCTCAGTTATTCCGAAAATTTTCTGATGTGACAGATCGTTTTTTGAATATAAGTTTGGATGATTGGGGTTACTTGCCATTCGATGTGCAACTGAAAAAATCAGTTCAAGCCCAACGTCTCATTTTGAAACACGATAAGCTCAGCAATTTGAATGCGAATTTTTCAGAGCTAGGCAATAAGTTTGAGAGATCACTGATGAATTTAGAATACTCATCGGGACTGCCTTATTTTATTGAGCAATGGGTGGGCGTGGCTTAAAGAATTGGACTTTTTTGAAGAAGGAACACGCGATAGAATTAAAGGGTGCGCTTCTTTGGGCACGTGGGGATGATCAAGGGGAGATTCATGACTAAAAATTCGGCCTTAATAAAAAAGTATAAAGATGAGCCTAGGAAGATGACTCAGGTCGAAAAGGACAAGTTGATCACTGAGTATTCTCCGATGATCAAATTCATTGCGCAGAAAATTGCTGTGCGCCTTCCTTCGAACATTGAATTAGATGATTTGATTTCATCGGGTGTGATCGGATTGATGGATGCCATTGATAAGTGGGATCCAACGCGTGATAATAAATTTAAAACCTATGCAGAATTTCGTATTCGTGGTGCGATTTTGGATGAATTGCGCGCCCAGGATTGGGTTCCTCGTTCCATCCGTGATAAGTCGAAATTATTAGATCGCACAACAGTGCAACTCGAAGCCGAATTGGGCCGTATTCCTACAGACGAAGAAGTTGCAAAAACCTTGAATGTGTCTATGGATGAATTTCATGAACTGTTGAACCAAGTTCGTCCAGTCAGTGTATTGTCGATTGATGACAGTCAGACATTCAGCACCGTCGATAAAAAATCAATTTTAAATATTTTAGAAGGTTGTCGATTAAACAATCCCTACAATCAATTAAATATCAAGACAGTGAAAGAAGTTGTGACTCAAGCGATTGAGGATCTTCCCGAACGTCAGCGTCTTGTCTTGTCTTTATATTATTACGAAGATTTAAACTTAAAAGAAATCGGCCGCGTCCTTCGCGTCACCGAATCCCGCGTCTCTCAACTTCACGCCCAAGCCGTCACCCGCCTCCGCGCCCGCCTCACCGCCACCCTGGCAGCAGGCGAAATGGATGTGGCTTAGAGGGTGGGGTTACTTTTTAAAATGATTCAGGGTCAGGCTTTTTGTCATAACGTAACGCGAGTTTCATTTTTGTAAGAGTCATTATCCAACCATTACGAGCACCATTTTTTTTATTCCAAGCCATGTTGATTGTTGAGTATCCATCAAATTTTGATGCAATCCAATTTGTGGAAAATATTTTATCAGGTCTATTTGGATCGGCATACACAAGTTTATTTGTGCTTGGATCAAAATGAAGAATGATAATAAAATGTCCACTATTAGGCCCGGTGGTTACTGTCGCCAGAGTGAGGGAATCTTCATCGATTGAAAATGAATCAAGGTTGATGTCATCATAATTAAAGACTGATTTCGTTGAGGCTCGTAGGTTATATGGATTTCCAGTAAGTTTTCCAACAATTTCTGATAAAATGGGAATCAGTTGATGATTGTGCATTCCTTTGCGCGCATCCCAATGAAAAGTCGTCATTGATTTGCCAATGATTTGTTGAATAAAGTGATCGGGTTTATTTTCAAAATCTATTGTTGGTGCATTGGAATACGAAAATAAAGCATGAAGTAAATTGACACCGCAAGTAGGACCGCAAAGTCCATGATTAGGTAGTAATAAGTCTCTCTGTTTTAGGCGAGAGTCTGTTTGGCTGATCAATTTTTTAGCTAAAGCCAACTCTTTAAATCGCTCTGAAGCTCCGGGGGTAACTTGTATTTCAGCATCAGGATTGATTTTAGATTTTAGATTCAACTTGAGAGAGTTTAGAAAATTCAAAATTTTGTTGTGAATTTTTTCATGAGAAGAAAAAATTTGAGAACAGGAAATTTGTTCATGTCCAGCATTCACTGTGAATGAAAATACTAGAGACAGAACAAGCAGAGTTTTTGAAATTAAGAAAACCCAGTGTTTCATCTCTAAAGGGACCTTTCCGTTGTTCGTATCATTCCTATGTTTGAGCGATTTGCTTGAGGGAGTTTATCCTGAAAGATCATTTGGAGTCTCTTGTTACAAAGACTCCATTTGACCCTCGAGATTAAAGTTGAGTTTGGTATTTTTTGACTAAAATTTCCCATCGATCTTTAGGTGATTTCGGGTTTCGAATGTCTTCCATCATTTCAGAAAAGGATTCGTAAATGTCGATATCTGAAAATTCAAGAGCATCAATCTTTCCAAGTCGAAGTCCCGCCAGAATAGCTCCTTGATTTCCAAGTATCGAGTGAAAAAGTCCTCCACGAGGTCCGACAACTCCAAACTTTCCAATATACTTATCAAAGGATTTTAATTCTTTGATACCTCGAAACTGTAGACCTTTAAAGTTAGGGCGTAATGGCTCTGCAGAGTCTTTATTGACTAAAAATGTAAAAGCTTCTCCTCCCAGAGCCAGTTTTCGACCTGATGGACCTAGTCCAACAAGTTTCATATAATAAATTTTTCCGCTGAAAGTAGAGCAAATTGCGGCCTGTCCAGAAACGATGTAGACATGTACAGATCCACCAAGACAAAAAAGAGCCATTCTTTCCATTGAGCTGTTAGCAGCTTGAATCATAATTGATGGTTGTTGATAATATCCATCAATTTGTTGGTTCAAGTTGTCTATTTGGTTTTGACTTAAATTTTGTCCCAATTCTTTTTCTATAGAAGTTTGAATTGGATTCAGATAGGAAAGCTGATCATCAGAAGAAGCCTTGGAAATTAAAGGAAATGTCATCAAGGTTGATAAGAGAAGATAGTATACAGAGCGAATTTTCATGGGTAACTCCTTAGTATTAGTATTAGTATTAGTATTAGTATTAGTATTAGTCGGTATCATACCGATATCGTTTCAAAGTTTGTGGGATGAATTTCCCAAGTTATCAAACTAAACGATAGATACTTGGTGTAAAATACAGAATATGAAATGAATTTCCTAGATGTTATTTTTCTGGCACCAGTGACGAAAAACGTCCTTCACGGAATTTTCTATGAACTCCGGGTAGTTAAAGTTACTTGGAAGCAATAAATTTCTTGTTATCGAAATTTGCCATCGAAGTTGCACCATTGAAGTGTGGCCTGTGTGAAGTTTTCTTCAAAGATCTTAAGGGAAAGTATGCAGCCTCATTCATCTCCTATTTTCAGCAGTGTTGGGTCATTGGTAGAGAAAATGAATCCGTGCTATTTCGTTTCCGTTTTGGAAGTAAATTTGAATGAATGATATTTTACAGATGTAGGCGTTTGAGCTAGTAGATCATCTTTTTTTGGTCATGCCGAATTTGTCTTCCCATTGTTTTTGTAGATTTTGTTCATCCCTGCTTTGAACAAGTGTCCGGCACTTTCATTTTTTTGAGAATTTGTTTCGAAATTCTTTGACAGGATTTTTTTGTTTTTAAATTGAGCAAGAAATGTATTTTATCCTACAGTGAATGTTTTTTGAAGCTTCAGTCTTGGAATGCACATTCAGGCCTCGCTGACGTCGCTTGAATGGGGTGTTTTATATTGCACGCATGCGCTGAAAAATCCGAGTGTATAAAACCTATGGTAGAAAGAATTCACATCCATTAAATGACGTTTTGATGGACTTCGAAACTATGTCAATTGAATAAATTTCTTCTTTCGAAATTTGAACGAAGAAAAAGAAGCTGAAAAAGTGATGAAAGGATTTTATGGAACAACTGAACTTATCCGTTTCGGAAGTGGAATTAAATATGGGGCTAGGCTCAGGATTATTCAATCAAAAGACTTCAAAAACAGGATTGGAATCGAATCACAATGTCTGGCAAAAAAATATCCATCATTTAAAAGATGCGGATTTGGAGTCTCAACTCAAGTATTTGGTGGGACGTGAACGTCAATTGTTGCATTTGATCCTAAAACATATTCAAGAAGTGGACCGCCGCAAGCTTTATGCCGCACGGGCTTTTTCCTCTTTGTTTGAGTATTTGACCAAGGCGATGGGATATTCCTTCGCGGCAGCCCAACGCAGGATAGAAGCGGCCAGATTGATGAATCAGGTTCCTGAATTGGCTTTGCAAATACAAAAAGGGGATGTGAATCTTTCTCAGATCGGCGTGATCAGCCAAGCTGTGAAATTCAAAGAATCTCAAACCGGCAAAAAGCTTTCCGTGGAAATCAAGCGCGAAGTGATTGCACAAGTCGCACAGAAAACGACTGCGCAAACCCAAGTTTTGGTGGCAGAAAAGTTGGACCTTCCCCTTCAACAAGTCGAACGAAAAATCATGCAAAAAGATCAGTCGTGTGTGCTGAGTCTTACTTTGAGTTTAGAACAACAAGTAAAACTCCAGCGCTGCCGTGAACTTTTAGCAGCAAAGATGCAACAAGGGAAGAAAGGCACCACCACGGTCAATTGCTTAGAAGAGTTGATGGATTTTTATTTGAACAAGAAAGACCCTTCGATCAAGCCCACGGATTCTTCAAAAATATCGACATGTGCTTCAGAATCGCACCCTTTCGGATGTCTTACTTCCGAAAAGGGAAAAACGAATTCTAAATCTGTTTCCAAAATTGAAGGCGAACAACATGGATCCACTTCCGAAGAGGAAAACAAAAAGCAAAAATCACAGAAGTCTCAAATCAGTTTAAAAAAGCAAATTTTTCAAAAATGGGATGCTTGTCAATTTCATGATCCCCTGACGGGAAGACGATGTGGTGAAAAATTTCAGTTGGAAATGGAACATCTGCAGCCACGATGGGCTGGTGGACAAGATCACATTGAAAATCGAACCTTGCTTTGTCGCACCCATAATCAATGGAAGTACCGACAGCAAGCGGGACTTTGTTAAAAATGATCTTAGGGCTTCATCATTTATCTATGGGTATTAAGGAATAGTCTTTGAGGTAACCTGTGTGCAGAATCATGCATGATTCTCAATCTATACAATCTGCGATTGAAAAAACGGGAAAAGTAACAAAGAACCTCCAGGGACAAGGCTATCGCTGCGAAAGTCGCTTGTAAGGAGTCGCTGAGATCGTTTCGCCAACACAATTGGGTACTTCCTACAGCCCCAGGGTCTTGAGGGCCTTTTGAAAGGGAAGTATCCAAACATCTCCATCTTTGAGTTCTTTTGTTCCTTGGTAGATGACAAGTTTTTTAATTTTTGGATAATACTTGCTGATTTTTTTGATTGGATTCAACTCTGAAGAGGTCACTGATTTTCCAGCTTTGCATTCAAGAGCATAGTAAGTCCCTTCGATTTTTAAAATAAAATCAACTTCAAGTCCACCGCGAGTTCTAAAATTGTAGATTTCATAATCTAAATTGCGACCTGTTGCTGAGTTGACAATTTGATTAAAAACCATATGTTCAAAAAGAAAACCAAGACGCTCTTGATTTAATTCAAAAGTGCCTCTCAAGGTATTTAACACTCCCAGATCAAAGAAATAAAATCTTGGGTGTTTCACCAGATCAAATTCTTCAGGATCTAAATTGGGGTCATTTTGAATTTTACGAGCAATCAATGTGTCTTCAAGGATTTCAAAATGTCGAACAACTGACTGTCTTGGAACTTTTGATTTTTTTGCAATTTTTGAATAGTCTAAAAAACTCCCAGCATCCGCAGCAGCGCAAGATAAGAAGCGCACAAAACCATCAACCTGTCGAACCAGAGATTCCGCCATGATTTCTTCTTTTAAATAACTGTTTGTATAGCTTTTTAGCATTAATTTTTTTTCTTTATCGCTTGGATTTGTTAAAACTCCAGGCAAACATCCAAAGCGCATAACTTTGTCTATGTCCCAGTCTGGTCCTAATTCTGCCGCAGCAAGCGGAGCCAATTGAAAAAATAAAAGTCTTCCAGGAAGTAGATTTGCTTTTCCCTTTCGCAGCTTGCGAGCACTGGATCCTGATAGAAAAAATCGAAGCGAGGGATTGTTATCAATAATATCCTGGATAGTGTTTGTCATTCGAGGGATGCGTTGAATTTCATCGATGAATATCGTCTTGGCTTTAGATCCAAAAACACGGCGTTCAAGTTCGGATGGGTCAGAGTGAAGATGAAAAAATTCAGATTCATTGGCTAAGTTAATAGATAAATCAGGTCTCATGGAGTGGATTAGTGTGGATTTTCCAACCTGACGAGGACCTAAAATGATAAGGCTCTTTTTTGTATTCTTAATTTCTTCCAAAAGTAGTCTGGTATACATCTGTGAAATTGACTCCATTTTTGAAGTGATGCTGGAGTTAGACCTCCGGCAGAGACACGTTTTCTTGCTTGTACATGTGGTTATTTTTACATACAAAATAACCACATGTACACCAAATTTACATGTTTATCGATTTCCTTATGAATAAAGAATAAAAAATACACTCAAAGTCTAGATGTAAATTTGTACTATATGTGGTTATTTTTACATACAAAATAACCACACAAGGGACAAACTCACGGGGATAATAGCCTGTCTCTTGGTCCAATCGGTCATAACCGATTAAGACACTTTTAAAACCAGATGGTGTTTCGGGTAAATTTTTGACAACATTTCAATTAATTTGTCGGTGGAAAATCGGTCATGTCGATAACGAAGTACTTTGCTCATGATACTTTCATCGACACCGACACGTTTCGCAAGTTCTTTGCATTTTAACTGATGATCGCGTTGGTAAATAACAAATTGTCTGCAAATTTCATATCGTAATTTTTCCAAGGAAGTTGCTTTGGGTGATAGAAGCAGAGAGCCTTCAGATTTCTCTAATTTATTTCGCATTTTTGCTAATTCTTTTTCGCTAGGAAAGCTCATGAATTCCTCCTGTAAGCATTAATAATGCCAATATAAATTTGATCATCCTCGAGTAACCAAATGAGTCAATAATTTTTCCCCTTAAGAGCCAGTTTGTCAGTTGTGAAATATTCAAATCCTTTAGAGATGGTTTCAGGGGAAAAATCACCTCCATCCAAAAGATGAACTAATTCTAAAATAACATCATCATTGATCGAGCTTGCATGTTTCAGTTCATAGTGCGGATCAATAACAACATTTTTTATGGTCCGATTGTTTATAGTTGCGTCTATTCATCGATAATCCATAAAGTATCATAAAATGGACAAATTTGTCCATATAAATATCTGTGTAAATTTCCCCCATACCGGAGTCCCGACTGAGGATCCTAAACTGAAAACAGTCCCAAACCAGATGAGTCCCCATTTTGTAGCGGGGTAAGATGGATAAACTGGGTCCAATATTCGCCTGGATTTTCAATTTTGAAAGCCAATAAATGTCCTTGTGTCGAATCCTTGTTCGAAGAAGGTCTAAGTCATCAAAATAATGACTCAAAATGCAAGCCTGTAAGACAGCAGTGCTGAAAGTTTTGTCAATGGATCCATTCAAAATAGCTTGGCACGACTTGCAAGGATAAGGAACTTATGATCCAAAACCTTATCAAGGAGCTATTATGAAATCTGCTTTTTTTGCCGTATTCACATGGATTCTTTCCCTATCTCAAGTGAGCCTTGCAGATGCTACTTTTGCGGAGCAAGGACTGTCAAAATATGGCAGCGCTCTTCTTGAAAATTGTGGTGGGTTGTATCGTTCCTTTAATCTGTATCAGACCCTGTACTCAGCTGGCACTGATGTTACGGCTCAGCAAGCTCAGGATGATAATCAGAGCAAAAACCTTCAAGATAAATCTGAACTTTTGCTCATTCTGATCAACTTGGAAGGAATGCCAGGTTATCGCCCTGTCGAAAATAAAATGAAGTGTCTAGAAAGCTTGAAAGAATTGAATCAAAATATTTCCCAAGAGCGATCAAAGCAAATGGGCTTTTCAGAAAACCATCCTGATCAAGTTACCATCAGGGCGTCTCAAATCATAGAACTGGCCCAGCAAAAATTAAAAGAACGAACGAATAAATAAAGAAAAGAACAAATAAAAAAGGAGCTATTATGAAATCAAAAAACTTGCTATGGCTAACCCTTATGGGATTGAATTTTTTTTCCTCTCTGGGGTTTGCAGAGGTTGAGTTGAATGCGTATAGTCCGAAGTGGACCTCTGTTCCTATGCGTGAGTACGCGATACGCCATTTTCAGAATGTGGATACGAATAGTGAGGTATGCAGTGACTACAATGCTTTCACTAAAGCTGTGATACCTATAGCAGCTATCTGTACATCAGATGGAGAGTGCAAACAAATAGGCAATGTCGTTTGTAGCTATCTTGAAATGACTGAGCCACCCTTTTATCTTATTAATGATGATAGGTACTCTATTATGTACAGATTTAAACTCTTCGATACTACTGTCAACAAGTATTACAAAGCCAGACTTGCAGCAAAGTTAGAAGAAGCAGTGAGTGTATCGAAAGAAGACTCGGATCACGTTTCGTCGATTACGAATCTGGCTGGAAGTCTTCGTGATTTGAAAGACGATAAAGACATCCAAAGTAAATTGAAGAAATTTTCAGAGGTCTCGAATTCTAAAGCTCTTTTTGTTATTCAGCTTAAGATGATATGGATTAATAGATTGGGTGAAGAGAGAGTTGCCCAAATATCAAATTTGGGCCTTATAGATCAGAGAGGTAATATTCTTGAGTCGCTTAATTTTTTAGATAGTAATGAAATGCCCAGTGATAAGAATTTGAAAACAAGTTTTCCATTCGATGCAATTCGGGATCTTGGTTGTGTTTTTCAAAAAGAAAGTTATAAGCTGGGGAGAACGTTTAAGAACAAAATCAATTTACCTTCTGATCCTGAAAAATTGAAAAATAAAGAAGCAGTCAAAGGACTTCTTATTTACCTTCTTGATGTGGCGATTGAAAAACGGTCGTCAATGAAAGATATCCAAGACAAGCTTTAGTTCTGTTCATCATCTTCAGGTCTAAGCTCCTGCATATGACTTTCAAAATTCTTGGAATTTTGAAAGTCATATGCAATGATACAACCTGGAGGTTCTCCATGATTCAGCGTCTTCAGGCGTCCAATATTCAAAGGGTTTGGAATTCGGGTAAAAGTATTCTTCTGCTAGGTCCACGTCAGACAGGAAAAACCACTTTGGCAGAAAAATTTGAATATGATTTGCAGATCAATTTTTTATCCACAAGAGTTCGTCAAGCTTATGAACGAGATCCAGATTTATTGATCAAAGAAGTTCATGCTTTACGCCAGACGAAAATACCTAAAGTTTTGATTGATGAGGTTCAAAAGGTTCCAGAAATTATGGATCCTATTCAGCTGTTGATAGATAAGAAAAAAGCACAATTTTTTATTACGGGTTCATCAGCTCGAAAATTAAAACAACAATCGGATATCAATCTACTTCCTGGTCGTGTTATTTCCTTTCGACTTGATGGTTTTTCATCGGAAGAGTTTGAGCAAAAAAAAATCGAGGAATCACTTTATTATGGCAGTCTTCCAGGGGTGACGTTAACGGCGGATTCTTCCTCGAAAGAGGAATTGCTGCAGACCTATGTCGAGGTTTATTTGGAGGAGGAGATACGTAAAGAGGCTCGATTAAAAAAGCTTCCTGATTTTTATCGATTCTTGCAGCATGCAGCAGCTCAAGCGGGGCATGTTTGTTCCTATTCATCGATTGCTCAGGATATCGGTGTATCTCATGTCACTGTGAAGTCTTATTATGAAATACTTGAGTCAACAATGATTGCAGATCGAATTGATCCTTTGGTTGTAAGCCAGACAAGAAAAAAATTAATTAAATCTCCTCGTTATTTATTTTTTGATATGGGTGTGCGTAGGCTCGCAGCTCAGGAGGGTGTTGATCAACCCCAGGTTCATATGGGGCATCTTCTTGAGCAGTGGGTTGGCCTAGAGATTCAAAAGTATATTCGAAATCATAAAAGTAAAGCCAGCCTTCATTTTTGGCAAGATCCAGAAAGGGCTGAAGTCGATTGGGTGATAAAAGTCGAAAAAAATTATATTCCGATCGAGGTGAAGTTGACCTCAAGCCCCCAGGAAAAGGATTGTAAACATCTTTTAACCTTTCAACAGGAATACCCGTGCAAGCATGGGGTCTTCTTAGTATCAACGATACCTCGGCCTCAAAAAATGAAATCTGGTGTGCACGTGATTCCATGGCAAAATCTGACGCAGCTTTTGTCAGATTTTTTAAAATAATCAGGACTTTCTTTAAAATTCCTTCAGCAACATTTCCCAGGGCACAGGAGCAATGTGTTTCTTTGCCCAATCTAATTTGAAGCCGTCGAGAATTTGAAGGATGTGAATTTTTCTCTGAGGTTCCGCGTTGGCATTGGGATCATACAATTGAGGATTTAAGCGAATCATATCATAAAATTCCAGCTGATAATCAGGGCGTACTTTTTTCTTTTGAAGTTCTAATAAAAATTGGAAAATATGAGCGAAACTGGCTCTGTAATGACCACTGCGATTATTGACCATCACAATACGTCCATTTTCAATAATAATTTCTCCCGCAGCGGCGACAGGTGCGCCCGCAAGAAAACTTGAATGATGAAACTCGTAGGGATCGTGTCCTTGGCGAAAGTAAATAACTCCATCGCTGGACATGACATAAATGCCTCGACATGCTTCAGGGCATTGGCGCTGAAGTTCTTGATCGACAACCAACCCCCGATGAAAACGCAAAAGGTAGGAGGATCTTTCTTCGGCGGTTGTTAGGTAGCGAATTTTTTTATTTTGAAATTGAGGGTGAATCGCAGCTCCGTATTGCTCGCCTCGAAAAAAAGGATGGATCTTCTGTTGAAGAGGATAAGGAGTTTGGCTCCACCAAACTTCACTTTTTAAAAGCTCTGTCGGGACTGATTTTTCTTGAACCAAAGTTGTGACTGTCGGCAAATAGGGCGCAGGCTCTGGTTCTAAAAAAATCAAACGGCACTGACGAGTCACATGATTCCACACGTCTGCCAGCCCCGAAGACAGGGACGGTTTGCTGTGAATCGTTTTATCCTCAGATTTTGCAAACGCAAGCCCCGTCAGAAAAAAGCAGGCTAGAATAAATTTGATGCGGAAGAATCTCATCCCTGAAACGCTAGAAAAAACAAGGTCTCAGGTCAATCTCTTTATGCAGACTGTTTTTTGAAAGGTTACCAAAATTGAAGTAAGTCTATTTCAGCCCTTTTTCGTAGTATTTATTATGATCATTTTTGGGTATTCCACTCAGTTGGAGAAGTTGCTTTTTAAGGCGAAAACTATAGATGGGGCGATGATTCATAGAAAAATCCAGATAGTATTTTGCCATCTCTTTTTGCTCTTGGGGGTCATTGGGATTGTGTGGAAGTCTTGAAATCATTGTAATATTCACATAGTCATTTGTTTTTGCGAAGAACTCTTCGAGATTATTCCAAAAGTTAACCGGATTTTCATTATGTAAATCTAAGAGTTTTTGAATCGAGACTTCAGCAGATTCAACATAGACCTGATCGAGTTGTTTCACTTTTTCTCTGAGTTGCGTCAGTCGTCTTTCTAGATCGTGGTGTGTAGATGAGGAACTGGATTCTAATTGGATTCTTAAATACTTCATTCCCTTAAAAATAGGGGCGCTTTTTTCTACAGAAAGTTCATGCTTCAGAACTGGAAAAATATGAGCTTGATGAAAAGCTTCTAAAAAAGTCACTGCATCCAGCAGAAGAATATTGTAGGTCGCTTCCGGCAAGTAAGGGCGAGATTGTGCCAGCATTACTAAGAATTTTTCAATAAAAACAGCGTTCCTCTGTTTTTTCAAGGGGTGATCTTTTAAGAGGATCTCGCTTAAAAAGTACAAATTGCTGGAAAGGGTGATGGGGTTATTGGATTGAAAATGATCATAGCTATTTTGGGCGCCAAGTTGATCCGCATGACTGGCAAGTAAGAATGTCACCTGATGTAAATCGATAGGTGTTGACGCTTGTCCAAAATATTTTTTTGTAACATCTAAAATAAAATACTTACCAGCAGCTATTTCATGGGGGGATAATTGGTGTCGAGTCCAAAATTCCAAGATACCTTCCCATAGTAATCTAGATTTGTGTTCCCCAAAGTAAGTTTGATCTGGCGCAAACTTTTTAAAAGCATGAAAGAAATCATTGACCATTGTTGTGGTGACAGCAAGGACTTGGTCCTTTGGAAAGGAAAGCATAGAAATTTTCTGCAAAGAGCTTGGAAATTCAAGAACCCAGATATCTGTTTTTCCTTCTTCCAGAAGTTGTGTCATTCGAGTCAGTTGAGGAAGTATATCCCAGGCGGTATCAACAGAAGGGATAATTGGAGATTGGGGAGGTGTGTATTGTTGTTTGATTTGGCGAAAATAATCAAACGTCTTGTCTTCAGTCGTCATTGATGTGGTGATTTCATTTGTACTGAAGATCGTCTGACATGAATTGGTCTTTTGATTTTCTATCGAAATTGATTGGGACGCGCTTGCGTGAAGGCTGACGGCAATGAGGATGAGTCCAAGAGTAATTTCTTTATAAGCAAGATTCAACATAAGATCTCCTGTCTAGTTTTGATGGAGCATCTAACACACCAGAAGTTGAAAAGAGAAGGGTTAGAATGATGAATGTAAGTTCTTCAATGGTCATAACCTGAAGACGATATTTTTCTGTCAGATTTCGGTCAGGATGGTTTTACGATTTAGATGATTCGACCCGAATTTTGAATGACGTTTTGAAATTCAGTTGAAATTCGATTCCAATCAGAAATATCTACTTTGTAGGGTAAGTCTGAGTTTGAAAAAACTTCATCTAATTTTGCCCACTCTGATAACGATAATGGACTTGAATCACGAATGCATACATCCAAATCTGATCCTATTTGATGAGTCCCTTTTGTTCGAGATCCAAAAAAAATAATTTCAGCACGAGGGAAAAATCTCAAAATGGAGTTCTTGATAAAAACGGCATCTTCATTGGTCCAAGCAATAGAGGTCATTGTTCATTCTTACTTTCTAAATTTTGAATTAACTCGTGACATAGTTGAGGTAATTTTAAGGCTTCTAGGTAGACATCTTCTGCCGTGTCTTCATTGTAAGTATGTGATGTTAGATTTCTAGATTTTTGAAATTTAAACCATTGATCAAGATCAGAGATAAGCTTTCTTTGAAAGGCTTCTCGCAATACGCCCTTGACGCTGTCATCATCCAGAGGTTTGTCTGCAGCTAAATACTTCTTTAACGCTTTCCATGATAACTCAAAGGTGAACTCAAAACGTTGAATGACAGAGTCTCTTGTGAACTCATTCAATGGCTGTGCAATCGATACTTCTAAACTCTTGAGAGCTTTTTTTAAGGGGGCAATATTCAGATTTTCCATACCCTGAGAGTAAAGATGTCGATTCAGTATTTCAATGAAATTTCATGATAAAAGACGACCAAACTCCTAAGCATACTTGTCTCAAGAGTTCAGTGGTTTAAAGTTGTGCGTCTCCGGCGGGAGCAATTTTCTTGGCAACACCCATGGCTGGGCTTTGGCTTTTCAAAGATTGGTGAGGTTGATTCACCACGCGCTGTTGAAGTTTTGCAAAGATAGGTTCGCGAATGGCCAATTGATTGTCTTGCAGAACACACTGACGAGCAGTTTTCTGCGCAATATTGATCACAATCGGAGCTTTCATATTGGCCGTCATCAATGTTGGATCGTCAGGAATTGTCACAATACAGAAGATGCTCGAGCCTTCTTGAAGGGACTTCATGTTCAGTTGATCTAAATCCATTTTCGCTAACGAAACTTTGTAATTTTCAGCAAAGAGCTCAGGCTCTAAAACAGGAAATGCAATGGCGCCATTTTCACAGCTTTGCAACCAAGCAAAAATATCATCATGGGGATCATCGATAAGAACAAATTTTCGCAATTGATTAAATCCAAGAAGACCCTCTGGAAAATTCAGAGCTTCGTTCTCGTTAAGTTCAATTTGACCGAATCGAGTTGTTTGTATGACCACAAATCCCCCTTCGTACACCAACACTGTGACAGTTTAAGGATGCACTTGAATAGAGGACACAGCAAGATAAAAAAAAGGTGCAGCGGGGAGTAAAAACTAGACCCCCGCCTTTACAAAAGCTTATGGTTTAAGCATTTTTGACACATTTTTCGCATTTTCAGAGGAGACTGTCGCGGATTCCTTATTCTGATCCTGAATCGCTAAGTAAACTTCTTCGCGGTGTATTTTTGTTTCTTTGGGGGCTTCAATCCCCAAACGTACCTGTTTGCCTTTGATTTGGACGACGCGGATCTTGATATGATCATCGATCGCAATACTTTCACCCAACTTCCTTGTGAGAACGAGCATGTGTTCACTCCTTGTACATCCTCTTGAACATCCTGTCCCAATTATCGGCAGAATTTCGTGCAACTGTAGCTATTATTTCAAAGGACCAAAGTCAAGCGGTTTGACCTTCGCGCCAAAGATTGTTAACACTTTGGAACAATCAACGAAACAAAGGAAAGCCCATGCAGATCGAAACTTCAAGCTCTCGTGTGACTGAAAAATCAGTGGAAAAAAACCCCATTCTTCCAGGTGCAATTTGGAAAACAATCAAGACCTTCGAAGACATTCGCTATGAAAAATCGGACGATGGTATTGGCAAAATTACGATCAATCGACCTGAAGTTCGCAACGCTTTCCGTCCAAAAACTGTTTTTGAATTGCAAGAGGCTTTCAATTTAGCACGCGAAGATCAAAGCATCGGAGTTATTATTCTGACAGGAGAAGGCCCTATGGCTTTCTGCTCGGGCGGTGATCAAAAAGTTCGTGGTGAAGCTGGTTATGTTGGTAGTGATGGTGTGCCTCGCTTAAATATCTTGGATGTGCAAAAGCAAATTCGTCAAATGCCGAAGCCTGTGGTGGCGATGGTGGCAGGCTATTCGATTGGAGGAGGACATGTTCTTCACATCGTTTGTGACCTTACCATTGCAGCAGAAAATGCTCGCTTTGGGCAAACAGGGCCAAAAGTGGGATCCTTTGATGGCGGACTGGGCAGCAGTTACTTGGCTCGTATTGTGGGTCAAAAGAAAGCTCGCGAAATTTGGTACCTATGCCGTCAATATGATGCTCAGCAGGCCTTGGATATGGGATTGGTCAATAAAGTTGTTCCTATCGAACAATTAGAAATTGAAACAGTTCAGTGGTGCCGTGAAATGCTTCAACATTCTCCTTTAGCTTTGCGCTGTTTGAAGTCTTGCTTAAATGCAGACTGTGATGGTCAAATGGGACTTTTGGATTTAGCTGGAAATGCGACTTTGCTTTATTACATGAGTGAAGAGGCTCAAGAGGGACGTAACGCTTACGTTGAAAAGCGCACTCCTGACTTTTCAAAGTTTCCACGTCTTCCTTAAGATTTCGGAGGATCTGTATGAGCACACTGGCAAATTCTTCCGCCCCATCTTTAGTTAAGATGTGGTTGTTGGCATTTCGACCCAAGACTTTGACGGCGGCTTTGGCTCCCATTGTGGTAGCGACGGCCTTTGTTTATTGGGCAGGGTATGAAGTGCATAGTTGGATTTCGTGGTGTGCTTTGTTGTCTTCATTTTGTCTTCAGATTGGAACAAATTTAGTGAATGATGCTGCGGACTTTAAAAAAGGTGCAGATACTCACGAACGTTTAGGTCCTCAGCGCGTCACTCAATCAGGAGTTTTCACTTACAAACAAGTCATGATCATGGCTGCCGTATTTTTTTTGGCGGCGGCTTTATTTGGAGTTCCCCTGGTTTTTCAAGGGGGCTTTCCCATTTTAGTCGTTGGGATTTTTTCCATCCTTTTCGGATACGCCTACACAACGGGGCCATTTCCTTTGGCCTATCGTGGGTGGGGAGATTTTTTTGTTTTGGTTTTCTTCGGATGGATTGCAACAGCAGGAATGGTCTATTTACAAACCCATGATTTCTCGTGGAGAGCAATTTTACTAGGCACACAGATAGGTCTGTTGGCCACTGTCTTGATTGCCATCAATAATCTTCGTGACATTGAAGGCGATACGAAAGTGAATAAAAAAACTTTACCTGTAAGATGGGGGAAAACATTTGCTCGTCGTGAAATTGCCGTTTTAATTCTTTTGCCCTTTCTTTTGAATACTTTGTGGATCTGGGATGGTGCTGTGTGGGCGGGGATTCTTCCCTTCGCGGTTTTGCCCTTGGGAATGAAAATCGTTCGTCAGGTTTCTGCGACGGAGCCCAGTGAAAAGTACAACCAATTTTTAGGACAAGCTGCAGGATTGCATCTGATTTTTGGTTTATTTTTGGCCCTTGGTTTTTGGATGAAGGGCTAGGATGTGATGGAATCTGTTCCATCCTGTGTTCAATTTTCTTCTTATGAATTGATTCCAAATCAAGATTTGAATGCGAAGGCCACGAACAGATCTCGTTATGGTTATTTGTTGCGATCGGGTGATTCCTATGCGGATTATTTTTCTTGGCCCGAATTGGGGGATCCTACTTGGCAAGAAGATCTGAGCTTCCCTTTATCTGGGCGCAGTCCTTTATTTCAGCGATGTTTGCAGATTTTATCTGAAGATTTCTCTTCTGGTACGTTGGAAGTGTCCTCATCTGATTGGTTGCAGAATCATTTTTTAGTGGGTTTGTCCCATCAGGATTCAACTACAGATTCACTTCAACAGGCCTATCAACAAGGCTTTCGTACTTTTAAAATCAAAGTATCAGGAATACAGAAACCCATTTTTTCTTCACAGCAGAGAAAGTTTTTTCAACAGCATTCAGATGTTTTGATAAGATTGGACGCCAATCAATCTTTGTCTGTAAATGATCTCAGTGCCTTATTGGATCAACTGGGTTCTTTAAAAGGGAAAGTTGAATTTTTAGAGGATCCATTTTCACTGCAAGATCCTATGGCCTGGGAATTTTGGAATGCGCAAATTCCTTTGGCGGCTGATTTTCAAAAACAAGACTGGATGACAAAAAAACATATTGGATATTTTATTTTGAAACCTCAAAGAGAGGATCCTGCAAAATGGGTGGGGCGATGTGATGATATTCTGTCGGTCATCACTCATTCGATGGAAGGCCCCGTGGGTGTCGCTTTAACCATTCAACAGATGCCTTTATGGAAAAAAAAATGGGGCAAGTCCATTCATCCCATCTGCGGTTTGACGGGTTTTCAGGTTTATCAAAATTTTGAAACAGTTTTGTTTCAACAAGAAGGATCAAAGATTCGCCGTTCTTCACTGAGTTTAAATGATTATTTGAAGGGGGTTGTATGGCAGACTCTCTCTTAAAAGTGGATATGAACTCCCTGCAATCGCAGGTTTTTTTAAGTCCTTTTTTGTCGGTGGATGAACAAAAGACGCTGCAGAATTTGGCTGAAAAATATCCGATGAGTTCTCATATTTGGATAGCAAGTTCTGGAAGTTCCAAAAAAGAAAATGAAAGTTTGAAGCTAGTGGCTCTGTCGAAGAAGGCTTTGTCGTCCTCGGCCAACGCCGTGAATACTCATTTGCAAGTCAGAGCGGGGGATATTTGGGGTCTGAGCCTTCCAACATTTCATGTTGGTGGATTGGGAATTCTTATTCGAGCGCAGCTGGCAGGAGTATCCTGTGAGCCTTGCTCCGTTGAAAAGTGGAATCCCACATCCTTTGTTCAGCTTTTGCAGAAAAAGGCTGTGACCTTGACGTCCATGGTGCCCACTCAAGTTTATGATTGTGTTCTTCAGAAATTGAAATCTCCCCCAAAGCTCAGAGCTGTGTTGGTGGGGGGGGCGGCTCTCAATCCCAGTCTTTACAATGAAGCTCGACGCTTGGGTTGGCCCCTATTGCCCTGCTATGGAATGACAGAGACCTGTTCGCAGATCGCAACCGCAAGCTTGAACAGTTGGGAATCCGAAGACTTTCCATCCATGAAACTGCTTTCCCATGTGCAGATGTCTGTGGATTCTCAACAAGCTGCTTGGGTTCGATCACCCGCTTTATTGACAGGTTATGCCTATCAACAGAGTGGGGCAGATTTTTTCGTCGACCCTAAGTTGAATGGTGCATGGAAAATTCCAGACCAAATTTTGCTGGATGGAGATCATTTGACCCCTTTGGGGCGTGAAGAAGATTTTGTGAAAATTTTAGCAGAAGGAATTTCTCTGTCGCGGCAGCGAGATCGGTGGATGCAGGCGGCAATCAGATTTCAAGTGCCTGTGAATGGTTTTGAATTGCTGGCGGTTTCTGATGCTCGATCAGGAATGGCACTTCTACTTGTGGTTGAAAAGGATCTTGCAGAAAATCCATCTTGGAAACAAATGCTGGAGTTTCTGCAGAAGGAATCTTTAAAAATAGAGTGGCCTTCAAGGTATCAACAGATTGTCAAGATTCCGCGAAGCTCTTTGGGGAAAGTCTTAAAAGAGTCTTTATTTCAAATGATCCATGAAGGGCTATGAGTCACTAGATGGGAAACTCTTTGCATTCGACAGTCCTTATCGATAAATAAGTGGCATGAATCCTTACAGATATTTTTCAACAACTGCCGTGAACTTTTCCCTGTTTCTCTTTCTGATTCTTTTTTCCCATTCAGGATGGTCTTCACCAATGTGGAGTTTTTTTTCGCAACAAAAAATTTCTTGTGAATCTTTGTTTCAGGAATCCAAGGATCCAAGTTCTGAAATTTTTTTTAAAAGCGAAACTTCGGTCAAAGAGAAGGGCAGGCTGTTGAGTGAACTTCGTCCTGAAAATCAACAGGTGTACCAATATCTATTGAAGCAAGTGGAAAGATTCCAAATGTCTTCTCATTATCGCTTTAGCTATATCAAACCACAAATTATGGAGTTTGATTTTAAACTGAAAGAATTAGATTCTCCTCGAGCCAGTTTTCTTGATTTTACAGATACCGTGGCACGATATGTTGCCTTGGTACATATGCAATCGGCTATGACTTTGAATGAGATTTTCTTGCGTAAAAATCTAACATTGGAAGGTCGTGAAAATTACTTCAGGATGGCCTACAATAAAAGTTATTTTGAAATTCGAGGTCTCTTGCAAAATCTTTTACAAGAAATGAAGAAGGGCCCTGAAGAATATCAACTGACATTTTTAATTTCGACAGACAATGATGTGAATCAAATCAGTTTGCATCGGGGACATTTTGAAAGTGAAGCTCGGCGTATTTTGGCCAGGGAAAGTCAGAACTTAATCGTGCATTTACCACGACCTCGCATTGATCAGTCGGCGGAAGATGAGAGGAAAATTGAAGGTGAAATTTTTGCAAAAGATATTTTGCTTTCCCTTCAAATGATTTTTCGTGATCGAGAAGAATACAAGGATTTAAAGTTTCGTACGGCAAAAGATTGGCAGAAATTCCGTCAAGACAATCATCAAAAAATTGAACTGCTTTTGGAAAAACTTGAGACTCAGGATTTTGTTCTGCAAGAAAATGTTTATTCAATTCTACTGGAAGCTTTTTATATGAAGGCTTATACATTGGGTGATTTTGTGGCAACATTGACATTGCCAGATCGAATGATTCGTACCGATTTTCCCTCGGAAGGGGATCTGACCGAGTCCTTTGCTTGGTTACGGCAAAATTTGATCGGTCAGAAACCATAGTTCTTTTTTTTCAGCGAGCCTGCTGGATTTTTTACTGAATCACGCGGTAGGGGTTGTAAGCCAGGTCGATCATATAAAGAACGGGATTGTAGTTCTTATCCACCACATCTTGAATCACAGAGGCTCCTGGATAAAAACCACTGTAGCCGTAGTCAGACCCTGGATCTAATTCAAAAGTAAATGCAAAGATACCTTTGCGACCATAGGCCCAGTCCGTTGTATCTCCACTGGCAATATAAAGTTCAGACGACTGCTGGGGTGTGTATCCATTCCAACCTGCCATGGTTTTTGCCATGGTTTGGAAGACTTGGTGATCTTTTTGATTTTCAATAGGATTGTAAGAATGCCCCCATGGATAAAGAATCAGCTTTGAAAATGTGTGAAAACTCAATAAGGTTTTGATATTTGTATGCGCTTCAATGAAGGTTTTAACGGCAATCGTTTCAGGTTCTGAAAAGGGTTGGGGGCCCATAAATGTTTCACTGTCGGGATTTTTACTGGATCCGCCGGTGCCCCAGAAAAATTCATAATTGCGATTCAGGTCAACTCCATAAGTGCTGGAGTTCACTTTGCGACGATTTTTACGCCAGTATTTATATTTATCGTTTTGAATATCGTATTCAAGACCATCTGGATTGACAGCGGGTAGAAAGTAAACAGAACGTTGATTTAAAAGTTGTCTGACCGCAGGCACACCGTCTTGATAATCCTTTAAGAGTTTTCCAAGAATTCGAAGAGGAGTATCAACACTTAGATGTTCGCGAGCGTGGTGACCTCCCATAAAAAAAGCGGCGGGCATGGGCTGTTGACTTGTTTGAATTTGCAGAACCAAAAGATCACGACCTTCAATGGATTTTCCAATGGAATAAAGCTGTGTGATATTGGGATAGGATTTATTCAAAAGCTCAAGAGCCTGTCGGACTTCCGTATAGGTATGGAAGGCGCGATCTTCAGGTGGAAATTCTTGAGGTGAAACAACAAAGACTTCATGTTGAATTCCAGATTTTTTGAGTTCTTTCAGCTCTGAAGCATTGGCAAAACCAAAAACAAAATGACCATCTGATTTTTCGATGGCAATGCCCATATTTGCAATCACGCTTCGTTGGAACTTATCCTTGGCCTGAATTTTAACCCAGACATGATTGTTTTGATCCTTGGTTGCGTAGGTTGATCCCATGATCGTCATGATCATCAAGCAAAGCACAATCTTAAAAATATTTCTGCTCATGATAAATTCCCCCCTTGGAATATCATTTCCTGGTCGAGAGTCTTTGTAAAGCCTGCCGAGCATTTATTCTAAAAAAAATTGTACTGGACTGTGGGAATCCTTAACTGTTCAATCCCTTCAAATTTGAATACAATAGATTCCATGATGAAGAAAACCGAGTCTCATCCCATAAACTCTAGCACTTGTGATCAGCTTCGAATTGATGAACAGATGACTGCCACCTTAATGGAAAGGTCACCTCCCTCAAGTTTTCCTCACCTTATCTTAGTCAGCATTCTGGCCATGACGATGGATCGTGCCTTCTTGTACGACAAGGGATACGTCATTCCACTGGTGCTGAATATGTTGGGATTTGCCCTGCGAATTATTTTTTCAAAATTGTATCTGAAAAGACGTCACTATCAAAGCGTGGATCAATTAAAATGGATTCGACGCGCTCATCATGCATCGGTTATATTGTT
>JACCDG010759320.1_pt1 | contig 38050 bp, 22 predicted proteins | sample 7442471 | NCBI WGS metagenome assembly JACCDG01 (sample SAMN15323444, study PRJNA562643) | freshwater metagenome | isolation source: river surface water | place: USA:Blue River Watershed | collected 2017-08-17 | reverse complement strand
GTCATAATGTGTCAAGTAAAGATATTATTGCTAATTTAATTTCTGAGTCAGAAACAATAAATATTAAGGAAAGTTTGTCAAATGATAACCCATTCCTAATTAAAAAATTATCTGAATACGCTTATTCGTCTAATAACTTTTTAAATGTATTAAGACACATTTCAAATCAAGGGGTTGGTCTTAGTTGGCAAAATTATATTAGAGCGATTTATAATACAACATACATTAAAAATCAAATTCAGTTCTCATTTTTTGATGAGGTAGTGTTAGGTTTATCAATGTCAAAACCATTAGTAAGTCTTGAGAATGAACCTAAATTTAATGAATTATTAACTGAGACGACAATAACTAATAACGTTGATTTTTTAGATGTTTATCCGTTTATTGATATTACGTGGATTAAAGACAAATTACCTGGTGGTAAAAACATTTCACAAGTTAGTGATGTTTATAACACAACAAATACAATATCTTATGATAAAAATTTAAAAGTTTTAACAAACTTTACATTGAAACCTAAATTGATGCCGATTACTAATTTTGTGTATAATGGTAATGTTAATATACCTAGTCCTCAAAGTTTCTCACAATTAAAAGAATTTTACACACCAAGAATTCAACCGGATAAACAGTTAATTACTGAAGGTAATTTAGAGTATGTTAATTATAGTGGATATGTGTCAAACAAACAAACTATATCAATGTTAAACACGCCATACTTTGTTAACGCGATTCAAGAAGGGGTTAAACATTTTAGAGAATATAATCAATATCCATTTATATCGGCAGCTTATTTGTTTATTAATAGTTTACCTTTAACAACTTTTAGTGAAAAGTTTAAAAATTTTGAATTAAACTCAACAACTGAATTAGATTATGTGTTTGGTACACTTAAAAAATTTGGTGCTATTCATAAATTACCATATCCTTGGATATTAAAAGTTGGTTCAATATGGCATCGTTATAAAAAATATGTTAATGAAGGTAAAGACATCTTAGATGGTGTGTGGAAAAACTTTGATTATAAAGGTAATTTTGACCCTATCGCTTCAGCGGCAACTAAAAATTATAGAGTAACAGTTGATGGAGGTCTTATTGATATAATATTAGAAAAAAATGCGGTTTTTGGTGATGAAACATCAACATTAATTAATACAGGATTTTATCCGAAAGTAATTAATGATTTTAATTTATTTTATCAAGGATTTGAAGTGTTTTCAGGTTATACTAATACTGACATACAAGATGGTATTGATAATTTTAAGGTCGGTCTTAAATTCGTTGACGATACATTAATATCAGGTATTAAAGGATTTGATAAAAAAAATCTAAAAAGAGATTTAAAAGTTATTCCTTGGAGTGTTTTTGTTGAAGGTTTAGATGGTAAATCAACATACCCCCTACCTTCAATGGGTTCACTTGTTAACCAAGCAAAAAGTGAATGTTTTAAGGGTAAAGAAATGAAAATTGAATTGTATCAAAATCAATCAATGTTTAATGGTACGGTTAGATGTTTTTGGGCTTTACCTACATATGGGTATTATGATAATAGTCGTGTATTTAAACATAGTCCAAAACAATATTTAAAAGAATTATTAGTTGTTGATGAAAATAAACAAACTCAGAATATAAAACAACCTAATTATTCAATACTTGGTGATACAAATAGATATCACGATATTAGTGAAATCTTTTCGGTTTTTGAAAAAGACATATTGGATTTATTTGAAACTAAATTTTTGAATTTTTCAAAATCAATGTATGATATTAATGATAGTGTTGATTACGGTCTTAATTTTCAAAAATTAATGGTTGATATGATGAGAATACCTAAACAAACAGGTGTTACGTCAACAGAGATTGTTAATAACATAATGACACAACAATTAGATAGTGTTAATTTAGCGATTAGTAAGTTTATTGAGACAACTCAATATATCCAATATGGTAATCCGGGTAACTATGATAGAAAATTATTTTTAACTTTTTCTAACTATGAACTAACAGACCCATATGTTTGGGAAAAGTATGAGGTTGCAACTAAAAATGCTTTACCAACAGATGGGGGGACTGTAACATTATCAGCGTCAAAAACTAATTATCCTAATGAATGGAAAACATTAGAAACTTATATTGGTTTCTCAGATTCCCCTTATTTAGAGTATAGTAACAATGGTTCTTATATTACTGATTTCTTTGTTGATTTGAATGTTGCATTTACTGAAGAAAATATTAAAAGATTTTCACCAATGATAAAGATATATGCAACTCAAAAATTAAGAGAATATCTTGATAATGCGGTTATACCGTCAAACGCACCTAATCGTAATTCATATGCGGTATTAACTGATGGTAATATTATTGAATTACTTCCTGGTGTTGAAGGTAAGGTTGCCCCTGTACTTTATACTAGTAATAAAGAGTTAATTACTAGTGGACCGTTAACTAAGTTACGTGGTAAAAATCCTGAAGATAAAGTTTTTAATCAAATGATTTTTAATTATTATGGACCGTTTGGTTTACAAGATAATCCAATTGTTACTAAATATATTAGACCAAAAAATTTAATGAATAAAGTTCCATATAAATCTAACTTTAACTTTGAGAATTTTAAAAAGATGGTTGATGAGTATATTAATGACTTATCTGGATTTCAAGATAGAACTTTAAATAATTTAATGTTAAGACTTCAAGTTATATTACCAAGTGTGACAACAACACCTGATGAAATAACAACATCAAATCTTGAATCAACGTTAGGTAAGTTAGAGTATTGGGAGTCATTTAAATCATTAAATGATAAATGGATTGCTGGATATGAATTTAGTAATAAAACATTATTTGAAGATGTTTTAATGTTAGATAGGGCTTCAAGAAATATTGGTGATGATATTTTAGTTGACATTTATAAATTAAAATCAAGGTTAGACACCTTGTTTAATGATAGTCCATTAGTTGATATGTTATCGTTTGCCGAGTCAATATTAATTGAAAATAATTTTGTGGTAATGAATTTACCGTCATATGTTAATTTTTACAATATTTCTGAGGTTAGTAAAAACGCTAAACCTAAATTAGAAAGTACTAGTGAATTTGCAAATACTTTATTTGGTACTTATTTAAATGTGGATACAAGACAATCATCAGCTAAAATGGTTTGTACTTACGCGGGTAATTCAAGTCAACATTTAGATATTAAAAACGTTGATTATAAATTTAGAGATGATGCTTTTGATATTAGAAAATCTGATAATCCATTAGTTGAAAATCAAATTGATAAAAATGATTATGATAAGTCAAATAGGGTTGTTGGATTTAATGTTGATATTGGGACACAAAATCAATCAATATTTTATAATTTCAGTGTAGGTCAAGAAACGGGAACTGCAACTGCGGAATCGTTAGAGGTTGAGAATATGATGGCTAATATGAGTTCAGGTAAAAATTCGGCAACACAAAGTATTTCATTGTATAACATTTATAAAAACAGAAGTTATACTTGTTCATTAAGTATGATGGGTAATGCGTTGATTCAACCTACAATGTATTTTAATTTAAGACACGTTCCAATGTTCCACGGACCATATATGATAACAAGTGTTAACCATTCAATATCACCGGGTAATTTTGAAACTATTGTTGAAGGTATTCGTCAACCAACCGCTAGTATATTAAAAATTGATAATTATATTCAAACATTAAAAGTTAATTTGTTAACAACAATAATTGAAAAACAAAAGACTGAATTAGAAAATACTAAAAAAATAGAATCAACTAACACGACTACTAAAGAAAAAGCGAATGATGTTAAGAAAGATGTGACCGAGGATAAAGATGTTGATAAAACAAATAGTTGTTCTAATTTATTATTACCTAAATTTAAAAAATATGAACCAATAGACGTTCCTGTAAAAACAAGTGTATCTCCAAAAGACCTTGTGACTAAAATATTAACTAGAATGTCAAATAAATTTGTTAACGATAACGGTAAATTAAAATATGCGATTTTTTATATTTTTTATTTAAATGGGTATTCTAATAATAAATTTAGTTCATTTGAAAATAATTACGCACAAGTAAGTTTAGATAAAGAATGGACTAATATTAATAAAACTAAATTCTTTTGTTTACAATCAGGAAAAGATACTGTTCCATATGCGACATTTCAAAGTATTTCGGACCACATTGATTTTTTAATTGATAGAAATAAATCAAGAATGGATAATGTTAAGACGGATAACTTACCAAGTGAGTTAGCTAAATTTTATTTAAAAAATGTTTACCCAAATGTTCCTAGTTCGGTTTATGATAGTAGTGACGTAACTTTCTATACTCAAAAAGCTGACGAGTCTATTAAATTATTTGATAAAACTAAAAAAGGGGTTAATATCTAAAATTTTATAATAATAAAGATATTTATATATAAAGATAAAGTTATGAATACAAAATTAATATTAGATAATTATTTGGGTAAGAACACCAAATATTCTGAAAAAGATGCCGGAAACGGATTTAAACAAGTGTGTGATTTAGATACTGGTGATTGTTATACTATTAGAATGAAAGACGGACTAATTGAAAGAGTTGACAATACAATGAATACTAATAGAAAAGTTCAAGTGGAAACACATAATGGAGTAAAACAATTATTAAACGGGTAAGAAATGAGTATAGATAAAAAAATATTAGAAGAAATAACACGATTTAATTCGATTAATAGTTATATTAACGAACAAGAGTTACCACCACCACCGGTTGAAGACCCATTGGCTGACCCATTAGCTGCGGGAGCACCACCTGCTGACCCATTAGCTGCAGGAGCACCACCTGCTGACCCATTAGCTGCGGGTGCACCACCTGCGGGAGCAACACCACCTGAACCACCTGCGGGAGAAGTACCACAACCTGTGGATATTGCAACTGACCCTGAAGTTGAGAAAGTTGAAGATGAAGGTAAGGATGATAAAACTAAAGAGGTTGAAGTGACTGATTTAGTTAAATCACAAAAAAATGTTGAAGAAAAACAAGAAGAGTATTTCCAACAATTATTTTCTCATTTAGAAAATTTAGAAAGTAAATTGGGTGAGATGGATAATATTGTGAATCAATTAAATAGTTTGGAAGCTAAGGTTGAAAAATATCGTGAAAAATCACCTGAAGAAAAATTAGAGTTGAGGACTTTAGATTCAGGGCCTTTTAATCAAAAGTTATCACAATATTTTGAGGATAAAGAAGAAGATTTTGAAAAACTAGGTAGAGATGAATATATCTTAACTAAAGATGATGTAACTGATTTTTCACCTAAAGAAATGCAAAAAACATTTAGAGAATACCCTGGAAGGGACGAAGAAGTATTTAAAGTAAAATACTAAAATATAAAATTAGTGGATAAAAACTTGTCTAATATAAAGACAAGTTTTTTTTTCCTAACAATTTGACAATACAAAAAGGCGGGCTTATAATTAAATAAACAAATAATATAACTTAAAATTTATGGCGACAAACAGTTTAGATGCTGTGTTAGCTCAGTATGAGAAAGCACAACAAACGGGTAACTACACCCCAAAAATCTCACAAGAAGAGAGATTAAAAAGATACTTCGCGGCTATCTTAGGCGACAATGAAAAACAAGGTCAAAAAAGACTTAGAATTCTCCCAACAACAGACGGTTCCTCACCTTTTAAAGAGGCTATGTTTCACGAAATGTTAGTGGATGGTAAGTATGTTAAATTATACGACCCTGCTATGGACAATGAACGTTCACCGTTAAATGAAGTTTATGAAGAATTATTAATTGAAGGTGATAAAAAATTGGCTTCAGAATATAAATCTCGTAAATTTTACATTGTTAAAGTTATTGACCGTGATAACGAACAAGATGGTCCTAAATTCTGGCGTTTTAAACACAACTATAAGAATGAAGGGATTTTAGATAAAATCATTCCAATTTGGAGAAATAAAGGTGATGTTACTGATTCTGAAAAAGGTCGTGATTTAATCCTTGAATTGACTAAAGCAAAAACACCTAAAGGTAAAGAGTATACTGTTATTCAAACAATTATGTATGATGACCCTGCACCTTTACATGAAGATGAGGAAACAAAAAAATCTTGGGTTAATGATGAATTAACTTGGAAAGATGTTTACGCTAAAAAACCTGTTGAGTATCTTGAAGCAATTGCTCGTGGTGAAACACCAAAATGGAATACAGAATTAGGTAAATATACTTATGGTGATTCAAGTGAAAATGAAGAATCATTTGGTGGTTCAAAAGCAAAAACTGAGGTTTATACAGACCCACAAATGAATGATGATTCTGATGAAGATTTACCGTTCTAAATAAAAAAAAACCTATAGATAGGTAGTGGTTGACTTAATCACTACCTTTTTTTATCTTTTATTTTAAATAACACAATATATGGCAGTAAAGAAAAAAGAATTCTCATTAGATTCAATTAAAGGTAAGTTCTCAACTAAAACAAAATATAAACCTGAATCCTATTATAATTGTGGTGAAGCGTTTATGGATGCTTGTGGATTACCTGGTCCTATTAAAGGACACATTAATATGTTCTTAGGTCACTCCAACTCATCTAAAACAACCGCAATGATATTAGCCGCGGTTGATGCTCAAAAACAAGGTGATTTACCTGTTTTCATTATCACTGAAAGAAAATGGAATTGGGAACACGCAGTTGAATTAGGTTTAGATGCTAAACAAAATGAAGATGGTGAATGGGATGGTATGTTTATCTTTAACGATAGTTTTGATTATATTGAACAAGCAACTGATTTTGTTAATGATATCTTAGATGCTCAAGAAAAAGGTGATATCCCATACAATGTTCAATTCCTTTGGGATTCTGTTGGTTCAATTCCTTGTAAGATGACTTATGACGGTAAAGGTGGGAAACAACATAACGCAGCAACATTTGCCGATAAAATTGGTATGGGTATTTCTGCGAGAATATCTAAAACTAAAAAAGAGGATGTTCCATATTATGCGACTATGGTTGTTATTAATCAACCTTGGGTTGATTTACCTGATAATCCATTTGGACAACCTGAGATTAAAGCAAAAGGTGGTGAGGCGTTATGGTTAGCATCTGCGTTAGTGTTCTTGTTTGGTAACCAAAAGAAAGCTGGTATTAATCATATTACAGCAACTAAAAACGGTAGAACTGTTGTATATGCAACGAGAACAAAAATCTCAATATTAAAGAACCACGTTAATGGTTTATCATATAAAGATGGTAAAATATTAGCGGTTCCTCAAGGTTATATCAAAGATGATAAAACGGCTATTGAGAAATACAAAAAAGAGTACTCTGAGTATTGGAATAAAAAATTAGGTGGTGAAGGTGACTTCAAACTTAGTGAAGTGTTTATTCCAACTGTTGAGGAAGAAGAATATGAAGATTGATTGTAGAACCATTTAATGGTAAAAAATGACTAAAACTTTATTGGTTGATGGAAACAACCTAATTAAAATTGGTGTTCACGGGGTGAAAGATTTCTTTCACTCCGGAAAACACATAGGTGGGGTGTGGCACTTTATAAACACATTACGACGATTTATTGATACTGAAGGGTTTGATAAAGTAGTTGTATTTTGGGACGGTGATGAAAATTCATTGTCACGAAAAATATTATATCCTCAATATAAAGCGAATCGAAAGACCCCTTTTGATTTAGAGAAAGAAAATTCAATTTCAGAACAGAAAGAACGTGTTAAACAATACTTGGAAGAGTTGTTTATAAGACAGGTGTTGGTAGATAATAACGAAGCTGATGATTTGATAGCTTACTATTGTCAAATATCACCAGATGAAGATAAAACAATATTTTCAGGTGACCGTGATTTAACACAATTAATATCTGATAAGGTAAGAGTTTATTTACCTGATTTAAAACAATACTATAAACTTGGTGATAAGATTAAGTTTAAGGAAATTGAAGTCCCCCATTATAACGTTAAAACTTACAAGATAATTGCCGGTGATAAATCGGATAATATTGATGGTATCTATTACCTTGGTGATAAAACATTAGTTAAACTATTTCCTGAGTTACTTGACCAAGAAATAAAATTCACCGATATTTTACAAAAGGCTGAACTTTTACACAAAGAAGATAAAGACAACAAAGTCTTACAAAATCTTCTAACAGGTAAAACAAAAAGTGGAATCTTTGGTGATGAGTTTTTTGTTATAAATGAAAAAATAGTTGATTTGTCTAACCCCTTAATTACTGAAGATGGGAAAAACGTAGTAAATGAATATTATTCAGAAACCTTGGACCCTGATGGGCGAGGTCATAGGAACGTAATCAAAATGATGATGGAAGATGGTTTCTTTAAGTTCCTACCGAAAGGTGACAATGCTTGGGTGAATTTTTTAACACCCTTTTTAAAATTAACAAGAAAAGAAAAAAGAAAGTTTAAAAAGTAAAATTATGAAAGAACAAAACGAAACAACAAAATTAGAGTTTTTAATGATGGTTAACGATAACATTATCGTACAACGTTTTTTTAATGTGAAAGAGTTCAATCCAAAGGCTAAGAGTTCTATTGAACTATATGAATTAATTAAAGATTTCAAATACGATTTAGAACGTCAATTAAAGATGAAAACAGTTACATATATGTTAGATAATATGTATGAAATAGTTAACAATCCTGCGGTTATGGATACCTCATATACTGATGGTCCTGAGTATTTTAATGTTTATTTAAAACAGGGTGATGTGACAATTTGTCATAGACAGATTGATGCTAAAATCTACCCTCCAAAAATAAGATACACTGTGGATGTAAGACCACACCTAAAAAATTTACTTTTATCATTAACTGACATTTTTTCATCAAAAAATTTATCTTTTGAATATGCTGAAGTTAGTTTAGAGGCGTAATATTTATCTAAAAATACAAAAAGATATATGAGTAAAAATAAAAATTTTGAGTACTTAGGAAGTAGTTTCCAAATACAGTTATTAAACCAAATTATTTTAGATAAAGACTTCTCAAGGTCAATTATCGACGTTATTGATGTAACTTATTTTGAGAACAAGTATTTCAAACTAATCATTCAGATGATTAAAGAATACTATGCAAAATACGAACACACACCAACGTTTGATACTTTGGAACAAATAACAAAGTCGGAGTTACAACAAGAGACTGCTTCAAAAATTGTTATTGACACAATTGGTAAAATTAAAGACGCACCAATTGAAGGTGCGGAGTTCGTTCAAGAAAAAGCGATGAAGTTTTGTAAACAACAAGAACTTCAAAAAGTTATGGGTAAAGCCCAAAAAATTATTGACGGTGGTGAATTTGAAAACTACGACAAAGTTGAACAATTGGTAAGAAGTGCATTACAAGTTGGAGAAAGAGAAGATGGTATGACCAACGTTTTCTCTAACTTAGATGATGTTTTAAACGAGGATTATAGACATCCGATACCTATGGGTATTTCGGGTATAGATAAACTCTTAAAAGGAGGTTTGGCTAAAGGTGAGATTGGGGTTGTGTTAGCACCAACAGGTGTGGGTAAAACAACCTTAATGACTAAGATTACAAATCACGCATTTAATTTAGGATATAACGTTCTACAAATATTTTTTGAGGACAATCCTAAAATTATTCAAAGAAAACATATAGTTTTGTGGACAAAAGTTCATCCTGATGAATTAACTTTGAAGAAAGATGAGGTAATGAAACGTGTAACTGAGATTAAAACGACAATGCCAAATCAATTAATCTTGAAAAAGTTACCGTCAGATACTATGACGATGTTACAAATCAAGAATCAAGTTAGAAAGATGATAGCTGACGGTATTAAAATTGATATGATATCATTAGACTACATTGACTGTGTATTACCTGATAGAAACTTAGGTGACGAATGGAAATCTGAAGGTTCTGTAATGAGAGCGTTTGAAGCGATGTGTCACGAACTAAATTTAGTTGGTTGGACTGCAACTCAAGGTAATAGACAATCTATTTCTTCTGATGTTGTGACTACAGACCAAATGGGGGGTTCTATTAAGAAAGCACAAGTAGGACACGTAATTATTTCAGTTGCTAAGTCATTACAACAAAAAGAAATGAAATTAGCAACAATAGCAATTACTAAGTCACGTATTGGTGATGATGGTATTGTGTTTGAAAATTGTAAGTTTGATAACGGAATGTTAGAGATTGATACTGAATCTTCAGTTACTTTCTTAGGTCTTGAAGAACAAAATGACCAAAAACAACGTGATAAAGTTCGTGAGTTATTAGAGAGACGTAAAGAACGTGAAGCTCAGAAGAAAAAAGATGATGAAAATAAAAAAGATGAACAATAATATGGAAAATAAAGTAGAACCAATTTTAGAAACAAATCCTGATAGATTTGTAGTATTCCCAATCCAATATCACGATATTTGGGAATTTTATGCACAACATAAAGCGGCATTTTGGACGGCTGAAGAGTTTGATTTAAGTGATGATATCCGAGATTGGAGTAATTTATCTGATAATGAAAAATATTTCATTAAAAATATCTTAGCGTTTTTTGCGGCATCTGACGGTATTGTTAATGAAAACATTGCTGAGAACTTCGCAAGAGAGGTTCAATTCCCTGAAGCTAAGTTTTTCTACGGTTTCCAAATTGCTATGGAAAATGAACATTCATTAACTTATTCTTTATTAATTGATACTTATATCACAGACTCAAAAGAAAAAGATGATTGTTTTCACGCAATTGATAGATTACCAGCAGTTCAGAAAAAGGCAAAATGGGCTTTAGATTGGATTGAGAACGCGTCATTTCAAGAACGATTGATAGCGTTTGCTGCGGTGGAGGGTATCTTTTTTTCAGGTTCATTTTGTTCAATATTTTGGTTGAAATCAAGAGGGATTATGCAAGGATTATGTGATGCTAACGCGTTGATTTTTAAGGATGAAAATTTACATTGTGATTTTGCAATTCACTTGTTAAATAATCACGTTGTTAATAAACCAAGTGAGAAAAGGATAAAAGAAATTTTATTGTCAGCGTTAGAGATTGAAAAAGAATTTATTACTGAATCATTACCTGTTTCGTTAATTGGTATGAACCAAAATTTAATGAAACAATATTTGGAATTTGTTGTTGATGGTTTATTATATAAATTAGGGTGTAGTAAAGAATTTAACGTTGAACAACCTTTCAAATTTATGGAACAGATTGCAGTTGAAACAAAAGGTAATTTCTTTGAAAATAGAACCCTTGAATATCAAAAGGCTAAATTGAACGAGACAATTACTTTTACGGATGAGTTTTAATAAAATATTATATTAAATATGATGTCATTAAAGATTAAAAAAAGAGGTGGTGAAAAAGTATCATTTAATCCTCAAAAGATTTACAACCGAGTAAAAAGAGCGTCAAAAGGACTTAATGTCAATTCTGATGAGATTTTTATTAAAGTGATAACTTCAGTACCGACTGAAGGTTATATCACAACTAAAGAATTAGATAAATTAGTGTATGAGATTGCGTCCTCATACACTGGTAGTCATCACGACTATTCGCGATTGGCGTCTTCTGTTGCAATTTCAGCGTATCATAAAGATACTATGGATAGTTTTAGTGAGACTATGCACACATTACACACTGAAGGTGTTGTTCACGATAATTTGATGAGTATTATTGAGAAATACGGACCAAGTAATATTGATTCAGTTATTAATCACGAAAATGATTATAACTTTGATTTTTTCGCTTGGAAAGCATTACAAGAAATGTACTTGTTGAAATTACCAAATGGTAAAGTGATTGAAAGACCTCAACACATGTATATGAGAATTGCGTTGTGGGTGACAGATACCTATGAGGAGGCGATAGATTATTACAAATCATTGTCAGAACAACGTATATCTAAAGCAACACCAATTATGATTAACTCAGGGACATTGATTCCTCAGTTAGCATCTTGTGTATTACATTATAATAACTCAGATTCAAGACAAGGGTTGTTAGGTACATTAAATGATATCTCAACATACTCATCTGATGCTGCAGGTATTGGGTTATGTATGTCTAACCAAAGAAGTAAAGAAAGTCGTATTACAACTTCAGGTGGATTTGCCGGTGGATTATTAAAATACCTTAAAATTGTTAACGAATCATTAAGATTCTTTAATCAACAAGGTAGAAGACCTGGTAGTGCAGCTATCTATATTGAACCTTGGCACAAAGATATTTTTGACTTATTGGACATCAAAAAGAATACAGGTAAAGATGAGTTGAGAGCGAGAGATTTGTTCACGGCATTATGGATTCCTGATAATTTTATGAGAGCGGTTAGAAATAATGAGGATTGGTATTTGTTCTGTCCTAATGATATTAAGAAAGCGGGAATTAAAGCGTTACAAGAATCATATGGTACTGAATATGAAGAAAATTATGCAAAGGCGGTTGAGTTAGGATTAGGTAAAAAAGTAAGTGCTAGTGAAATTTGGACAAAAATTATTGAGTCACAAATTGAAACAGGTGTTCCTTATTTATGTTCTAAAGATAATGCAAATAGAAAGTCAAACCACCAAAACATTGGGGTGATACACCAATCTAACCTATGTGCTGAGATTTTCCAATACACTGATGAGGAAACTACGGCTATTTGTACATTATCATCTATGGTGTTGAAAAACTTTATTGTTGACGGTAAGTTTGATTTCAAATTATTATTTGATGAGGTTAAAAAAGTTACTAGAACATTGAATAAAGTAATCAACATCAATAGTTACTCAACTGAAAAAGGTAGAAAAGGTGGGTTAGAACAAAGAGCAATTGCTATCGGTGTTCAAGGTTTAGCTGATGTGTTTTATTTATTAGATTATGTATTCACATCTGAAGAAGCGAGAAAATTGAACAAACAAATTTTTGAAACAATTTATTTCGCGGCAATCACTGAAAGTAATCAATTATGTATTGAAGAAAAATACGCACCGTATGAATACTTCAAAGGGTCACCAATGTCAAAAGGAGAGTTCCAATTTGATATGTGGGGGATGACGGAAGACGATTTATCAGGAATGTGGGATTGGGATTCATTAAAAGAAAGTGTGATGAAATACGGTGTATGTAATTCATTATTCACGGCTCAAATGCCTGTTGCGTCGTCAGCGAAAATTACAGGGTCATTTGAAATGACGGAACCCGCTCATTCGGCGTTGTTTAACAGACGAGTTGTAGGTGGTGAGATTTTGATAGTAAACAAATACTTAATACAAGATTTTGAAAAATTAGGAATTTGGTCTGAAGATTTAAAAAATGATATAATTTTAAATGAAGGGTCAATTCAAAACATTAATTTCAATCATTATCTTGATGTTGAGGATAAAAATTACAACAAGAAAGTTAAACGTATTGAACATTTAATGTTAAAATACAAAACAATTTGGGAGATATCACAAAGAGAATTGATTGATATGGCGGCAGAAAGAGCTCCTTTTATTGACCAATCACAATCAATGAATATCTATATGAGTAACCCAACATTGTCTAAGATTACCTCATCTCACTTTCACGGTTGGGAGAAAGGGTTAAAGACATTAAGTTATTATATCCGAACTAAAGCGATTTCTACAGGGGCTAAACACTTGGCCGTTGACATTTCAAAAAGAGAAAAACCTGTAAAAGAAAAACCAACAGTTGATGTGATACCACAAAAACCTCAAGATTCTGAATTTGAATGTTTTGGGTGTTCATCATAAAAAACCGTAAATTATAAAAACTCTCGGCACTGTCGGGAGTTTTTTATTTTATAACGTTATACAAAAAATTTATAACGACATTATATTTATGTTATATGGCAGAAGGAGTAACATATGGTATTAATTTCCCTTTTAGAGATTCGTATGTTGGTAAGTTTTTAGATTTATCAGATACTGAACGTGAAGAAATACGCTCAAATCTAATTCATTTATTATTAACAAGAAAAGGTACTAGATATTATTTACCTGATTTTGGAACAAGGTTATATGAATATATATTTGAACCATTAGACGGACCAACATTTTCACAAATTGAAGCTGAGATAAGAGACTCTGTTGAAGAATATATACCCGGTATAACAATAACCAAACTAACCGTAACACCGGCATCTGAAGGTGAGGAAGATATGGGGACTTATGTTGATGGGAATGATGAAAGGGTATTTAGAGTTCCGGGTATTGGGACTAAAGAACATACCGCAAAAATTAAAATTGATTACTTGTTAACTGACGATGCGTTTAATGCAAGTGATTTTGTTATTATAAATTTATAATATGAGTAATAAAAAGATATCGTATACAACCAGAGACTTTCAAGGGTTAAGAACTGAATTAATAAATTTTACAAGAACTTATTACCCTGATTTAATTGAGAACGTGAATGATGCTGCGATATATTCGGTTCTATTGGATTTGAACGCGGCGATTGCGGATAACCTACACTTTAACATTGATAGAAGTGTTCAAGAAACTGTGTTGGAATTTGCACAACAAAGGTCATCAATTTATAATATAGCAAGAACATATGGTTTAAAGATTCCGGGTCAAAGACCTTCAGTTGCCTTAGTTGATTTCTCAATTACAGTTCCCGCTTATGGGGATAAAGAAGATTTATCATATTGTGGTATATTAAGAAGAGGTTCTCAAGTTAATGGTGCTGGTCAAGTATTTGAAACAGTTTACGATATTGATTTTTCATCGGCGATTAGTGCTGAAGGATTTCCTAATAGATTGAAGATTCCTAATTTTGATTCTAATAATATCTTAGTAAATTATACTATTATTAAACGAGAAACTGTTGTTAATGGTATTACTAAAGTTTTCAAAAAAGTAATAACACCTAATGATGTTAAACCATTTTATGAGTTGTTTTTACCTGAGAAAACAGTATTGGGGGTTACTAGTGTTTTATTAAAAGATGGTACACAATATGGTAATGTTCCGTCAGTACAAGAATTTTTAGGTTTAGATAATAGATGGTATGAGGTTAAAGCTTTAGCTGAAGACAGAGTATTTGTTGAAGACCCTACTAAAGTATCAGATAACCCTGGTATTAAAGTTGGAAAGTATTTGTCGGTAACTAATAAATTTATAACTGAGTATACACCTGAAGGTTATTTAAAAATGACTTTTGGTGGTGGTAGTCAGTCGGCGGATGAACAGTTACGTGAATTTGCTAGAAATGGGTTTAAATTGGATTTAAATAAATATTCCAATAACTTCGCATTAGGTAGTACATTAAAAGCTAATTCAACCTTGTTTATTCAGTATAGAATTGGTGGGGGTTCAATTAGTAATTTAGGTGTTAATGTTATAAATCAATTAGGTACAGTTTCATTTTTTGTGAATGGACCGTCAGATTCTGTTAATACAAGTGTTGTTAATTCATTAAGATGTACAAACGTAACAGCAGCTATTGGTGGGGCTGATTTCCCAACTATAGAAGAGGTGAGAAATTTGGTTGGATTTAACTTTTCGGCTCAAAATAGAGCGGTTACGGTTAATGATTATGATTCTTTAATTAGAACAATGCCATCACAATATGGTGCTCCAGCTAAAGTAGCAATTACTGAAGAGAATAACAAAATTATTATTAAAATGTTATCTTATGATGAAAATGGTAAGTTAACTGAAATTGTTTCTGACACATTAAAAAATAATGTTGCTAATTACCTATCAAACTATAGGATGATGAATGATTACATATCGGTTCAAGTTGCTAATGTGGTTGATTTAAGTTTAACAATTGATGTTGTTTTAGATAGTAGTCAAAACCAAGGAAGTGTTATTTCTCAAATTATTAATGTAACTTCGGATTTCTTTGACCCGACTAATAGACAAATGGGTGAAAACGTTAATATTTCAGAACTTAGAAAAGAGATTCAGAATCAAAATGGTGTTATTAGTTTATCTGATATTAAAGTGTTTAATAAAGTGGGGGGTCAATACTCATCATCACAAACGTCACAACCTTATTTGGATAATGAGACAAGACAGATACAATTAATTGATGATACAATTTTTGCAGAACCAAGTCAAACATATCAAGTTAGATTTCCAAGTAATGATATTAATGTTAGAGTTAAGAATTACAAGACAACTAATTTTAGTTGATGATTTATTTTGAAAATTTATCATTTATCTTTTAAAAATAGTATATAAACTATTTATTTTAAAAGAAAACAATGTCAAATTCGTATAGAATAAGAACAACACCTGGTGTTGATAAATCAATTAAAGTAAGGATAGACCAAGAATTTGAATATCTTGAGATATTATCCTTAAAGGTATTACAGAGTGACATATATACAAGACAGTGTGCTGATTATGGTGTTATAATTGGTCGTGTAAGTATTAACAACGGTTTTGGTGTTCCTAATGCTAAAATTTCTGTATTTATCCCATTATCAAGTGATGATGAAATAAATAATCCAATTATAGCTGAGTTATATCCTTACAAAACACTTACACAAACCAACGATAATGGTTATAGGTATAATTTATTACCAAGTGAACAATCATATAGTAATCACGTACCTACAGGTTCTTTTTTCACTAGACAAGATGTTCTAACAAATCCTACTAAAATTGAAATCTATGACAAGTATTACAAATATAATACTGTTACAAATGAAAGTGGGGATTACATGATATTTGGTGTTCCATTAGGGACTCAAACGATTGTTGTAAATGTTGATTTGTCTGATATTGGTGAGTTTTCATTATCACCTCAAGATTTAATTAGAATGGGTGCGGCAACACCTCAACAAGTTAATGGGACTAAATTTAAATCGTCATCAAATTTAAATGAATTACCTCAAATTATAACAATAACAAGAACACTTGAAGTCCAACCATTTTGGGGTGATGAAAATTTGTGTGTATTGGGGATAACAAGAACCGATTTTGATTTATCTGCAGAAAAAAATATTACAATACAACCGACATCCATTTTTATGGGGTCATTAATATCATCTAATGATGATGAATCCTTAAAACGTAAATGTAAGCCAACATTAAAGTCAGGGCAGTTATGTAATTTAATTTCGGGTCCTGGTCAAATATTGGCGATAAGACAAACAATATTTACTGATGTTAACGGTAGACCTGGACTTGAAGTTGCTGATTTTGAAGAAGGTGGTCAAGTAATTGATGATAATGGGACTTGGATGTTTGATGTTCCAATGAACTTAGATTATGTTGTAACTAATGAGTTTGGGGAACAAGTAATTTCTAAAGACCCTAAAAAAGGGATACCAACAAAAGGAAAATATCGTTTTAAAATTAATTGGAATCAATCACCTGATTTGGGTGAACGAGTTAAACGTGCGAGTTTTTTAGTACCAAACGTGAAAGAGTATGGATGGTCAACATCTGATGGTGCTGACCCACTAACAGGTAAAAATGCCGGTTCACGAGGTGATTTTGGTAATTTAGATAATCCTTGTTCATTCACACTACCACCAAATAATGATAATTATAAATCAGCAAGAGCGTCATACTCATTTAGTCTTGATTGGACTGATTATGGGGTTAAAGATAGTGGAGGTGTATTAACACCATTAGGTGAACAAATGGTATTAGAAGCCATTAATTGTGAAGATAGGTTTTATGAAATGCAGTATAATAAAGTATATACTGTTTCACAATTAATAAGTGAATATCGTAAGGGTGTTTTTAATAATAGGATTATTGCTATTAAACATATTTTAGATGAAGAATGTGAAACAACAAATAATCAATTCCCATCAAATGATGGTATGTATAGAATTGACATTATTTTCTTATTGTTTCAGGTTTTAATGTTAATTGCTTATCCAATACTTTTTGTTATAATAACTATTTATCACATAATTTTATGGATAATATGTAAAATTATTTTACCAATTGTAAGTTTTGTTCGTTGGTTTATATGTTGGTTGGCGGGATTAAAAGTGGATGTTATTACAACATATATATATCCTTTTGGTGCGTTATCGGATGAATGTGATATGTTAGTTGCGTTAGAAGAAAGTTTAAAAGGTAAATGTGCTACAAGTGCGTTAAAACTACCTAATTTAACTTATCCTGATTGTGAATTATGTTCATGTGAACCATCGGCACCTACAGAAGCGCCACCTGACCCTAATTCACCTATTCAGGTTCCTAATTCGGCGAATTCTGATATTATAACACAAGGTGCTTATCCGGTTGGACCATATGGTGCTAATAAATTTAGTCGTGTTAATGTTAATGCAGCTAATTTTTTAGTGGGTATTGGTGTTGATAATGGGTATAGTAATGAATCTAAAGGACCCTCAGCGTGTTTAACACCAAGAAGTGGTAGTGAATCAGGTAAAGTTAGAGTCGTATCTACCGATTTACCTTGGCACGAAAGATTTAATTTATTTAACACTAAAGCGAAATACTTTAACAATAGTACGACAAACCCTGGGGGTGGTGTAAATAGAATTGCGGTTAGGTTTAATACAACAATGAATGGTGGTGATTTACCTACAGGTGATTATCAAACACCAATTGGTTTATATCATTTAGATAATGTTATTGCGGTAATTGTTGATTCAGGTTCAACTAATGATTTTAAAGTTGGCCAACTTTTAACAACTGTTGACCCATTAAAAACTAGTGATTTGAATTTAACAGGTGCTAATTTTACATTAAATGATTTTGGAACTAATAGTATTACAGGTAAAACAATGGGAACACCTATGCCGGGTACGCAAAACAAAGTTAGTAGACGAACACAAGTACCTGTTTATTATGCTAATCCAGACGGTAGTGGAACTAATCTTGAAGTGAAATATGACCTTAGTGCGGTTACTGAAGTTTCATATCATAAGTTTGCTATTGATTTGGAATATTTTCAGGTAATACATAATGTTTCATTAAAAACGTATGTTGATGATGTTAAAGCGTTAGGGCCAAATTTAGGTAATTCATTTTTTAGTAGAGTTATTAATGGGGGTTTCCAATATGTTTATACTGCGTATTTTGATTCATACCCTTTAGGTTATAAGGGGTGGTATTACGCATCAACAGGAGGGTCAGGTTATAAAACTTTCCCACCTAATGCTGAGTATCCTGATACATGTGCAGGTTCTGAATCTGATTGTATTGGACCTATTAGGGATTATTTCAAAGGTTCTGACGCTCAACGTGTGATATTTATGGTTAGAGGTGTTGACCCTAATTCACCTAAGACTGATATATCTTATGATTTAAGTAAATTATATGGTCAACAAAACTATGGTAAAAAAGTTGTGACATTACCTAAAATGAGAATGAATATACCTGTTCAAAAGGGTTATACAAACGTTAAACATAATGTTTTAAATGGTTCTCAAGCTGACAGTTATTCAAATATAAGTTTATTTCACGATACATTTATGTGGCAACCATCATTTGGCACATTACAAGTTGGGCCAGGACTTGACGAATCTCAAGACCCACCTGTTACTTATAATCCGGCAACTGATGACCCATTTTATAGACCAGCGGGTTATTGTGACTTTTCATCTTTTACAACAACAAATCATTTTTATTATTCTAGTATTGATGGTGCGGGAACTGTACCATTACCTGGTTATGCCTCCAACGGTACAGTATACGCAACCGCTCAAAAAGGTTTATATATAAATGGTCCACGACTTGATGTTATTAATGGTAATACTAACGCATTGACCTGTTATTATAGTAAACAATCTGATTTTAGGTTTTCTGCCGATAATAGTGTTCAAGACACAGACACAAGAGGTGTTGTACCATTTCAGAATGACCCAGCAAGTGATAATGGTGGTTATACCAATTTAAGTGCGAAAAGTAATAGAGGTTATTTTAATGGTGAAATTATTGAAGGTGGTAATTACGCGTTATCAGACCCTAATCCGATATCTTATAATCTTAAAGTTTATTATGAACCAATTGCGGGATATGGTAATCAAACTGATTGTGAGAATGCGGGTTATACTTGGTGGGATAATATATCAACTACCCAATATGTTACTTGTGTTGCTGCGGGATTTGGTTTAACCGGATGTATGACTTGTTTACAAAAGAAAAGTTATTATGAAATTTCATTACCAAATCGTACTAACCAAGATAAAGGTGGTTGTGTAATTGCTGGTGTTAGGTATTTTAGTCATTCATATAAAAGTGTTGGTTATACTACACCATTAAAAATTGATGGTGGTACAAGTAAAAGACAAATTGTGATGAGGTCTGATAGATTACCAACATCATCATTTGAGGAGTTAAATAAGTCGATTAACTCAATTAGTTATACATTAATGAGTAATAACAATTTTACGTATTATCAAATTAGTGATGATGGTAGTGTAAATCCGGTTGGTAGTGATAGTACTGTGTCAGGTCTTGGTAGTAGTGCGGATTCTAAAGCGAATAATGCTGAGTCTAAATGTGATAATGATGTTTTAGGTACTTTTTCTTGTGAAACATTAATTCCTTTAGATTGTTACTATTATGATGTTGCTAACGATACTATTAGTTTTCACCCTAGACCTAAAGGAGCTCTACCTACATCAGGACCTGGTTCTTGTTACGGTAATAAAGTTCCTAATGGTAGTAATCCTGTTTTTGGTGACCCACAACCTGAATCAATATTTCAGGGTGGATGTTATTATACTGTTACTGTTCCAATTGATACGTATTTATTAGATGTGTTTACTCTTTTACCTGAATGGAGAGCGAGAATGACAATATCATTTGCGGCTTGTAGAAATGTATTTGCACATTATTTTACTAATAATTGGATTAATGGTACTTTATATTCGTTTTCATTTATTAATTCAAGACGATTTACTAATCCAAGTAAAAATCCAAAAACAAGTAATCAACCATATAATTGTTATTGTAAAAATAACATTTATTTTGATACTATTACTAATAACTTCTATTATAGAAGTAGTCCTTACAGTGAAACTGACGGATTTGTGGGTAGAAAAAATCCTATAAATTGGTTTACCAACAATTCATATGGTGGTAACCGTAATAATTTAATGTATCCAACGACTGTAATGGATTTAGGTCCGAGAGATATATACACTCAAGAAATTGTTTATTCAAATGATTACGATGGGTATGTTATGAAAAATTTAAATAGTACGACGTTTAAAGATATATCTGATTTATTAAACACATTTATTATTTCAAGATTAGTTAATCGTAGTACGTTGGATAAGATAATAGCGGCTGCGGGAGTTGGGTCGGTTTTAAGGTACTTTAGTCGTGAAAATTTCAAAATAGATGCGGATTATGCACAGATGGTATCAATAAATTCTGAACTAGGAACTCTTGGTTTTAGTGATGAGAGTTATAGTTCTTGTACTGATTTGTTTTATAATGGTGGTAAAACATCAAACGCTGTTTTTGGTGTTTTTTATTCGGCAAATACTCAGGTTAGAGATTATGTGTCACCAAAAAGAACAATAATTAGTGATGATTTAACTATTGATAAAACGGACTGTGCGTTTGAACCATTTAAAGTTAAAACACAAAATGTTCCTTACTATCAATGGTTTATTAAACCTAATTATGGTGTTGATGGTGATTATGATTCGTCAAAACCGTTATTTGCACCATTTAAAGCGGATAGTATTTTTGGTAGTCAATTAAATGGTTGGTCAACAGAACCCTATTCAGGATTAACGTTTTTTAATTATCCATATCAAAAATTGGATAGATTAAATAGAAACTCAAGGTATTTTAGAACTAAAGGTAGTACAATTACAAAATATTATAGGTCGTTTATTTATTCGGTTGATTCTACGGGATATAGAAGTGCGAATTGGAATACTTGGGATGTAAATAACGCACCTTCAGATAAACCACAAATGCAAAGAGTTGTAAATACAGGAGCTCCTTATTACTTCTATTTTGGATTAAACCAAGGTAAATCAGCATTTGATAGATTTACAAGAAAATGGATTGAACCTGAAACAATAACTGATTAAAAAAATGGGTAATAATAAAGATATAAGAATAGTTTTAAGTAAATTAAGGTATAAATCATCACCTGAATTATCATATGGTGTGAATATACCATTTGTTCAAACAACTAATGAAATAATTGAGTATGATAGAACTAGTAATATAAGTTTAGCTCAGGTCTTTGATGATGAACGTCAGAAATCAACTATTTTTAGACCTGTGTGTAAATTTAGTGTTTTATTTAAAAATTCTTATGTTGGAAATACTAATTATCCTCCGTTTGAAAATAATTTGGTTTATATTAATGCTGCTCAAGCTGCGAAAGACCAATGTTTAAGCGGTGCTAATAGTGTTAAATGGTCAGGATATCCGCAATATAATGAATTTGATTTTATTAGAAATGATAATAACGTTACTGGTTATACAACACCACCTGATAATCATTTAACCTTTGTTAATAAAAGTGCTAGTACTTATAATTGGAATTTTTTTCTAAGTTATCCTTATAAAAATTTAACAACAAAAGTGATGTCATTTTATGATGAGGTGTCACAGAACGATGTGAGTTGGGTGTGTGGTGATGGTTTACCATTTGTTATTCAAAATGTGATAGAAGGTGGGGATAGTGTTGTAAGGTTTAAATGTCCTGTTAAACACGGATTAAGTGTGGGTGAATATGTTGAGTTAAGTTTTAATTATAACAGTGATAAATACTTTGAGGTTTATTCATTAGGTGATGGAACTGTTGATAGTGATGGATACACATTCAACATTTATAATTACGGGTTTACTGGAAATATTTTTAACGATGGTAAAACAGGAACGTTTAAAAGAGTGTTAGATATTGATAATCCTTCGGATACGACATCAACATATTATGTTAGACAGTTAAAACTTTTATCTAATGTTGATGATTATAATTTAGTTAAAGCGGGGTTTGAACAAAGTTTATTTGGTAAAACAAAAAAATATGAATCTGAAGCTTTTACTCCAAATAAAACTGCGAGAGTCTCACTTAAAGAAGGTTCTCAATCATATTTATTATCATTTAATACTGATTTTGATTTAAAACCATTAAGAGATAATCAAAAAAGACCTATTAGTGAATTATTTTTTAATGTGATTTGGAAAGGTTATTTTGGTTGGACAATGGGTGCTGGATTTGAGTTAAAAGAAGGTTTTAATTTCAACTTACCTATGATAAATGGAAAACCAAGTACTTGGTGGGCTAAAAGTAATCCTAATTCATCAACAGGTTTTCAAAATGGTTCATATAATAAATCAGGTTATAATTTTACATATGTTAAATCTTTAACTAAAGGTGACGTTATTGATGGTGATTATTGTGAGTGGAATGACTACGAACAAATGGAGAGAGTGATTAGTAATGTGTATCATAAGTTTACATTTAATTATAGAGTTTTTGACCCAAGAGTAAAAACAACAATCCCAATTGATAATATGGAAGGTTATTATTACCAACCAAATTTCAGTATGCCAATCCGAGTTTATTCTGATTATATTGAAGATGCTGAGTTGAATCCGAATTACGCTTTGAATATACCTGATTATTCTTATTTCTCAACAAGAGAGAATAAATTTATATGGAGGGATATATATACTTATGGGTTTATTGACCCCAATGGTAGAGGTGTTAATTATCCATTTACAAATGGCAAACATTACCCAACGACCAATGTAACATTTAGATTAATACCTGAAGGTACTAATTATTTTGATGATACAACAATAAACATACCAAAAAGTGATAATTGTGAATAAATATAGATTTGTTTTAAATGATACTGATGATTACTTTAATATCCCAATAGAGATTAAATGGGATTTTCAGGGTCATCAAGATAGTATTGAAATATATGAAAAAGAAGTTGTTGAGGAAATTATAGGTAAACCTATGGATTTTGAAATTGCGAGATTTTCACACAAACCATATCTAAATAATACAAGAACTGACATTAATTACGAGTTTAATTTTTTTGATAGTACACCAACAGGTAGTGATATTATAACGGCAACTGCAACTGATTGGAAACCAACTTATTTAAATGAAGGGTTTAATTCAAATCAAATATATTATTATGAAAAACCATTTAGAAACTCATTTTTTAAATTGGATTTTTATGATACTAATGATACTACAACACAGATTATATACTTTACAATTATAATACCGGTCCAACAAGGTGAATCTGAAGACGCTTTAATTTCACCAATAATACCACCTGTTAAAATTAGAATACCGAGATTCAAACTTGATTTTATTGGGGATAAAGAGGGGTTTTTTATTTATTGGTTAAGAGATTTAAAAACATTTGATTTAAAAACGTTTTATATGTCTGCTAAATTTTTTAATGCTAGAGTTGGAGGTTTTATGAGAATGATGACAACGCCACAATCTATAATACCAAATAAATTTAATTTCAATACAAGTCAGTATTTTTATTATAAAGTTGAATTAGATTATACTGATTTCACATACTCAATATATGATTTTAATAATATTAGAGTTGGGACTAATAGTCCAATAAAATGGTACGAGTACGTTAATCAACCAACAGTTTAAGATGGACGATAGAATTTTTTATTATAAAATATCACCTGAAGTAATTAAAAACAAAGTATTTTTAGTTAATTATACTGGTGATAGTGAAACAACAAACGCCGAGTATGTTCAATGTTGTGACATTTATACGAGTGCGGTTACAAGATTTTTTACAGGTCAAACATACGCTTATTCCTCAATGACTCAAATATTGTCAGGTGGAACAACAGGTGATTCATTATTAAATTTAACTATTCCAATATTTTTAACAGAAACAACAATTGATGTTGGTTATTATTCGGTATTTGACGGTATGGTTATACAACAAGATACGATGACTAATTTTTTATTTTCTTCAACAACATCAAACCCGTATAATTATTTATTTTATAATACATCAGACACCGAATTTAAAAAATATTTATCATTTTCTGATTATAAAATAGATTGGGGTGACGGTTCACCAATACAAACAGTAAATGATACTGCACCAAACAATTATGTTCATACTTATACCCAAAGTGGTAATTTTGTTATTACAATGTCAGGGATGAGTCCTTGGGGTGTTAATTTAGTGAAAAAACATATATCAGTACCGTATTCTGCTGCAACTATAACTGACCCAAATGGTACTGCTTACTTTATTCCTGCTGGTGGAAGTTGGTCTGCAACACCAATTAGTTACGATTATATATTTAGTGGTGACTCAATTTGTGATGTTGAATTACAGTCTAGTGAAAATTATACAACAATACCGATAATGGTGTCAGGTTACACTTATTCATCGTTGAGTGATTTACAAGTGTATGGTAAATCAACAGATACTAGTTTATATGCCGGAAAATATAGATTAGGTATTCCTGTTAAAATAGATAATGATACAGTTGGAACATTTTTAGAGGCAACTGATACATATACTGCATACACAATAAACGAAAAAATCTACCACGATTTTCCTGATGGGACAACAGTTTTTATTGTTAAATCTTCAGGAATTACCTCTGATATGTTAGTTTGTTCGGCAATTACAAAAAATGAAGCATTAATAAATGTAATTGATGAACCAGAAGTGCAATCTGATGTATTTATAGAGAGAGGTAAACAATCAGGTTTAGAATCAGTTATCAGATTAGGTGAGGTTGATAATGTTGGAGACCTTGAAAAGTATGGTTACGGATTTTTTAAAGTAAACGAAATATAATATGGCAACAGGAACATATGGAACAATAAGACCGGCTGATGTATCACCGGAAGATGTTGAAATAATTTTAAATTATACACCATCAAGAGATGAAACTAATAATTTTGAGTTAACTAAGTTGGATGCAACTGCGGTATTAAGACCGTATTTTCATAATGATGCAACAGGTGGTAACCCAAATCTTGAAATATTAGGGGGGTTATATAATTTAAAATTACCTGCTGAGAATTTTAATAGAATAGGGATTTATACTTTATTTATTAGACCTGCCGAAATCAGAACTTCAATTTTAGATTGTGGTATTTTGTCGGCATTACCTAATGTAAGAGGTTTGGTATTTGATTTAAGTGAAGTTCCGAGTGAATTTAGAAACAAGTTTGTTAGTCAAGGTTTAGTTGGGTTTAGAATTGAATATCTTAATTCAGATGGAACAAAGATACCTAATTTTTATAGAATAATTACCTCATCTTTTTTCTGTGAACCTGTTATTGAAAACTTAACAAATACTTCACAAAAAGCGATTAGATATAGATATACTGAAAATAATACAAATTTGATGTTTTGTACGTTGTCACCATCGTCATCACCAACAAATAAACCTAATTCAGTCCCATATATCGGTCAACCAACACAGAGTGTGATAATAACTAATACATTCTTTAACCCAATAACTTTAGATATTGAGATGGCGGAACACGACTTCTCAACATTGGCAATTGCATTGTTTGGTAATCAAACTAAATCTATGGATGACGGTATCTACACAATGTATGACACTGATAATAATATCTATAGACAATACAACCTATATGAAATTAGAGACCAATTCAATAGATTGTTATTTGAAGTTAGAGCGGATAGAGGGGATGATATTGATTTTAGTAAAAACTTTACAAATATAACAGAATAATGGCTATTAAAAAATATATTTGTCCACCAACACCTGCGGCTGGTTCAGGAACATTTTCAGATGATTTAGTTGGGTTCCAATTAGTACAGGGTGGTGGTTTGACTCAAGGTAACTTCAATTTTGTTACCTCAATAACTGAGAAGTCAAATCGTAATTTCATTACGGGTAACTTTTCTGAACCTATAAATTTAACAACTTTAGGTGTTGATGATATTGCACAGTCAAAACAAATATTTGAGAGCAATTTTAAAGTTTATCCTAATTTTGATTTAAGTCAAATTACCAACTTTACATTGTACGGGTCATTAACTAAAAGGATTTCGGTATCAATTCAGAAGATAATTAGTTATTTTCCGGCATCAATTGATTCAACTTTTTTAGGTATTAATTATGAAACAGGGACAACTGCAACTAATATATTTTATGATTCGGTAAGTGATAATACTACGTTTGATTTAGACGTTGCAAGACTACGTAATCAATTTGATGTTGATTTTACTGAGGATGCGACTAGAAATTTAGAATTAAGAGAAATTACAGTATCACCGTTAAGAAATTTAACAAATGAATATGCTAAATATTCACTTTATTATGATAATGGTATCTATGATGTCGTATTTGTTCAACCTACAAAATCATTAACTAATGGGACTTTAACGATATCGGTCTTAGGTAATCCTTTTTCAGGTCAAACTGATATATATAAGGATTTTTACATTAGACCAAATGATTTAGAAGTTAGTAGAGTGTTTAATGAGAATTTTGATGAGGTTGAAAAGTTTTTATTAAATAGATATTCTAACCCTATTTATACATCATACTTTACAGTTCCAATATTGGGTGATGATGGGACTTATAGTGTTAACCAATCAAAACTTACTTGGCCAATTAACGGTTTTTGGAATATTGATATATTATCATCTAATTTTACAAGATACATTGAAAATCTTAATTCAATTGCTGAGTCTTTAGATGGTTATAAAACAAATTTAATCTCAAGGTTTTTAACAACAGGTGCGTTTAAAGATTTTGACACTATTGGTCAAAAAGTTGAAAAGACATTACAAATATATGGTAGAAATTTTGATGAGATTAAAAAATTCATAGACGCATTAGCGTATATGAATTCGGTTAATTATAATATAGGTAATGATATTCCATCACAATTATTAAAAAATTTAGCCCAAACATTAGGGTGGACAACAAATATCTCACCAATAACTAATGAGAACTTTTTAAAATCAGTATTTGGTGATAAGAATCGTGATGATTCGGCTTTCAGTGGAGTTAAAACAAGTTCAACACCTGAAGAACTGAATTATCAATATTTTAGAAATATCGTTTTAAATTCGGCATATTTGTTTAAATCAAAAGGGACACGAAAATCAGTTGAAATACTGATGAGGTTAATTGGTGCTCCTGATGCCTTAGTTGACTTTAATGAACACGTTTATTTGGCTGACCAAGTTATTAATTTAAAACATTTTAATAAACAATTTGCTCAAATATCAGGTGGAACATATGTTGAATCTTCAGTTGTTTATGATTTAAACAATGTGTTTACCTTTCAAGGAACTCAATATACAGGATTTACTACTGAATTTATAATAAAAGATGTTACCACAAGTAGGAGTGATTATCCTATGGATGAATATGGTTATCCTATGGCTCCTGATGATAGTGAAAGTTATTATTTTCAAATTGGTAGTGGTTGGTTTGAACAAACACCAAGTCATAGAGCTCCTGAAAATGTAAATCAAAGTGGTAGTTCATTTATCGGTATTAGTCCTGATTATCAAACGTATTTAATCCCATATACTTACGGTCAAGTTTATTTAGATAGATTTAGACAGTTCCCTTATATGAGAGTAGGGTATAATTTAATTAAAACTAAAGACAATAATAAAAGTTGGGTTGATAATGAAGTGGGATTACGTTCAAATTTGGATGGGGGTTATAATGCAAAATATACGACATATGATGACCGTTTAGTTTTAAACGTTAAAAATATTGATTTACATTTAAATCCGGCGCAAGGGTTAGTGTATGATGTTTGGTATATGTCAAGAGAATATGATTACCCAATACCTAACGCAGGACTTTTTGATTTACCACCTTCGGCTTGTGGTACACCTGTATTAGCGTCATTCGCTAGTCCAAAATTACAGGCATCATTTCCTAATGTACAATATCCTCAAAAAGGGGGTGTTGATTGGACTCAAATTGACCCAAAACCAAAAGAACAAACGTTTTTTGAGTTCGCACAGTCATTTTGGAAAAATATGATTAATGTTAGGAACAGACAATATATGACTAACGGTAAATCAATGGGTTATCCTACTTTAGAATCCATTTATTGGAGGTATTTGTTATCTCAAGAGGCTATTGGTCAATCAAATAATAATTTTACATATCAAACAATGATTGAATATGTAAATGGGTTGGGTGATTATTGGATAAGATTAGTTGAACAGATGATACCTGCATCAACTATTTGGACAACAGGTGTTAAATATGAGAATTCGGCTTTCCATAGACAAAAACATGCTTGGAGAAGACAGAGAGGTTGTCAAATTGTTCCTGTTCCTTGTAAACCTTGTGTTACGACAACTAATTTCCTACCGATAGATTGTCCTGTTCAAAGTACTGAATGTCCTGTATATCCATTAGGTCCAATATCGTCATTTACAGGGATTTTAGGTAAAGTTGTTACCGACTATATAGCATCAATCGGAAAAAATGCCAATTCTTGTAATTTTAATAGTATTAATAGTGATTGGTTTGTTGACTTACGAATAAACAATACTATCATAGCTCAAAATAAATTTTTTACAGGTGTTGGTTATGGTAATAATTCATTTAGTTCACCTAGTAATTCTCAATGGTTTGACGCATTAATAGAAACCTTAGAAGGAATTAATGATGATGGTTATGGTTATTATTTAACCGATAATAATACTAAAGTTGTTGTTTTTAACAGTATATGTTCTGAGTCAGCACAAAATTTAACATTAAGTATTAATGTTGGAATAAATTTAAAAATATGTTGTAATTAATGGCTTGTACTTTATCTTATTCATTAACAGGTTTAACAGGTGATTGTCAAAATTTAAATCAAGGTGCTTTTGGTATTTTAATTGAAGGAACCGCACCTCCATATACTATTGAGTGGTTAGACCCTCAATTAGGTACTGTTTTATTACCGGGTGACACATATGATATGTCATCGTTATCTGCCTACACCTATATATTCAATATAACCGATAGTTGTAATGACCCTGAAAATCTTACAATATTAGCTTCGGTCCATATTTCAAGTGGGTTTTGTGTTAACATTAGTGGTGTTACTAAAACAACGTGTAATGTTAATAATGGTTCATTAACTGCGACAACACAATATGATTATGGTAATTATCGTTGGTTATTATATAATACTGCCGGATATATAACTTCGGCAACAACAAATAATACTTTAACACCTCACGGTGCTATTTTTGACGGTTTAGAGCCTGGAATTTACCATGTTGATGTTATTGATGATGGTGGTTGTACTGCAAGAACTGAGAGTGTTATTGTTGACCCTTCATCTAATTTAACATATGATATTTATGTTGTTGACAATTCAGGATGTGTTCCAAGTATAAATACAGGTAAAATTTTTGTTAATAATATTGTTGGTGCTCCACCATATACTTTTTTATGGAAACAAGGTGAAACGATATTACCTGATACGGGAAATGCTATAACAGGGTTAAGTGTTGGTTCGTATAGTGTAACTGTTAGTGATAGTAGTGGTTGTGTTTTAGTTAAGTCGGCTAATGTTAATTCAGTTCCACCTATGGAAGAGGCTGGATTATATCCAACTCAACCTACTTGTTTTGGTAATGATGGTGAGGTTACTATTATATTAGAAGGTGGTACATCACCATTTACGTTTTCAGGTTCAAATAATGTTATTTTAACAACATTTGATAATTATGTTACATTTGATGGTTTACCGGGAGGTATGTTTTATTATACCGTTCAGGATTCAGGTCTTTGTAAGTATTCAAGTAGTGTGATGTTAAACACACCAAAATCATTTTTATTAGTAGGTATTGATACGGTTAATTCAACTTGTGGTAATGGTTTAGGTAGTATTTCCGTTAATGTTACTTCAGGAACACCACCATATACATTTGAAGTGATTTCGTCAGATAATTCAGTGAATACTTCGGTAGTAACTGAAACTCAAAATTACCAATTTACTAGTTTAGCATCTGGTACGTATACAATTAGAATTACTGATGGTGGACCTTGTACTTATACAACAACAAGAACTATTGAAAATGAAGTTAATTTTGAGTTTAATTATAGTGTTGTAGATACTAATTGTGGTAGTAGTAATGGTTCGGTTACTGTTGAGGTGGTAAATGGCGAAGGTCCTTTTACTTATGAAATTAATTCAGGTGAGATTATAACATTACCGGACACTACGTATACTTTTAGTAATTTACCTTCAGGTAATTACGTTATTTCCGTAACAGATACAACTTTATTATGTAAATTAAGTGATGATATTTATGTTGGTACTTCCGAATCTGTTGAATTAGTAACAAGTTTTGTTAATCCTACAGATTGTAGTAACGGTATAATAAATGTTTTTATTGTTAATGGTCACCCACCATATACTATTACTTGGAGTAGTAATGTTAATGGTCAAACAGGTTTAAGTATTAATAGTTTATCAGCTGGAACTTATAGTGTTAATGTAACTGATAGTTTAGGTTGTTTTAAACAAAAAACAATTACTTTAACAGGTGGTATATGTTGTTCATTATCTTATGAGTTATTTGAGATATGTGAAAATGACTTCAATAATACAGGTGAATTATTAACTAAGAATCCTTTATTAATGTTAAAAGAGGGGTTTGCTGATTTAACAATGGGTGATGAAAATTGTGTCTTAAATAAAGCTATATTTGATGCCGTTACTAATGTAAATGGGGTTAGCGCGTCAACACCATTTTATACGGGTTATACCTTGACTGATGTTCCAAGTGACGAATTATTTGCCGATACTGTGAAAACTATGTTATTAAACTATGACGGTATTGGTACTGTAACTATTGATACAACTAAAAATAAAATTGTTATAACAACTGATTGTGAGTCAGATGTTAGTTTGTTAGATACCGTTGTTTCAGTAAGTATGGTTATACATTACGACATTTCTTGTGTGTCTTGTTCAACGTAAATGTATTTTTCATTTATTAAACTAAGATATCAATTATTTTTATAAATAAAAAACTGTTTATGAATGAATTGATTTTTGTCTCAGCACAACCTGATGTTACTTATTTTCATTGGCAAACAAAAATTTATGTCCATAATTTTATTGAAAATGGTGTAAACCCAAATCAAATTCATATTTTGTTTATGATTATTGAAGGTGAAGAACCTAGTCAAGAATCACTTGAATTAAAAGGGTTAGGGGTTAACGTACACTATTATTATGATGAAAGGGATAGTAAGATATACATTCCAACATTAAGACCTCTAATGTTATCTAAATGGTTAAAAGAATACCCTGAATATAGTAAATGTTATTTTTATCACGATTCTGATATTATTTTTAGAGAATTACCTGACTTTGAAAGTTTGTTAGGTGATGATGTTTGTTATTTATCGGATACTAAATCATATATTGGTTATGAATACATTAATATGTGTGGTGGTAGATATAAAAAAGAGTACCCCAATTTATTAAGTGATGAGTTACTTAATGGTATGTGTGAAATTGTAAATATTTCACCTGATATCGTTAAAAATAATCAAGAAAAGTCTGGAGGTGCTCAATATTTGTTAAAAAATGTTGATTATAAATTTTGGGAAAAAGTCTATAATGATTCTGAACCATTATATATGATGTTAATTAAATTTCATCAACAATACCCGATAAACCAAGGTATTCAGATGTGGACATCTGATATGTGGTGTGTTCTATGGAATCTTTGGTTATTTGAAAAAGACACCTCAATCACCGATAAATTATCGTTTACTTGGGCTACAGACATACTTCCGACATTTTATAAAAACCCGATATTACATATGGCGGGGATTACTAAAAATATGAAATCAAATACCTTTTATAAAGGTGAGTTTACAAATACAAGTCCATTAAAATTACTTGAGTTTAATATTGAGTATTTTAACTATGTTGACGATGATAGTGTTACACAAAAATACATTGAAGTTATGAAAAGAATAATAAAAAAATAAATTTCTGATTATTTATAATAAAAATAATTTATGCCGGCATCTACTACTAGAAATGAATGTGGGGTGGTAACAATATACCCTATGACTGTTACTTGTAATCCAACTAATCCAACAAGTGAGGTTGCGAGTAACGGTTCAGTTAGTTTAACAATATATGGGGGTTCACCACCATACAGTATTGAATGGACTAATGGTAGTTATGAACAGAATTTATATAATTTAAGTGTTGGGTCTTACACCGCAACTGTTACTGATTTTAATGAAGATTATACTCAGGTGATTACTTGTACTTTAACACCACCAATACCTGCAACAACCATACCACCTGAACCAACAACAACTCTTTTACCTGAATATAATATTTGTTTTACTAAAAATGAGGTTGGTGTGAACTACATTGCTAATGGATTTTATAATGGTAAAAATACTTGGACTTCAGAATTTGAAGATTCAAGAATATTTTGGGATACATCATTAAATCCTGATAGTTGGAGATTAACGGGTAGTGGGATAACCGAATTGATTATCAATTCAAATCCTGCGTATCCACCAATTAATGGTTGGCAAATGATAGGTGGACTTGGTGTTGTTAGTGCGGTGATAGGTGAATGTACTCCGAGTAATGAACTTGATTTTACATTGACAAAAGAGAATCCAAGTTGTACTTGTGATGGGGTAATAACTGTTAATGCTACAGGTGGTGCTGGTGGGTATCAATATTCGTTTTTAAACACGTATCAATTATTACCATTTAAGAATGGTTTATGTGGTGGTAATTATACGGTTACTGTTAAAGATAGTGAGGGAAATACTAAAACAAAAAGTATAGTTTTAAATACAATACAACCGGCCGTTAATTATAATATTTCAAGCTCAACTCAGTTATATCAACAATTAACACCAACAAGTAAAGAATATCGTTCTACAATATCATTTACAACTAGTCAATTATCTTCAGTACCTGCGGGTGTTCAGGTAACAACTAATATTGTTGTTAATTGGAATTTTACTAGAGGTCCATTATCAACATCCGCAACCGCCAATTGTTCGGTTGAACTTGTTAAAAATGGTACGACAATTTCTGTTGGAACTATAAACACTACTGAAACAACAGGTGTTAATACATCACCTGGTAGTTGTAATGGTAATACTAATTATATAACGAATTACACATCAATATTTAGTAATGTTGTTATATCATCAACTGATGTTGTTTATGTAAAAATAAATCAAACTAAAAATGTAAATTGTGCTCAAGCTTGTTGTGTTAGTGAATTTTCACTACCAAGTACAGGGTTTAATAATGTGGTGATTAGCGGTTGTGATTGTTGTAATATTACGACAACTCCAAGTCTTGAGTCGTGAGTAATTAATAATAAAAATAATAAAAAATGGGTTATATACTAAAAAATACGTCAGGTTTAATGAATATTAAAATAACTGACGCTGGTAGACAGAAATTATCTCAAGGTAGATTTAATATCTCTTATTTCCAAATTGGTGATAGTGAAATGTTGTATAATAAATTACCTTCATCGTATTTAATATCAAATTCTATGGTATTAGAGTCGGGATTTAACGCTCAGAATATGTCAGGAGTTCCTGAGTCTAACAAACAAAATATTAAATATCCGTATTATGTTGATGGTGATGGGGGTAATACTTATGGGTTACCAACTATGGATTCAGGAATTAGTCCGATATATAACACTGCGGCTATGAGGGGGTTTTTCAGTGCGGATACAACTTCATTACCAACTAATTGGAGTGTTTTAGTTAGTAGTGGTTATACACTAACATCTAACTTTATGGTTGATATGTCTAGTTTAGATGGTACAAATACTGTAACAGTGTCGGCTAATACCTGTAATGTTAATCAAACAGTTGACCCGTCACCTGGTGATTTTGTAACAATATATTATGATAACATGGGTACTTGTGTTAATGATGAGTTAATGGAGATGTTATCTTGTTATCCGATATTAACATATAGAGTTGTGGATTATTGTGCGAATGTTCTAACTTTAGATAGGAATGCTCCTGATTTTACAAATATTAATTTAACTAACGTATATTCACGATTAATTGTTTATCCAAAACAGATGACTGATTTATATGATAGTGTGACACCATTAAATCATTATAGTGATAATATTATAAATTTTGAATCAGTTTGTGCTGAGGATGAGTTTGATGTTAAAATATGGAATATGAATATTCCTTGGTCTGAAACATTAGCGGGTATTGATAGTTTTCAGTTTAAAGATTATAGTAAATTTGGTTCAGTTGATTACTTAGGTACTAAAGAATATTTTGGTTATATGTCAAATAGTGGTCAAACGTTTTTTATTAGTAACCAATTTAGTGCTGAGACTACTGATACTTATTATTATAATTCATTTGGTGAAATTATTGAAGTTGAACCTGAAGAGCAAAAGGCGATTGGTATCATACATTATACAAACCAAACGATTGATTTGTTTTATGGTGAAAAATTTGCACTTCAACCTTACGAAGCTCCATTTAATACAACAGGACAAGCTCGTAATTTTAGATTACATTTACCTTGGTTAATGTGGCATAAAAATCCTGAATGTTGTATGGGTGAAACTTTTTGGGTTGACCCTCCGGGGTTTGATGATTTACAATTGTTTGATACGGGTGTTAGATACGTTCAATCAACTAAAAATGATGATATGAATGAACCTGGAATTAGATATTATCATTTATGGGATACAAATGCTAATCCTGATGGTTACCCAAGTAGAGTTGGTAAAGTATTTCCTGATGATAGGATTATTGTTATTGACGATGAGGAGTTATTGGCTGCGATGAGTTACAAATCTAATAGAAATTGGACTATACCAGCACCTAAATTGTTTTTATCAACACCAAATACTTGTAATAGTATTGGTGATTCTCAGGGTGTTTTAACAGGGTCAAATCAGACTATGTTTGTAACATATAGGTTTACAAATACAACAGCATTTACTAATTCTTTACATTGTAATTATTATTCTAAAATACAAGGTCCTAATAATATTTGTAACCCATCTGATTCTGAAAATGTTGGTGTTAGATTTGGTGATGATTTTCCATGTTTAACCGGTTATAGTAATACATACCGACAAGGATTTTTTGGTGAAAAATTAGAAATATTATGTCAAAAAGTAACTACAGGAAGTAGACCACAACCTGATGAATGGAGAGTTATTGATTTCACTTCAGATTTGTCGGGAACAACTGTTAATGGTTATATTACTAAAGATGGTTTAACAGGTACAACATTTGTTATTACGAATAATTTATATAACTCAGCACCTTTATATAATTTAGATGATTATATTACATTAACAGGTGCGAATGATACTGGTCAACAACTTAATTTTGGTGATGAATATTATTTCTATGGTTCGTTAGAAACTGATATTCAAGCAACTATATATGAAATGGTTTGTAAAGTTAATTTATCGGATACTGAATTTAAAACTAGTTCAAATCCTACTTGGAATACAACAACTAAACCATATCTAACTGAAATTGGTCTTTACGATGACCAAAAAAATCTTATGTTTATAACAAAACTGCAATCACCTGTTTTACGTCAAGGTATCCAACAGTTTTTAATAAAATTTGATTTTTAATATGAAGAAGACATTAAAAGAAAGTCCTAAAGTATTAGGACTTGATATATCAACTAAGACTATTGGATGGGCTTTATTTGAAATTCAAACAGGTAACTTATTAGAATTAACCCATGTTTCACCTGTTCCAAAACCTAAAGAAGAGGTTAAAATTAAAGAACTTTTACTTAAAAGTGAAATTTTTAAATTAAAATTGGAACAATATAAAGGTATGGGTATTACTAAAGTGGTAATTGAAGAACCTTTATTAAATTCTAATAATATCAGAACAGTTCAAACATTACTTAGATTTAATAGTTTTATTTGTAAAGTGATTTACGATACACTTGGAGTGATACCTGATTTTATTTCAACATATGAATCAAGAAAAAATGCTTTCCCTGAATTAGTTCAGGAAAACGATAAAGGTAAATTTGTTCTATTTGGCGGGTTACCTAAAGATATTGATAAAAAATTAATTGTGTGGGAAAAAGTTGCGAAAAGAGAACCACAGATTCAATGGTTATATACTAAAAATAATACATTGAAGAAAGAGAATTTTGACCAAACAGATGCTTATTGTTGTGTGTTAGGTTTTATGAAACAACTTAAAATTTGGTAATTATCGTTTAAAATACCGATAATATTAAAATATCGTCTTTTTAGACGATATTTTTTTTTGTCTTAACTATTGTAATTCAATAAATCCTGTTCCGTCTTGTAGTATGATATAATCACCTGTCTGTAATAATAATAAATTACCAGATAATGTTGTTGGTGTTGGTGATGGGGTATATGAAGGTGTTTGACTAGGTGTATATGACGGTGTAATACTAGGTGTGATAGATAGTGTTGGAGTGATACTATTAGTTGGGGTGATGGATAATGTTGGGGTGATACTATTAGTTGGTGTTTGTGTAGGTGTTTCAGTTTGAGTAATTGTTGGTGTTTGAGTTGGTGTTGGGGTGTTAGTTGGAGTTTCGGTGGAAGTAATTGTTGGGGTGTTAGTTGGAGTTTCGGTAGAAGTAATTGTTGGTGTTGGGGTAACAGTTTCAGTTGGTGTTATTGTTGGAGTTTGAGTAACAGTCTCTGTTGGGGTAATTGTTGGTGTTGGGGTAACAGTTTCAGTTGGCGTTATTGTTGGTGTTGGGGTAACAGTTTCAGTTGGTGTGATTGTTGGTGTTTGAGTAATAGTTTCGGTTGGTGTAATTGTTGGAGTATTAGTTGGAGTTTCTGTTGAAGTAATGGTAGGTGTAATTGTTGGGGTGTTAGTTGGAGTTTCTGTTGAAGTAATGGTAGGTGTAATTGTTGGAGTGTTAGTTGGTGTCTCTGTTTGTGTTATAGTGGGTGTATTAGTAGGTGTTTCTGTTGATGTTATAGTTGGCGTATTTGTTGGGGTCTCAGTTGGAGTTAATGTAGGTGTTTGAGTAGGTGTTGGAGTGTTAGTTGGGGTTTCTGTTGGAGTGATTGTAGGAGTGTTAGTTGGAGTTTCAGTTGAAGTTATAGTTGGGGTGTTAGTTGG
>JACCDG010544998.1_pt1 | contig 38070 bp, 37 predicted proteins | sample 7442471 | NCBI WGS metagenome assembly JACCDG01 (sample SAMN15323444, study PRJNA562643) | freshwater metagenome | isolation source: river surface water | place: USA:Blue River Watershed | collected 2017-08-17 | reverse complement strand
CTAGAGGGGGGATATGTAGATCAACTGATCGCCTATCTGTACGAAAAGTTGCAACTCCCTGAAAAGGGTGAGGTGAAAATACAATTGACCTTGCATCAAGATGGGAGTATTGATAAATTAATTGTACTCCAGGCACACAGTAAACGAAATAGAGCGTACCTTGAAGAGAAGCTTGTCAGTCTCAAGTTTCCTCCGCTGGAAGGGAAGGGTTCGCAGATGTTCACGCTGAATTTTTGTAATGCAGAGACGAGGTAATATGTTGTTACGCTGGTTATATGTGGTTCCAATGGTTGTCTCTCTGTGCGCCCAGGTTCACGGGCAGGACAGTGCTGAAATTCAGGTTCATTTACAGACAGAATCGGCTTTAAAACCTACGTATCTTAGCTGTGTTCAAACAAAGGCAAGTGCTTTTGATAGTGCCTACCATCAAAGTGTGGAAAATCTGTTAGGGTATGACTTAAGTTATAATGGTTCTACTCAGTTGATCGCGCGCAGTCAGGAGAAAGAAGCACGGCTTCAGGCTCAAGACAGTAAGGTTGCGTTTGATCCTGCTTTCTGGAAAGCAAATGGAATTTCTTACGTTCTGAAATGGGCGATCAATGGGAAGGTGTTAAGCTTGACAGCCTGCTCCTTTGAAGATGGGTCTGTGAAGTCATGGAGCGAAATTCTTCTCACGGGAAACATCACAAAAGATAGGCAACAAATCCATAAATTGGCAGATAGCGTTCACGAAGCGTTTTTTAAGACTCCAGGGATTGCCAGTTCACGGATTTTATTTTCGTACCAGGTCAAAAACTCCAAAGCCGATGGTTCTGATTGGATTTCTGAAATCTGGGAGTGTGATTGGGATGGCGCGAACGCACGGCAAATTACCAGTGAAGGAAGCTATTGCGTAACGCCCGTATGGATGCCCAATCATCCCAAATATGCGCAGGATAGATTTCTATATGTCTCTTATAAAAACGGTCAGCCTAAAATCTATATCTCTTCTTTAAGTGAAGGACGGGGAAGGCGCCTTGTAGATCTCCCCGGGAATCAGTTGCTCCCCGCTGTGTCGCCACGTAGAGATCAGATTGCTTTCATCTGTGATGCGGGGGGGAGAACAGATCTCTTTTTACAAAAGCTCGATCCTGCCAGTGGAGAGCTGAGCAAACCAGTACAACTTTATTCTTATCCAAGATCGACCCAAGCCTCACCCACATTTCATCCGGATGGTTCGAAGATTGCTTTTGTATCGGATAAAGATGGGGGGATGCGCATCTATACAATTCCGACTGCGGTAGGGCATAAAAGGGCAAACGCCGTCCTTATTTCTAAGCAGAATCGAGAAAATTCCTGTCCATCTTGGTCCCCTGATGGTACAAAAATAGCTTATAGTGCTAAAACGAATCATATCAGGCAAATATGGATTTACGACTTTTCCTCAGGAGAGGAATGGCAGCTCACCGCTGGCCCAACAAATAAAGAGAACCCTTGCTGGGCTCCCGATAGCAAGCACATCGTTTTCAACTCGACCGACGGAGCCACCTCTGAGTTATATATTGTGAACTTGAACCAACCCGAAGCTGTGAAAATTACAAAAGGCCCTGGTAAAAAACATTACCCTTCCTGGGGCACCCGCTAAATATAGGAGAAAAACAATGAATAAGAGTCTTTTAACCGTCATGCTGGTCTGCACAGTGACGACGCTTCTTTCGACCGGCTGTCGTAAAAAAGGCAGCGTCTGGGATGATAACCACACTGTAGGATATTATAGAACAGACCGCTCCCTTTGGGAGACAGAAGAAGCCAATGCTTCGGATCTCATCGGTCCTGATGAAGAGAACTTCATCGCTTTAAATGATGAAGATCTTAAAGCCCAGTTTGCAGATGGCGCCATTCCTCAGCCAAAACATTCTCCGGGCGAAGCAGGCAGTGGCGTTCCAACGCTTGCAAGTTTCCACACGCCAAAAGCAGAAGAAGCGGCTGTATTTGCAAACGTCTATTTCAATACGGATGATCATATTTTGCGCGGCAAAGATGCGCTGGCTTCTTTGGATAAAATTGCAGCCTATCTGAAAAGTCATCCGAAGACCTATATTTCCATTGAAGGTCACGCGGATGAAAGAGGTCCTGAAGCGTATAACCTTTCTTTGGGATCTAGAAGAGCCAACTACATTCGCTCGAAGCTGGTTGAAAAAGGGGTCAGTCCTGATAGAGTCCATACGATCTCCTACGGAAAAGAAAAACCTGTCCGTTTAGAACACAACCCTGATGCTTGGAGCAAGAACCGACGTGCTGAATTTAAGATCTTCCAAAAGTCTTAAACTTTTGAGCGTTTTAAGTTTGCTGATCTTCCCTTTGAGCGCAGGCCCAAAGGGAGATCCTAGGTCTTGGGACGAAGTTCTATTAGAACTTGCTGACTTAAGACACGAACTTAAAAGTGCGCAAGTAGACTTTGACATTTTAAGAGAAAAGCTTCAAAAGACAAATCCAACCCCTCAAGGTACGGATGCGTCTAAACTTGTGGCTCTAGAAAAAAAACTGACAGCACTTGAGTCTTTGACCGATAAACTCACAACCGATGTGAGAACGTTGAACTCTTGTTTGTCGCAAGTTTCTAAAAGTGTTACAACGCTACAAGGGGAAGTTACAGCGCAGACAAAACTTTTAGAGGATCTCGGCTCTCTGAAGGGAACGCTGACCAGCATTTCTAAAGCCATGACGCCTCCCCCATCTCCTAATATCTACAAGGTCAAAGCGGGGGATTCTTTAAGTCTAATTGCAAAAACAACTAAGGTTAGTATCGAGGAGATTAAAAAACTCAATCCCTCGATCAAAGATGACAAAATCAGGGTGGGACAGGAGCTGAAGTTATCGCATGCAGCCCCATGACTCTATTGGAATTCTTGATTCTGGCTTTGGAGGACTGACGGTCTTTCGAGCGATCCGCAAAATTTTACCCCATGAAAATATCGTCTACTTTGGAGATACAGCGCATCTTCCCTACGGGAACAAAAGCGCTGAGGTCATTTTGCGTTATGTCCGAGAAAATGTCGCTTTCCTTGCTGCGCAAGGGATCAAAATCCTCGTTATCGCCTGCAATACCGCTTGTTCGGCAGCACTGGATAAGATTCGGGAGGAATGTGAAATCCCGATCGTTGGAATTATCGAACAGGGCGTGAAAGAAATCATTCGGATTTCCCCTGAAGGAAAAATTGTCATCTTAGCGACGCGAACCACTCTTTTTTCTCGGGTTTATGAAACCAAAATCATGGAACAACTCCCGACAGCCGTGCTCAGGTCCATTGCCTGTCCCCTTTTCGTTTCTCTTGTGGAAGAAGGTTATGTCGATCATCCTTTAAGTCAGATCACAGCGCACGAATACCTCTCCCCCCTGAAAAATGCGCCGATCGATTCTGTTTTACTCGGCTGCACCCACTATCCCCTGCTCACCAGTGCTATTAAAAGTGTCCTTCCTCCCGAAATTGTTCTCGTGGATCCCGCGGCTGCCTGCGCAGAGGAAACAAAAACACTTCTCACGCAGCGAGGGCTTCTCAATCCCCAAGAAGATGCACCCTCAGATGCCTTTTATGTCTCTGATAACCCTGATCACTTTCATGTTGTTGGTCAAAATTTCTTAAGCGCCCCGCTCCGCAGCGTCATGCGTGTATGAAAAAGTATGTTTTTAAACCTTACAGTAAGATTTTCCCAGAGCTTTTTGAAAAAGAAAGAATAAGGCTTGCAAAGCACCTGCATGCTTTAGCGATTGAGCATGTGGGAAGCACGGCCTTCCAGGTCTTGGAGGTAAAGGGATTATCGATATTGCGATTATGGTCAGTCGCGATGCAATACAAGCCGCATCGCACACGCTCCAATCGCTAGGGTATGAGTTTAGGCCTCAATTTAGTACGCCTGAAAGATTTTATTTTATCATCTACTTACCCGATCCTGAGGAAGAAACAAGGCGTTATCACATTCATTTGACCTACCCTGAAAGTTCCGACTGGAAGGAACTGATCGGTTTTAGAGACTACTTAAGAGGACATCCCCAAGCAATCCATGAATATGCAGAATTGAAAAAGAAGGCAGCGATGGAGGCGGATCAGGATGGGAAGCTCTACCGGAAACTCAAAGAACCGATCTTCAAAAAAATCAAAGATTCCCAAGAATAGAGGCCTTCAAGTATTCTCATTCTTCCGTTGGGAGGGACAACCTTCTTGGATATGGAATGCTCATCAACGATAAGTATGCATGAGGGGATCACGACGTCTAAGCCCTAGCATTTGCAGGCCTTAGGGAAGCGGTCCCACCTTGAGTTTAAAGGTTGCTCGAGCCCTCATGAAGAACCCTCTCGACGGTTTTCTTCTTCTGCGCCAAGGTTTTTGCAGAGAGTTTCTTTAAGAGAGGACACAAAGTGTTCTTTCGACGGGAAATAGTCTTTTAGCCTGCAGAGAAAGTCTATGTGCGATCTTCCCATGCGATAGGCGGGGGTCTTCTTAGGATAAAGAAGATACTGCATGTTTTCTGGTTGGTAATCCCAGAGAAAAGATGTATGCAGAAGCCAGCTTGTCTTGCGAATGTACTGCGCATTGCCGCCACATTTTTTTTCTCCAATGACAAAATCATTATCTCGTAAATGAAATGCTGGTAGAGAAAACGCTGGTTTATAGATGGTTTCTGCCCATCGTAAGATCGGTTCTGGATAAGGGTGAAAAGGGTGGTCATCTTTGTGGCAGATAAAAGTCACAAAGAGGGTCTCTTCATCGACGACAACTGTACCGCCTCCACTAAAGCGTTTTAGGACTGGAATGGGTTTTTTTGCAAGGTGTTCTGGGCAGATCCAATCCTCTTCCTTTCCAGAAATTCCCATCACGATGGCAGGAGGGGTTCCTTCATTGATGATGCACCAGCTATCAGGACTATGCCGGAGAAGATCTTCTTCCATTTTGAGGAGCTCTCCAATAGGATACCCTTTAAAATGAAGAAGCTTCACAGAGTGCCCAAACCAACGATGGTTTCAAGGGGAACGACTCTGACTTGGACGCCTTGTGGAGAATTATAGCGGAGAAAAAGAAGGGTATTTTGCGATGTGGGAGACACTTCGACAATCCCTGAAATAGAGCTACCATCGATCAGATGAAAGAATACTTTATCTGTTCCTTTTTCTCTTTTGAGCATATTAAAAGCTTCGATGTAATCGCTAGAGCGCTCTTTGGCTGTGAGTTGAATAAAGCTGCGAGGAACAGCGTCCATCAGAAGCGCGGAAGGGGTGGGGGCGGGTGGTTTTGGTGGAGGGGGGGCTCCGACATCCCCTATATAAGGAGACATTGCGGCAGCAATCAAGAGGGGGATCTGGAACATGATGATCTCCTTTTTAGGGCAACTAGTAAAACAGAAATATCGGTGGGCGAAATACCTGAAAGACGGGAGGCTTGTCCTAAGTTAATGGGTCTTAGTTTGCTCAGTCTTTCTTTTGCTTCATTGCTGAGGCCCGCAACATGATGAAAATCTAAAGTGGTTGGAATCAAGACTTCTTCGACCTTTGTCAGTTTGGCAACTTCTTTTTCTTCCCGCTCAATATAGCCTGCGTATTTAAAATGCAGCTCGATTTGCAGGCGGACCTCAGAATCTATAGAAGGGACGAGTTCTGGAAAGTCGTTTTGTAATTTTTCATAGGTATACTCGGGCCTTGCAAGAAGCTGTCCTAAGGAATACCCTTTTCCATCCATCTGTCGATAGGTTTTAGAAAGAGTCTGTAGGTGGATCGCAATTGCTTCTTCTTTAGCTACAAGTTTTGCGTAGCGGGACTCATCGATTAGTCCCAGTTGATACCCATAACGTCTGAGACGCAGATCCGCATTATCTTGCCTTAAGAGAAGGCGATGTTCTGCTCTACTTGTGAACATCCGGTAAGGCTCGTCCAGTTCTTTGCGGATCAGCTCATCGATCATTACACCAATGTACGCTTCGCTGCGTTTTAAAACAAAGGGAGGAAGTTTAGCGACTTTCAAAGCGGCATTGATTCCGGCAATGAGTCCCTGTCCTGCGGCTTCCTCATAACCTGTGGTTCCATTAATCTGCCCTGCAAAGAAAAGACCTTCGATGAGGTGTGTTTCGAGCGTGAGTTGTAGCTGGCCGCTTTTGACATAATCATATTCAATGGCATAAGCAGGTCGCATCACTTCTGCTTTTTCAAGACCGGCAATCGTATGGAGCATTTTCAATTGCACATCAAAGGGAAGTGATGAAGAAATTCCATTCACATAAATTTCTTCCGTACCAAGGCCTTCGGGTTCTAAAAACAGTTGATGTCTTTCTTTGTGTGCAAAGCGCACCATCTTATCTTCGATCGATGGGCAATACCTGGGACCTACGCTTTTGATCTGCCCTGAATACATCGGAGACAGATGGATGTGACTTAAGACAACCTCTTGTGTTTCTTTCGAAGTGTAGGTGATGTGACAAGGAACCTGCGGTAAGCCATTTCCGATCGGAGAATCATGAGAAAAACGGACGGAGGGATCTCCTTCCTGGATTTGTGTTTTTGAAAAATCAACACTTCTTCGATGAATCCGAGGCGGAGTTCCTGTTTTCAGACGTCCGAGAGAAAATCCTAGATCGCTTAAATTTTTTGAAAGACCAATGGAGGGAGGATCGCCGGCTCTTCCTCCGGACAACTGGATGCTTCCCATGTGGATGAGTCCGCGCATGAACGTGCCCGAAGAGACGATCACAGTTTTTCCAAGGTACGCAATCCCTTCTACAGTCGCAACCCCTCGAATATGACCCTGTTCGGTGAGAAGCGATTCAATGGTTCCTTGCTTAATAAAGAGGTGGGGTGTGTGCTCGAGAAGATGCTTCATGCAAGCAGCATACGCAAACTTATCGGTTTGTGCGCGGGGTGACCAGACAGCAGGTCCTTTAGATCTGTTGAGCATCTGAAACTGGATGCCCGTTTCATCGGTGACTTTTCCCATGATTCCGCCTAAGGCATCGATCTCGCGAACGATGTGTCCTTTGGCAGTCCCGCCGACAGCTGGATTGCAGCTCATTTTGCCGATCGTATCGAGGTGCATCGTCAAAAGAAGGGTACGCGCACCCATCCGCGCGGCGGCATGCGCAGCCTCACAGCCGGAATGACCCGCCCCTACGACAATCACATCATACTGATCGGGATACGTCCACATAGTACAAACAAAAGGAAGACGGGTCAAAGCCCGTCTATCAAGTCAAATTTTTAAGATTTCTTATGTCGGTCGCGACGTCTACGTTTTTTGCGTTTATGTTTAGCAATTTTAGCACGACGCTTTTTTTTAACAGATGCCATAAAAAGAAAAGCTCCTACATCTTGAAAAGGAAGATTAGTTATACCGTTTTGGAAGAAAGAAGTAAAGAACCTATCCAGCCAAAACTTTTTACTGAGATAGGTTCAAAAAGGGTCGAATTTCAATAAAATTTTATCCATTCGACTCTCTTAAGAAAAACTAGACTGTTGTTGCATTACCCATTTCAGCCATCGCTTCTAGGGATTCTCCCATGAAGCACCCGAGAGCATACGAACTCACTTTATAAAAGAGATAGGGGCTAGCCACGTTAGCGATAGCTTGAGGGATGGCCGTTTTTAAGAGGGTTCCTGCTATTGGAAAAGTTTCAGAGACTTTTTCAGCCAAGGAGTTATACGTATTAGAAAGGGCTGTTGCTCCATCAAAAACAACAACGATGGCTTGTGCGAGCAAGGTTACTTCTCTAGGCCAATCTTCCCTTGCCCCCACGGATTTTATGCCTGCAGCAACGATGTGAGCTCCTGAAGAAACAGTATTCACAGTGTGTGCTGCGAGTAATGTAGCTGGCGCCACATACTCTACAGCCATATTCGCGGCTCCTTCTGCTACGGCTACCGCGTGCTTTTTCAGCTCCTCAGTACGCTGTTCTATCCTGTTGATTACAGCAGGCACTTCCTGTACAACATTGAGGATTTTCTCTTGCGTGCGTACATAGAAAAACTCATGTTCACTTGTTGGATCGAGTCTTAAGAGTCCTGCTTTGTTTGCATGTCCTAAAAAGAGAGTGTCTTTAAGGTAGTAAGGGAGCTCTGAAGAAGCGCTTGATTTCAGTCGGTTTTGTGATTGCTCCCAGGATGATAAAGCGGGATTGGGAAGCACTTGACTCACATTATCACCGACTTTCCATGCATCGTAACCCAAGACAGCAAAGCCTGCGCCGATGGCTACACCGACAATGGTCGCAAGGACAATGGGGGTTCCAACAAGAACAGAAGCGCAAAAAGAGACAGTCGTTGGAATAAGGATACAAGCGCCGATGATCACTCCAAACATTCCGATGACGCGCAGAGCAATCGATGTCGTTCTAGCCCTTTCGGTAGTTTGTCGCGCTGCGAGTTCAGCTGGGAGTAGATCCTCTGGCTGTACCTCAACCTCGTGTTCTCCTATTCTTATCGAGAGTTTGTCTTTCGCAACAAGAACGTTATACCCATTAATGTTCAGAACAGGTTCAGTAATGTTCAGAACAGGTTCAGTTGTTTGGCTACGGGCTTGGGTGATTTCGTCTTCGATCTCTTGGAGAATTGGAGCGATTTGATCAAAAGCCTCGTTGCTAATTTGAACATCTCTTAAAAAACGTACTGCCGCAATATACGGCTCACTATTTGTAAAGGCGTTGGTTAGAGTATTGGGTACATGATGTGTGATATTAAAGCTCATGATTAGCATTTCCTTGAAGTTTTGAAGGAGTCTACTTTAGCAGCTGGGCGAATATGTGCAAACAAAAAAGAAATTAACCAAAGACAGCAAAAGCATCTGGAGTATCAGATTTGGGCCCTGTATGAATAGGAGAATAGTTAGCAAATTGCGCAAGTTCTTTGCGGTAGGTGAGGTTGACTGTCCCAACGCTTCCGTGTCTATTTTTCGCAACGATGAGTTCTGCCATTCCGGGTTTATCATACGGGTCGTAGTACTCTCGTCTTAAAAGAAACATCACGATATCGCTATCCTGTTCAATGCTGCCGCTCTCTCTTAAGTCACTCATCATGGGTCTATGGCCTTGCCGTTCTTCGACTTTGCGTGAGAGTTGAGAAAGACAGAGGATCGGAAGATTGAGTTCTCTTGCCAAGGTCTTCATCATACGGGAGATCTCGGAGATCTCATTTTGGCGATTTTCGGCGCTGCGGGACACTCCTGATCCCGAAAGTAGTTGGAGATAATCCACGATGAGAAAGCTGATATTGTGACTTTCTTTCATCCGACGGGCCCTGGCTCTTAAGTCGGTGATTTTAAGGCCTGGCTGATCATCGATGACAACCGAGCTTTTCATCATGGCATTAACGGCGCCAACCACTCTTTGATATTCGGTTCCGTTGAGAGATCCTGTTTTGATTTTTTCCGATTCTACTTCAGCTTGAGAACACACCATACGATGCAGAAGCTGTTCTGCGGACATTTCTAGTGAGAAAATCCCAATCGGCAACCCATTTTTAAAGGCAATAGACTCTGCAATGTTCAATGCGAGAGCTGTCTTTCCCATGGCAGGACGGGCTGCTAGGATCATCAGGTTGGAAGGGCCGAGCCCGTCGATCATTTTATCTAGATCAATAAAATGGGTTGGAATCCCTGTAATCCCTCTATCTTGAGGGCCTTTTTCTTTGAATTCCTCTTGTCGTTTTTGAAGCTCTTTAAGCAGGGGAAGTTGGGAAGCGGATTTAACGCCGTTTAAGAGATCTTTGAGGAGGACCCCCGCCCCCTGATTTGCCATTTGACTAATACTAAAGAGACTCGCTTGTGCTTCGTCTAAGAGGGCATGGACATCATCTGGGGAGTTTAAAGCTTTTTTTTCAATGTCTTGTGCTGTCATGATCATGCGTCTTAACATTGCATGATCTTTCACGAGGGTGACGTATTCTTCCAGGTAAGCTGAGGTTCCCGCATATTGGGCGAGTGTTGTGAGGTAGCCAATCCCTCCGATGCTTTTGAGCTTATCCTGTCTTTTGAGATCCTCAGAAATGAGGTGGACGTCAGCGGGTTTATCATTGCAATAAGCGCTTTTAAGCGCCTGATAGATGATTTTGTGCTCTGTAAAGTAAAAATCAGAATCGTCCAACGCGTCGGCTGCGATATTTAAGCTGTTCACGCTCGTAAGCATGCAGCCTAAGACCATCATCTCCGATTCTTTGGAGTGGGGGGCGGTTTTAACGGTAGGGGAAGAGGTTGTGGTCATGTAACTGGTGTACAGGTTGTGAAATTTTTTTTAAAGAGGTAGTTGCCAAACTCAGGGTGCGTCGATTACCTCTAAAGAGAAACGGAAAGAGTGGGATTTGAACCCACGGTACCCGTTAAGGGGTACGCGTCCTTAGCAGGGACGTGCCTTCGGCCACTCAGCCATCTTTCCAAGAGCCTTAAAAGGTACTGGTTTTAAGATTTCTGGGCAAGAGGTCTTAATCGAAGACATCAGACTGGAGGCGTTTCCCGTTGAGAGCATTCCAATGGCTCGTGTGGAGAGAGCCGTCAGGATTTTGGACGACGATGGCGTGAACGGGAAGATAAATATCGGTTGTTTTGCGGATGGCAAAGTCGCTGCCAAAAGCTGCCGCTGCTATCTTTTGAATCTGAGAAAGAGAGAAAACTCTCGGAACTCGGGAGGCTTGTCTATGGGGTTTTGTCACCAGTCTTTCTGCAAGACGTGTGGAGGGAAGTGTCTTGAGTTTGGGGTTTTCCAAGTGGAGGCGATAACGATTTCCCGATTGAACGACGAGTTTTTTTTGCCGACAACGATCGATCAAGGCGTCGAGGACATCGTTATCGACTCTGAGAGCATCCGAGAGTGTTTTTCTATCGGCAGATCCTCCCTTTTGAGCGAGAAGGTTGATCACTTTGAATTCATGACGATCGGTTCCGGCTTGAATGCAATCGGCAAATCCGTGGGTTTTTTCCCATTGTTTGGTGTCGATCACCATTTCACCGTCAGTCAGATCCCAGAGAATGACCCCCTCTTTTGTTTTCGTTTCTGAAATGAGATATTTTACTTCAAAGAGAAGGTAAGGATAAAACGTAAGCGAAGGATCAAGGTATTTATGGCGATTATCTTTGAGAAGATCTTTGCGGTTAGCTTCCATGATCTGTTCGGCGGTGTAACGCATCTCTAGAGTATGGAAGGAGCCTGCGCTCAAGAGTTCTTCGACTTGGCTGCGCATATTAGGGCGCGCGCTGCTCACCCACCAGACTCCGTAGGTTGCAGCTGCTAAAGTCGCTAAAGACAAAAAAATGCGCACGATCATATAGAATCGCACCATAACGCGTTAGGAGATTTTTTTCCAGGAGAGGATTGCGAATAAGCGAGGCTTTAGTGTATAGTGCTCTAGTGAATCGAACGGAGGAGTTTTTATGCGTCTTAGTCATTATCTCTATACACTCTGCTTAATGCTGGGGGGAGCCTTTCTCTACGCGGAAGAAACGGACTTGCATCAATTTAAAGGCTATGAGCTTCAAGCTAATTACTATGATTGTGATGTTAAGGCTTTAGAAGATGTAGAAACCCTTGCAAGAATCATGGAGTTGGCTGTCAACGAGTGTGGAGCTACCATTTTAAAAACTGCGGAGCATCGATTTGAGCCGATGGGGTTTACGATGATGTTACTTCTTTCCGAGAGTCATGCAAGCATCCACACATATCCGGAGAAGGGAGCCTGCTTTATAGACCTCTTTACTTGTGGGGAAAACTGTAGCGCTGAGCGGTTTGATGCTGTCCTCCGTGCTTATTTAAAGCCCACTCGTCTTGTGAAGAAGATGTATATTCGGGATGAAGATGGGATTGCTGAGATCGATCAGAGCTTTCCTCAACCTGAAGAGAAGATCGCCTCCTGAAATTTCACCTAAGACAAATTGTTCGTTCAAGGTTTTTTCGAGTTCGGCGATGTCGTTTCTGGTCCGATGACAGAGAGATCTACAGACGAGCCCCTTTAGGAGGGGCTCTAAAGCATGGTCTCTTTTTAAGACCTCTTGCAGTGCGGTAAACCCTTCTTTTAACTCCTTTTTTTTCAATAAGTCCCCAAGCGCTTCAGCGATTTTTTCATCGGTATCTTCCTCCAGAGAGACTCTGTCATCCATACAGCCAAGCGCATCCTCTGAAACGAAGCCGGCATCGGGTTCTGGAAGAGGAAGATGAGGGTTTTTAAGGCAGAGTCTAAAAAATCGCGCAAGAGAGGGGTACTGCTTTAAATCATTTTCAGCCATGAGTTGAAGGTCTTTTAGAAACAGTCTTTTAAAAGGAGGCGGATCATAGAAAAAAGGAGTTCCGGTACTGATAGCTTCTAAAACCGATTGATCGCCTGTACAGCCAATAAGATCTTCAGAAAGTCCTGTAAGATGGAGAACATCGGTGTGGGAAAGCTGCTCACAAAAAATGAGTCTGACTCTTTTTCCTGTTTTGTGAATCTTCAGAGTTTGAACTTCATTTTTTTTTAGAAGGATAAATTCTTTTACCCCTTTAAAAACTCCAAGATTTTTTCTCGAAAAGTCGATCCGATAAGGAAAGTGAAACAGACAGATATCCAGATCCTTAGGATCCTCTTGTTTTGCATAGAGCAGTGTCATGACATAAAGGGAGGTCCCGCGAGCTGTCTTTGTATAGGCAAAATTAAACCGATTTTTTCCTAAATAAGAAGAGAGTCGAGCATCTTTTAGCTGATCAAAGGAAGAGGAGATTTTCTCTTTTATAAAGATTCCTTTTTCTAAAAAATGAAGGCCCATACATCTAGAGACAGCGGGATGAAAAGGGGCGGACTCAATAAATCCGTGCTCTCCTAACCTTTCAAAAGAAGTGCGGGGATAGCTCTTTTTTAAGTTGAGGGTTCCAGGAAATGCCGTAGGAATTTCTAGGATGAGCGCAGCTTGTTTGAGTTTTTTGAGATCTTCTTTAGAAAAAGCCTCATGAATTACGAGTTGTTTTGGGTTTTGAGAATACAACAGCGTTCTTCTTATGTTCTCACAAGGAAAGCTGTGATGAACGAAGAGGAAAGAGGAAATTTTTAAGTGAGGAAAAGCTTGTTTGAGATAGTTTTCTGTGTAAGCGCTAGTGTTTAAGTCTCCTCGTCCATCGGGAAAAGCAAAAGTGATTAGAACAATCGATCCTTTACAAGGAGGAGCAAAAAGCTGATAGAGGTAGAGGATCGCTTTATCGATCCAGTGTCTTTTAAGGACCGTCAGATCTGAAAAGGCAGGTTTAATTCTGCTAACCTCTCGGTGGGTAGGGTCAAAAAGACGGGGAAGCCCCCTTAAAATTTTAGGTCTTAAAAAAACAGGTAGATCCAAAGCTTCCAATTCGTGGGTTTTGAGAAGAGGAAGGAGCTTTTCTTCTAGAGGAGGAGCACGTGTTACTTTCGTATATAGAGGGTTCTTTTCTAAAAAAGCAGAGAAGGCTTCAAAGTAGGAGGTCATCAGGCTATCCCGCATGAAAAAAACAATTTAAAATCGATGGTTTTTATGCATATCTGAAGGCGACTTTTGAGCACAATGTGTAAACACATGGCCGAAAAAGCCACCTTCGGAGAGGCCAAAAAGGATAATTTAAAAAATTTTACTGAGATAGGTTCACACATGAATACACGTACCTAATTAGACAAATTCCGTAAAGCTAGAGTTTGGAGAGGGATTCATAAATTGCATCATGGAAAAGCTGGGACGCTTGCGTGTCGTGCGTTTGGTAGATGTAGCCGATGGCTGTAATGCCGTACAACGTGACGTGAGTTGCGGAAAGATCAGAAGAGCAGATGTGGAGCTCTTCTAAAGAGGAAGTTAGCAGCTCTTTGATTTCATCATTTTTCGAGGCTGCAAGGAGGAGAAAATAGCCAGGTTCTCCTGCTGTTTTCAAAAAAAAGGAAACGTGAGAATAATCAAGGTGGAATGCCTCCAGAAGAAGCTCAAAGAGAGTTTTCAAAATGGATGTGGGGAGTAGGCTTTGCTGGATGGGAGGATTGAGAGCATAAAAAAAGTTTTCAAGTAGAGAATCGGGATGGTTGATGTTTGGGGGCAACGCATTTGTAAGTTTTTGGAAAGACTCCTGTTGCTTTGAGAGAATGCTCCCATTAAAGTCTCGAATATTTCCTAAAAATCGACACAGTTCTTGGGAGATGGCCTGTCTTGCTTTAAAGAGATCCAGAGAATAGTCTGCACGCAAGAATTGATTTTTACTGATGAGGACAGAAAAGATATTGGCTTCTTTCATATGCTTTTTACGCAGTTTCCCCAAAATTTTAACTTCGAGAGTTTGGAGTCTAAAAATACGGGAAGTGGTTAAGAGCTTGGAAAGAGATTTAGAATCTTTTTTTAAGAGTCTTAAAAGAATTACAGTAAATTCAAGGTCTTCTTCTGTTTGTGTCGCAAAAGAGATGATGACTTGAGGGATATCGGTGACATATTTAAGTTCTCGGCTTAAAATGACAATGTTGCGCATGATCTCCTCTTCATTGCGGGGCATGAAGACGGGATGGACGACATTAAGGGCAGCGACTTTTAGTTCTCTTAAGATGTTTTTCTTGAACTCTTTTGTTTCTAAGAGAGAAAAAGCGCCCCCTCCTTTTTTTTCAATTTCGACATAAAAAATGCGAATCGGATCATGACTTCTCTCATCGATTAGCAAGGAATTTTCGATCGGCTTGACGTGGAAAGAACTGCGTTGAATTGCCTGAAGAAGATGCCTCTGTTCAAATAGCTCTCCTTCCTGTAGTAAAGTAAGACCGCCTAAAACCCCTAGGACTTTGGTGGAAGGACGGAGCAGTTTAAGAAGGATGCGACGCTCTCGCGATGACTCGAGAAGCTCTTTTTTTAACGCTCTTCGAAACAGGTATTGAAAAGCAATCAAGCGTCCTAAATGGCGAAAATCATGGATACAGCGCACGGGGAGGTTGGATCGATCTTTTCCTGTTGTGACAGGGCTCCCCTCTTTAATTCTACCCTGTTTTACAGGATCCAAATCTACCACGCCTTCCCGGGCACTGTATAAGGCGATCAGCGGACCTTTTAAGAGGAGTGTGAAATGCCTGATTTCATTAAAGATATCCCGATCAAAAGCGGAAAAATTTTGTTTGATTGAAGAGATTTTTTCTTCGAGAGGAATAGACACGGGGAAATGTTGATCTTCGCTGAACGTTTGTTTCTGTTTTGAGGAGAGATTTTTGATCGCAAGGATGCTACGTGCATGTTTGACAGCTAAGATATTGAGACGGATTTCATTTGTAAGACTTTCTAAGTGCTGCGTTGCGGTAATGAGGTCTTGAGAATGGGCGATATCGAGAAAGATCTGTTGAAAAAAATATTTCTCTTTAGGGTAAGCAAGAAATCGAAAGCTCAACGATTGGACAGAACAGATATTCAAAGATTGCCCTGGCACAAGGGTTTGGCTGAGGGTCTCACAGAGATATCTTCCCACTTCACTTGCGAATGCAGAAGGTCCTAAGAATGTGATACAGAGCGTACAGGGAGAATTGCTTGGAGAATTCCATGTCATCAGAGGAAGAATCTCTCCTAAAGCTTGCATCCTTTCCGAAGTTAGTTCTTCATCTTTTTTCATGGTCAGGGTGAGAAGGATTTCTTCAGGAAGCATGCCCTGGATCACTTTCTCAACAAAAGCTGTATAGATTTCAAGCGGTTGTTCAGCGACACCAGAAGAAGCACACGCCGGTTGAATGAGTCCTGATGAAGTCATCCATTCAACATCGTAACGAGAGGGAAAAGGATCCGATAAGGTGCGATGCATAAGACTCTCACCATAGGACGGCTCAGAATATTTGGATAGAGAAAAATGGATCTTTCTTGGCAGAAATCTCACAGTTTCTGTAGACTTGTCTCCTTTCAGTCCTCAAATTATTGTAAAGTGGAGTTTTTTATGAGCAATGAAATGAAGTTCGGTGCGATTGCAGGTTTGGGTGCGGGTGTGCTTCAGATGACTCAGCAAACAGCTTATCAGATGGTAATGCATGGCCCTATCCAGGGATCTCTTGCGGTCGGTGTTGCAGCTGGTATGCACGTAGCCGTTACAGGGTTCGGAATCGGATGTGAAGGTGAGGGTTCTTTTTTCGATCCTATTCTCAGAATGCCAGCAAAGATGGCAGAAAAAATTGTAGGGTGGATGACGCCAGCACAAAACGCTGAAAATGATATCCCTGATCAAAGACCCCTTCAACAACGTGTTGCTATCTTGTCGACAACAGTTGTAGCAGCGCTTTCCACTCTGACAGCTCATGTTGTCTGTTTATCGACAGCAGCCTTACCGTTTTCTCCTTTGCTTTTAGGTGCTGCCTTTGGAGCTCATAATTATATCATGGGGGTTTTGACCGACTTTACAGGAGAAAAACTAGAAGGATTGGGTTACGATATATTGGGGAAAGATTCTAAACTGGACGAGATAAATTTTAATTTTAGATCTTTTTTTGACAGGCTGATTCTGAAGGTCGATCTACAGAATGATCCTTCAAAATTAGATTCTGTGAAGTCTGTCTCTATGCAGTGGGGGGTTGTTGCCTTTGTCGTGGCAAGCGTTGCGCTTACTGCCTTTTTGAGCAGTTCGGTATTGGCTTGTACGGCAGCTTACCCGCTAGCAGCTCTTGTGGGTACACTTGTCAAGCGTTATTACCAGATAGGAGCCGCTGAGTCTGGAAAGGACCTAGGTGATGATCTGTTTGATTTAGTTCCTGGAGGGCCTGGTCCAGATTTAGGAGGAGACGGTGCTATGAGCTTTCGCCCCGCCTCTCTTTTAAGAGTAGAGGAGCCATCCTCGCCCTCAGGAAGACCATACTCCCCATCTGGTTTCTCATCAAGACGACCTTATGACTCCGAAGGTTCATCCTTAGGTTTCTCCTCATCGCCCTTTTCTAGACCCCCACAATTCGAATCTGCTCCGTATAGTTATAGGGGGGGTGTCGAAAGACCGGGTGTTTTTTTAGGAAATTCTGACGTACCAAGAGGATCTTCGTATGCTCCTAACGCGTCTTTCCCCGGGAGTTTCGAGTAATCACCAAAAGTTTCTGTAAAGAACAAGAGCCCATTCTTTGGTAAGAAGAATGGGCTCTTTTGTTTTGAGGAAGTCCGCAAAGTCATGACCTTGCGGGCTGTCTTTTTAATCTTTCATGGAAAGGAGGAACTCGACGTTGCTATTAGATTTTTTAAGCCTTCCTAGCAGCAGATTCATGGCATCTAATGGCGCGAGGTCTGCCAATGCCTGACGCATCATATAGATCTTCTCAAGTTCTTCTGGGTGATAGAGAAGCTCTTCCTTACGCGTTCCACTCTTCATGATATCGATGGCTGGCCATACCCTGCGTTCTGCAAGTCTGCGATCGAGGACAAGCTCCATGTTTCCTGTGCCTTTGAACTCTTCAAAGATCACTTCGTCCATGCGTGAGCCGGTGTCGATGAGCGCTGTGGCGATGATCGTGAGCGATCCACCATTTTCGATATTACGGGCAGCTCCAAAGAAGCGTTTTGGCTTGTGCAGAGCGTTTGCATCAATACCGCCGGTGAGAATTTTCCCTGAATGCGGTTGAACGGTGTTATAGGCTCTAGCGAGTCTTGTAAGGGAGTCGAGAAGAATAACGACGTCATGACCGTATTCGACCAGGCGGCGCGCTTTTTCAATAGCCATTTCGGCGACTTGAACGTGTCTTTCGGGAGGCTCATCAAACGTGGAGGAGACAACCTCTCCTTTTACGCTGCGGACCATGTCGGTGACTTCTTCAGGTCTTTCGTCAATCAGGAGGACGATGAGAAACACTTCGGGGTGATTGGTTGTGATCGCGTTGGCAATGCTTTGGAGGATGATCGTCTTTCCTGTGCGCGGAGGAGCGACAATGAGCGCGCGTTGTCCTTTCCCAATCGGTGTTGTTAAATCTAATACCCGCGTTCCTAACTTATCTTTTGTCGTCTCCATATTGAGTCTTTCATCAGGATAGAGAGGTGTTAAGTTTTCAAAGAGGATCCGGTCTTTGGCTTTTTCAGGGGGTTCGTTATTGATTTTTTCAACTTTAAGCAGAGCAAAGTATTTTTCTTTTTCTTTGGGAGACCTAATGGTTCCGTAGATGGTATCTCCCTTTTTCAGGTCGAATCTACGGATCTGTGCGGGAGAGACATAGATATCTTCTGCGGAAGGAAGGTAGTTGTAGTTCGGAGAGCGTAAAAAACCAAAGGCATCGGGTAAAACTTCTAGAACGCCTTCACCGACTAGGACTTGATCCGGGTGTTCTGCAAGCGCTCTGACGACCTCAAAAACGAGCTGAGATTTTGCAAGTGCTCCTAAATTCTTGAGTCCAATATTGCGTGCAAACGCATTCAATTGGTCGATGTTCATCCGCTGCAGATCTGCAATTTTGGTGATTGTATCGGGGGGGAGAGAGGAGGGAAGAGGGTTTTTTTCTTGAGCGTAATCGGTTGGGGGGGAAGGAAAATCTTCTGAGTTCATCGTGATCCACGGGTTGAGGTTAATAGCGAAAAGAGTTCGCTAACATGTTTTTCTAATAAAGTTAAAGAACCACTATTATCTAAGGTATAGTGGGCTTTTTGAGCTTTTGTTTCTGTAGAGAGTTGTCGTTTCATACGTCTATCAAATTCTTCAGGGGGATATTCCCCACGCAAAGAAAAACGTTTCTTTGCAAGTTCTGGGTCTACGAGAACACAGATAACAGCGTCATAATAAGGTGTGTCTTTGCTTTCGTAGAATAAGGGGATCTCCGCTACAAAAAGAGGATATTTCCCGCTCTTTTTTGCTATTTCGTATTGCCTTTCGATCGCGCGAAATACCTCGGGATGAAGAAGAGCTTCGAGGCATCGAAGTTTTTGAGGGTCCTTAAACACCTCACGCGCAATCGCGCGGCGATCTAGTTCTTGGTCGCAATTTCCTGAAGAGTCCACAATGCGAAGAGCAGCTTGTCTGATGAGAGGGCTAGAAGAAAGTAGATCATGAACGATCTCATCCGCATTGACAACGTAGGCTCCAAGCTTCTTGAACAACTCACAAACAGTTGTTTTACCAGAAGCTAGCCCACCGGTAATAGCGACTTTCTTCAAAGTTAACACTCCCCCCAATTTTTTCCAATGGAAATATCAACGATTAAAGGAACTTGTAAAGGTAAAATATTTTCCATGATCTGGCGGACGTGTTTGGAAACTTCTGGAATATGGCGTTTTGGAACTTCGAGGAGGAGCTCATCATGAATCTGCAAGATCATGTGGCCAAAGCCTGGATGTGTCTGCAGATAGGTGTCTACTTGGATCATGGCCATCTTAATGATATCGGCATTTGTTCCTTGGAGGGGGGTGTTAATCGCAAAGCGTTCTGCCTGAGAGCGGAGCATTGGGTTCGGACTACTTAAGTCAGGGATGGGACGTTTCCTTCCTGTAGGAGTCTCAGCGTACCCTTTTTCTCGTGCCGAATCAATAGAGGTTTGTAGGTAGGCTTTCACATGAGGATATCTCTCAAAATAAGTTTTAATAAATAGCTTGGCTTCTTCAAAAGGAATGCCAACCTGTTGAGAGAGTCCAAAGGCTTGTTGTCCATAAAGAATACCGAAGTTGACAGCTTTTGCAAGGGAGCGCATTTCTGAGGTGACACTTTCTAGTGGGGTATCAAAAACAAGAGAGGCAGTACGGGCGTGGATATCTTCTCCTGCTGCAAAAGCTTTAAGGAGCGCCGGGTCGGAGGAAAAATGGGCAAGGAGTCTCAGTTCAATTTGAGAATAGTCAAAGGAGACGAAGCAAACATCGTCTGTTTGTGGTTTGAAAGCGCTGCGGATGAGTTTGCCCTCTTTAGAGCGGACGGGAATGTTTTGAAGATTAGGATTTTGACAGGAGAGTCTCCCAGTTGCTGTCACCGATTGGTTGAAGGTGCAATGGATTCTTTGGGTGCGTGGGTGGACTGATTCGATGAGAGCTGTTGTATAAGTTGAGCGGAGTTTATCGAGGAGGCGATACGAGAGAATGAGAGGGATAATCGGATGCTCTGCTTTTAAAGAATCGAGAACATCAGCGGCTGTTGAATACCCTGTTTTTGTTTTTTTAGGGGATTTAATTCCTAAAGTTTCAAAGAGCAGGACGCCGAGTTGTTTTGGAGAATTTAAATTGATGTGTTGTTGAGAAATCGCATGAATTTTTTTTTCGATCGTTTCAATTTCTTTTGTAAAAGTTTCAAGGAGTGCAGAGAGTTCTTTTAAGTCAACATAGATCCCCCTTTCTTCCATCCTCTCAAGCACAGAGATCAGAGGGATTTCGATCTCTTGAAATACTTTTTGAAGAGAAGAATTTTTAAGTTTGGGTTCAAAAAAAGCTTTGAGCTCTGTTGTGCAAATCACATCCTCACAACAGTAATCTGCCACTTTTGCAATTGGAACATCTGCCATTGTGATGGCAGTTTTCCCTTTTCCTAAAAGAGAATCGATTGGAATTTTAGTTTTGTGCAGATGGGAGAGGGCAAGCTCATCGAGATTATGCTTTTGAATGTGAGGACTTAAAAGATAGGAGGCCAAGATAGTATCGAATACAATGCGCTGAGGTTTTAGGTTTTCTTGTTCTAAGATATGGAGATCGTATTTGATGTTATGGCCGATCCAGCCGATGTCAGAGAGCTGAAAGAGACTTTTCAGTACGCCGATTACATCATGTTTTTGAAGTTTCCCATGCATAGGGATGTACCAAGCCTCACCCGATAGCGTTCCAAGGCCAATCCCCACAAGTTCAGCGCGGAGAGGATCGATCGCGGTTGTTTCCGTATCGATGCAGAGCTCCTGTTCGTTTTTTAATCTGTGAACGAGGGCTTTGAGATCTTCGAGAGTTTCAATAACAACTCCCGGAGAGCCGGGTTGCGCAGGGCAAGAGAGTTCTTTTAACAGTGAAAGGAAGTGCATCTTGTGAAAAAACGCACTCACGTCCTCAAGGTTGGGTTGTTTAAGGTGAAAAAAAAGGGGGTCTTTTGGAATTTCAACCGTCAGGTCAAGGTGCGCTAGCTTTTGGCTTAGAAAGGCCATTTCTTTGCCAGCGCTTAAGAGGTTTTTTCTTTTTTCAGGAAGAGAATGTAAGTTGTGATAGATGTTTTCCAGGGTTTCAAATTTTTCTAAAAGATCAGATGCTGTCTTTTCCCCAATCCCTTCCACTCCTGGAATATTATCGGAGGAGTCTCCCATAAGAGCAATCCAATCAGGAATTTGCTCCGGATAGACTCCGAAGGTTTCTTTCACTTGGGTGCGGTCCATGATCTGTCCTTCTTTATGAGGACTGAGGATCTGGATCTGTGGGGAGATGAGCTGGCAGAGATCTTTATCGCTGGAATAGATCACAACCTTATCCCCTTTTTTTTCAGCCCAGCGAGCAATGCTTCCAATGGTATCATCCGCTTCTACCCCAGCGATTGACAGGTGAGGAATCCCTGCGATCTGACAAAAATACAAAGCGTCTTCTAACTGGCTGACCAGATCTTCGGGCATGCGCGTTCTGTGACTTTTGTATCCGCTATAAAGAGCTGACCTGGATTTTTTATTGTCTTCTCCATCGAAGACAGCAACAAACCTGTCTGGAGAAAAATCGTGGATGATTTTATAAAGAGAGCGGATGAACCCGTAGAGCGCTCCTGTGGGTTTTCCATCAGGAGAGCTCATCCTGCCAATCGCGTAGTAGGAGCGAAACAGAATATTGACAGCGTCAACAATATAGAGAGCGCTCATTACTGGGAGAAAGGTTCATAAAAGTAGAGGAATTGGCTATAGAGTTCAGGTTCTAATGTGGGATGGAGTCTGACCTCATGAGAAACTTTCCCCTTGAGGATCTCCAGATTTGCACCTGCAAGATTCGAAAGAAAAGGATGAGGCGGTTCAATTTCAAAGACTTGGTAGGGGGCTGCCTCTTCGATTTGGGAGGCTTTCACAAGTTCGGCAAGTGCTGTATGGTAATCGGCATCGGCAACATCAATGTACCCAAGCTCTTCTGCTTTTTTTGCAGCGAAAATTTGCGCGCCATAGTCATTGATGAGCGCATCTTTATTCAGCATCGGGCGGGCAGAGGTAACAACGCTGACAAAACGGTTATAAAAAGTCGAAACGATGGTCTTAAGGCAAGCATCTTCTCCTGGGACCCAGGGACGGAAGGGATTTAACATGTCTTTATCTTTTCCTGCAGTGAGCGTTAAAGCTTGGACGCCGTAGGTGTCTAAGAGCTTAGAAAAATTAAATGTAGGGCCTAAAACCACGCCGACGGAGCCAATCACGCTCGGTGTAGAGGCAAAGACTTTATCTGCAGAGCTTGCAATGTACATACCGCCAGATGCGCACAGACCATCAACGTAGGCATAGACAGGAACACTATATCTTTTCTTATAGTCCATGATCGCCTGGTAAATGGCGTCAGAATCGGTTACGGTGCCGCCTGGTGTATTAATATGGAGGAGAAGTCCTTTAACTCTTCCGCCACTCAACAGTCCATCTTGAGAGTCGAGGAGGCAATTCATGACATTTTCGGCTGTCAAATCTCCTTGGCCAATTACTCCATGGATATTGAGTCTGAGTAGCACCGGTGCATGAGCGGAGACCAGATCGCGTTTTCCCATGGCGTTGGGGGAGATCGTCAGATTGCTACGGTTTGGGTACATCCCTCCAGCTCCAGAAAAAGACACAACAATGAGGATAAAGATAAAAGCCGCTAGGAAAATTCCAAAAAGAGCTGCAAAAGTTTTAAAGAAAGCCCGTAAAGCGCTTTTGAAAACAGACTCTGTTGACAGCATAAACTTAACTCCGGTGGTTGCGATATTCGCTTAAGAAATTTGCAGCTGGAATTCATCCAGTTGCAAAGTGGTAGGGATTCCCCTATACTTGAGCTTAAGAGGTGTGGAGGTTTGTATGCAAGTGGAAACCGGGATGAAGGTAACTTCGATTTGGTTTATTGATTTGATTTTAGGACTTTTGATCCTAATTTTTCTAAATTACCTTGCTAAAAGGGTGATTAGGAAGGCACGCAAACGTTTTCCTCAAATCAGAAATGGGTGGCACGAAAAGCTAGATACCATTTTTTTTGTCCCGATTCACGTTTTATTATGGGTGTTGGCTGGAATTCTTGTATTCGAAATTGGCTGTAGAGAATTTTCAATCTCTTTGTTTGCAGGATATCTCAATCCTCTGAGAGGAACAGCGATTGTTTTGTGCTTTGGATGGATTTTACTCCGATGGACACGAGCCCTTCATCACAGCAGAATCACGTCTTTAGCGGATGCCTCTTTTGTCCATTTGTGGGGAAGGATTGTCACAGTTGTCATTGTGATTATCACAGGAATGATTCTCCTGCAAATGTGGGGGCTGAATATTGGTCCACTCATTGCTTTTGGGGGCATTGGCGCAGCAGCGGTAGGTTTTGCAAGTAAGGATGTGATTTCGAATTTCTGCGGAGGGCTTATGCTCTCAATTACCCGACCATTTATTCCGGGAGACTATATCCAGATTGCCTCCATGAATCTTGAAGGACATATCGAAGAAATTGGTTGGTATTTAACCTCGGTGAGAGACAAGGATAAGAGAGCGGTCTATCTTCCCAACTCCATCTTTTCAAGTGCTCTGGTCATTAATTCTTCTCGGATGACCCATCGGCGTATCCATGAAAAGATTGGGATCCGTTACGAAGATTTTCAAAAAATTGAACCCCTAGCAGATAAGCTCAAACATGCACTAAAAAACCATCGAAAAATTGATCCCTCACTTCCGATTCTCGTCTCTTTAGCTGCTTTTGGTCCCTACTCTTTGGATGTTGAGGTAGATGTCTACACACTGGCCACACAGCTACCCTTATACTTCGAGGCAAGGCAAGAGATTCTTCTCACCCTGTATCAAATCATCCGAAATGAGGATTTATACCTTGCAGGCCCTTCCTTGGAAGTGATTGAAACAACGCGTTAGATTCCGTTGTAGACCCAGGTCGCAAAAGCAAAGCCAGTCAATGCTGTTAAACAAGCGCCTAACCCTGTCCATAGGAGTGCTTTTTTCGAGGATCCTAGTGTGTAAGCCATCGAAAGGCTGGATACAAAAAACAGGGTGTTGACAATGAGAGAGAAAGAGGTCGGAATTGCGACAAGAGCTCCTAGGCAATCACACGGCAGGTTTAGTCTGTGCCAGAAGTAAGCGTACCCTCCCCACATTGCGTTGATAAGACTCATGAATAGCCACACTTGAAAATGATTGCGCAGGAGTATCAGTGCGCAGATCAGACCAGCTTCTACGAGGCTTACCCACCTGTCTAAGTGTTCTAAATATTTTGAAGGATGAAATAATTTCCCGTAGACAGCAACGAGGAGAATCGCACTAAAAAAAAGAGATAGGGGCAGTGGTCTCCACAAATTTTTTAAAATTTTGGGAGACTTCTTCCTTAAAAATTTTTTGAGCTTCATGAACGTCCTATTTGAGCCTATCCCATTAATAAGTTTTATTCGACTTTTCGGTTCTTAAATCGAATTTTGGAGGAGAAACTGCCAAAAATCAAGAAATATTTTTACGCTATGGCATTGTTGAAATTGTGAATTAAGAGGCATCTTGAGATAATCGGAAGAATGAGCTCGTTATCAGAAATTCTTATAAAACACGCAGATCATGCGCACTTTTGGGTGTTTGGCTGTGCGATTTTAGCTGGATGTAATATTCCTGTGAGTATTGATCTTCTCATTTTACTCTCGGCCTTTTTAGCTGCTGTTGTGATCCCCGAGCACCTATGGCATCTTCTACTGAGTGTGTGGATTGGATGTTATCTATCTGCTTGGTGTTCCTATGGGATGGGAAGGTTTTTAGGAAGACATCTAGAGAGATTCAAGTGGTTTCGTAAAATCCTGCCCAAAGAAAAGATAGAGAAGATTAGAAATTTTTATGGGCGGTATGGTTTGTGGACTCTGGTTTTTGGCAGATTTATTCCCTTTGGGGTGCGCAACTGCATTTTTATGACTACCGGCATGAGTCGGGTGCGTTTTTTTAAATTTATCACGATGGATGCTCTCGCGTGTTCACTTTGGGTCCTGACAACTTTTTCCATTTTCTATCATTTAAGTCATCATTATGAGCTGATCTGGAAGTACCTCAAAGCTTTTAATGCGATCATTTTTGTTGCTTTCGGTGTGACGGTAATTAGCCTTCTTTGGTATAAAAGGAGGAAAAGATCTCGCTGTGGGAACCTGTCCCAGTAAAATTTTTTCGTCGCATTTTTGGATTATTTTGCCGGATCTTTAACAGATCCTTGTGGGGTAATATCGACAAAAAGTATATTACCCCTACAGGGATCAATTGAAAATCGATTGAGACTTTTTATTGGGATAGGTGTTGAGAGGTGTCCCCAATTAGGTTAATATGTTGGGTCTAAAGAGTAAGAGGCTGTGCTAAGTCTTTCCAATGGTTTGTCTTTCTTAAGAGCTCCGTTAGCGTTTCTCTTTCTGACAGAGAACGTTTACGTTCGTCTTCTTGCCATCGTTCTTGCTATGCTGACAGACAGTATTGATGGATACCTCGCACGCAGGCTGCGATCTGTCACGTCGTTTGGGGCTATCTTGGACCCTGTTATGGATAAGTTCTTTGTTTTTTTCGTCCTCGTCGTCTTTTTGACAGAAGGAAGACTTGGGCCCTATGAGACAGCTTCGATGTTGTCGCGTGATTTTTTTCTCTGTGTATTTGGTCTGTATCTTGCCGTAACGGGGAATTGGAAGGTCTATTCTTGTAGAGCTGTCCGCTCAGGAAAGGTGACAACAGCTTTGCAGTTTTTTGTGCTCATTGGGCTGACGCTGGGCTATCAATTTCCTTCCTATCTCTTTGCAGTCTTTTTCTTTTTAGGCTTACGTGCTTTTTGGGAGCTTTGGACTGAGCTGCGTCTTCTGAAGAAGAGCTTACCTCCATGAGGCTATCCCGAATGAAAAACAAGTTAAAATTCTAGATAGCCTCATTGCTTTAATTGCGCGAGAGCCGTGCAGATAAAGGCTGCTGTATCTCCTAAAAGAATGATCCAAGGAGCAGAGGGTAGAATAGAAAGTTTGAGTCCTGCTGTTGTGGTTTCTAAAGTATCTCCAGCAAGTCTTGTAAGTGTAGAAAATGTCAAGTCTCGGCCTAAATAAATTTCTGTTAAATCTATTGAAACAGAATTTAATCCTTTTAGGAGACCTGCGACTCCTCCGACAAGAGAAACACAGATGAGCAGACGCCCGGCCAAAGGTAAAAGGCGCTTAGCCGCAGAGCAGCCGCTGTAGATCCCTCGGATCGATGCAATGCAGATGACTCGAAAATTCTCTAGGGAAGAATCCTTCCAAAAACGATCGATTTGCTCTGGCAATTTTCCCACGATAAAGAAAAAGTCAATCGCTTTACTGATGCTCATAACCCGGCCGATTGCCACATTGACGGTAGGGAGGTAGTCAAACTTGGGGTTGTACAGAAGCGACCAGTTAATCGCCGAGGAAATTCCTTTTAAAGGAAATTTAATTCTGTTTTTGAATTGATTATTCAATCCGTAAGCTGAATCAGAGTAGTAGTTGTTTAATTTTATCATAAAAACCACAAATCCTGTGTTTTAATGATACAGAAAAATTAATAAAAACATAAGGTGTTTTTATTAATTTAAATAAAATCTAATTTATTAATTAGAGGGTTGTTGGGAGGGGGCAAGTTTAAGAGGGGTGGATTCTGAATCTTCCGGATCAGGGAGTGTTTCGTGGTGGCTGGTAAGCTCATTGAATTTTTTACCGAGGGAGCGTACAGAGGCCATCCAGGCGCCAATAACGAATAGGAGAATACCTGCGACATAAGGGGTGCTCATCGAGACGGTTCCAAGGAACATGAGAAGCCCTTGATGGATGACAGATCCTCCGGATTTCCCTAAACGAGAGCCAACGCCATCAATGGCGGCCTTTCCTTTGAGTTTACATTCTTTTGACAGAGGGACAAAAGCGATCTCCTTTGTCGCGTCAAATAAAGTATATTTGGAGGCTCTTGCTAAGCAGTTTTGTAAAGAGCCAAAGAAGACGCATAGAGAAAGAGGGGTCATCCCAAGAAGGGAGACCATTCCGCCGAAACTAGAATCTCTGAAGAAGAAAAAGAAGAAGAATGCAATCCCTGTAATGGAAAGAATCACAGGGGAAATCATCGCGCTAAAGGTCCAACTGACTTTGCGGATGAGCCCTGTTCCTGCAATCAGAATACTGCTAACGGTTGCGACGATCGCTGTTGCGGTAAGGACTTTTCCCATGTAGGCATTAAAATCTGCTGCATGCGGATAGAGCTGACTCATCTGATCTTTCCAGAGGACTTCGACTAAGTTCATCGAGATGTTATACATGACAACGATGAGGGCAATGCAGATTAAATACTTGGATTTGGCAAGGTAAGCAAAGTTTTTACGCATCCCCATTTTGACAGGGGTTTCTGCTTCTTGAGCGGCGTGATAGACTTTCGAGTTATATCCAAAACCCTGATGGTGCATGTATTTGAAAAGACCCATACAGGCTAGCCCTGCCATCACCACAATTGCATTGAAGATGAATACAGACTGATCCCAGGAGGTCTCGCCAAAGGGGAGGCTCGGGATGAAGGATAACTGAGAAAGGGAGGCCACAACCTGCCCTGCGATGATTCCTGAAAAATTAATGCTGATTCCTAAAATGGCATAAAATCTTTTTGCATCGCGCACTGAGGTAACATCATTGGCAAAGCCCCATGCAAGAACAGTCATGATAATGGTGCTCCACATCTCCGACATAACATAGAAAAGAGTGTAGGTCCAGTTGCGGAATATCGCAATAAAGCCTCTAAACCCGATGGGTAGACTTTCTTGGATATGGTCGCAGAAGGTATTCGGATGCAGCGTATGCTGAAGGGGATAGAGAACAAACATGAAGAGTAAAAAGAATCCCAAAAAAATACTCATCATAATGTAAAACAGTTTTTCTCTAGAAGTTCTGTTTGCAACGCGGGTGAAGATATAGGTAAACAAAAAGGCAAGGGGAACAATTGCCCAGACTTTCAAAAATGGCAGAGCTTCGGCTCCTGAAGCGGGGACGACAAGAGAATCTTTCATGAGGCGTAGTAGGCTATAATTGAAACCTACTAAGAAAAAAATGAGTAACATCGGAATGAAACCTTTAAGCTCATGACGGTGGATAGGCCATAGAAAGGAGCGAATTTTCCCAAAATCTGACGTCAATGACGTAGACATAGACTCCCGTGATGAAGCTAAAAAGTTCCCGGAACTAATTAGAACTGCTTCTTATTATAAGCATCCCAAATTATTTGACAATGATGAATCGATTTCAGTAAAAAGTTTCTCTCGAAAATCGATTCAAAAAATGAGACTAGAGTTTGAAGTTCTTTCTTTACTGAGAGGTAGAGAGTGCATCGATTCCTGGAAGGTGACCTAAATTTTCAATATACTCTAAAGAAGCGCCGCCTCCCGTTGACAAATGGGAAAACTTTTTTTCAAGATGTAGTCGGGTGATCGCAGCGAGTGAGTCCCCTCCTCCCACAACAGTCATGACATCTTTAAGTTTTGACAAGATGACTGCAATCGTGTCTGTTCCGTAAGCAAAGGGAGGATACTCCGAGATTCCGAGCGGGCCATTCCAGAAGATGGTTTTGCCTTTTGGGAGGAGCTTAGACCAATTCTGGATGGTTAAAGGCCCGATATCGACTCCTTTCCATCCTGGGGGGATTCCTTCCTTAGTTGAAACGATCTGCGTAGGGGCTGTTGCACCAATGGTCTCAGCAATGAGAAGATCATCGGGTCGGTAAAGTGGAATTTTTTTTATACGACATTCTTCTAAAAATTGTTTTGCGGGAACAATCTGTTCTTCTTCAGAAAGAGAACTTCCAATAGAGATTCCTTGTGCTTTCAAAAAAGTATGTGCCATGGCTCCTCCGATAAAGAGGGCATCTACTGTCGAAAGGAGGGCATGTAGAATGGGGAGCTTAGAGGAAATTTTAGCGCCGCCAACAATTGAGAAAAAGGGCCGCTGAGGATCATGAATCAGCTTTTCTAAAAAAGAAATCTCTTCTTGGAGCAAACACCCCGCAGCAGCTTTGTTCGGGAAATAAGTTGTAATGGTTGAGATCGAGCTATGCGCTCTATGAACTGCGCCAAAGGCGTCATCAACATAAAAATCTCCAAGAGAAGCTAGCTTTTGAGCGAAAGTGGGGTCAAGAGAGGGTTTTTCCTCTGCAGGATAAAAGCGTAAATTTTCAAGTAGGAGAATTTCTTTAGCTTTGAGTGAGCGGGCTTGTTGTGTCACTTCTTCTCCTACACAGTCGTTTGCCATCAGAACAGGGAGCGACAGAAGAGAGGAAAGGCGTTGTCTGCAAGGCGCTAGAGAATGCAAAGGATCTTTTCCTTTTGGACGTCCTAAGTGGCTCATCAGAACAAGACTTGCTCCTTGGTCTAGAATATAGCGGATGGAAGGAAGTGCGCGTTTAATCCGCGTATCGTCAGCAATTGTTCCATCAGGGTTTAAGGGAACGTTGAAGTCGACTCGCATAAGAACTCTTTTTCCCTGGCACGGCAGGTCTTGTAATCTCAAATACTTCATAAAGAAGAAAAGGGGTTGGCCGTTTGACGGAACTGAGGGCCTTTTTTGCGTTTATTGAGTTCTGTTTTTAGAGAAAAGATCAGGTCTTGATCAAATTCTTGGTGCACAGCCCATAAGAGATATTGATGGGGAATTTCAGCAAAGGCTCTGCCTTTATGCTTGCCGAGCGGCATGGCTTTAAGGAGAATCGGGTGTTTCAGTCTTTCTAGAATTTCTTCTGTTTTTTTGAAACGTTTAGAGAGGTATTTGAAGACTTCGATATTCACAATCACATCGCTCATGGCTCGGTGGGCCCCTTCTTCTGAGATGTTGAAGTGACGTCTCAAGGTCTCTAGGGAATTTGTGGGGCTTTCTCCATACAAGCGAGCCAGACGTAATGTGTCAATATAGCGATGCGTGTGAAGGGGGCTTGCAATCTGGTGACGTTTTGCCGCATGATTCAGAAACGCGATGTCATTGGTGATCCCGTGGCCTACGAGGATGTGCTTGCCGATCATTTCAAAAACTTTTGGTAGAATTTCTGGGATCTTCGGCTTTCCTTGGACCATGACATCGGTGATGTGATGGATTTCTATGGAGCTTGGATTGATCGGGCGTTCAGGATCGATGAGAGTCTCAAATGAGGTCAAAACATCGTCAAAGGTAAAGACTTGCAACGCCACTTCAATGATGTCATCCGATGTGGGATCTAGTCCCGTGGTCTCACAGTCGAGGCAAACAAAAGAGTCTTTATCGAGGAATCCCATGAACCTATTCCAGTAAAAGTTTTATCCGTGTCAGGAGCGACGCTCGCGCCTCAGGGTCTTTAGTTGAGTAAGAGACATAATCGTAAGGGACAGTCACTCCAGAATTTTTAATCTCTTGGAGGAGACACGTGATCTGTTTTTTTCGATCTCTTAGAGAGAGTTTATCTGTTTTTGTAAAGATCAGCAAGAACGGTTTTTGCATTTGCTCAAGCCAGTGTAAAAAAAGGAGGTCTTCTTTTGAAGGAAGGTGTCTGGAGTCGATGAGCAGTAAAATGAGTTTAAGAGGGGCTCTTGTCGTTAGATACGAGTCGATCGCTAAACTCCACTGCTTCTGTTCTTCTTTTGATTTTTTGGCAAAGCCATATCCTGGAAGATCGACTAAAAGTAGAGAATCGTCCACCAAAAAAAAGTTGATGGTGGCGGTTTTTCCTGGAGTTGCGGAAGTTTTTGCAAGTTTTTTCGTGCGGAGTAAATGATTGAGAAGCGAAGACTTGCCGACATTTGATTTTCCTGCAAAAGCAATTTCTGGAAGAGGTTTTCCTTTCAGATCTTTTAGAATTGGAAATTGTGAGGGCTGCATGGCTGATGTGATAAATTCTGCACGAGAGAACAATGCTTTTTTACTCACAAGGGCCTCTCCAGTAGGAAATGAGTCTTTCCCCTTCTGCAACATGAGACAGTTTAATGTGAAGCGTGTCTTTAGGTAAAATAGAGGCGATTCTTTCAGGCCATTCGATAAAACACCAGCCTGGGTGATTTAAATATTCTCCAAACCCAGCAAGGAGGAATTCTTCTTCGGAGCGTAGTCGATACAGGTCAAAGTGATAGATAGGAAAGGCTGGTCGGTCTGCATAAATATGAAGGTAGGTAAAGGTGGGGCTTGAAACGTCTCGGACGGATTCCAAGGCGCTCTGACACATGCCACGAACAAAAGTTGTTTTTCCAGCTCCAAGGTCTCCGTGCAAGGCGATGACTGTAGGGTGCAAGAGCAGAGACTGACCTAAGAGATTCGCAAAGTGTTCCGTGGTTTCGCAAGATGAAGAAAGCTCAGGACTCTTCTTCGTCATCCGCTTCCTCCTTCTCTTCCTCTAGCCACTGGTCAAGGAAGGTGGAGAACTCTTCGATTTGAGAGAGGGATTCTACAAACGCTTTGATTCGACCTTCTTCAAGCTGTTCTTGAATGAATTTTAGAAAATGCGTTTCGATTTGAAAACGATTCTGGCTAGGGACTTCCTCTAATGGGATCGATTTGAGCTGGTTTTTGATAAAATCGTCGATGACGGCCGCTCTACTGTTAAAAAGTTTTCCTGTAACGGCAGAAGAGTATACCATTTTTGTGACAGGGTCTTTCTTTTTGCCGATGTAATTGCGGATCACATCAGCATCCTCGGATACGAGAAATCTTTTGGCCTTTAAGCCCCCGACTCTTTCTGTATTCTCAGGGCATTTGGAAACCCAGTCATAAATCGCATCTTGAGGATTTGGGTGGGTATTGTCGCCAAAAACTTTTCCTGTAAATGGGCAAATATAGATTTTTTTAGTCTCTTCATTGACGCTTTGTTGTCCGTACTGGATTTTAATCTCAGTTTCTCTCCAAAGTTTTCCTTGCTCTTCAAGCATTTCAATCAGAGACTCTTGGCTTTGAAAAATCATTTTGTCACGAATGAACAGGACGGGACGTACGTTAAATTTTTTTTCAAGAAAATGTAGATAGGTGGTAATGAGGTCAGCTTTGCGATTCTTTTTTAGAAACTTGATCAAATCGTCTTTCAGGTTCGCCGAAATCGTCAAAGTTGCCATTTGTGATCCTCAGGATATCCATTATAAAATAATGGCTCGAGTTTATAGTGGGTTGTTTTTTTTATTCAAGGGGGAATTTGCTAAATTGAGAGAATCGTTAGAGGGTCATGTTTGTTCAAAAAGCCCTTTTTGAGGTTTTTCAATTTTCGCTTACCCCCTATGAAGAGTTCCCTCATGCAAAGGGTTCTTTCAAATCAAAATTTCATCAAAAAGGTCTGTTTTTTTCAGACAAACTGATCTCACGATTCTCTCAAGTTGCTTTCGATTGAAATATCTGTTAAGCTCATTTGGTAGATTTTGATGAGCCCAGATTTTGGGCGAAGTGTCAAGAAATGATTTGAGGAGGGTGTATGCCTGTATTAATAGAAGAAGGACTTGAGATTCAAGAGATCGTTAAGCCGGGGTATGAGAAGATTATACATGTTAAGCAACAGCAGGCAGGCCTCGAAGCAATTCTTTGTGTTCATAGCACAGTTCTCGGGCCCGCTCTTGGAGGTACACGCATTTATCCTTACACTGGCTTTGATGCTGCTCTTTATGATGTCCTGCGTTTAGCTGAAGGGATGACCTACAAGTCTGCGCTTGTTGAAACAGGGTGTGGGGGTGGAAAGTCGGTTATTATTGCGGATCCAAAGAAAAAAACGCGCGCGATGCTGGAGGCTTTTGGACAGGCTGTTGACCATTTACAGGGGCTCTACATTTGCGCAGAAGATAGTGGATGCTCTCCTGCTGATCTGGACATCATCAGTGAAAAAACAAGATATGTTGCAGGTCTAGAGCGTAACAAAAGTAGTGGAAATCCAGCGCCCTTTACTGCATGGGGGGTCTACCGGGGAATTCAATCGGTTCTTAAGAAAGTTTTTGGTTCCGACTCTGTGGAAGGCAAAACGATTGCGATTCAAGGGGCTGGGAATGTCGGATCAGAACTCGCTGCCCATCTTTTTTGGGAAGGTGCAAAGCTCATTGTAACAGATACAGATCTTTGTAAATCAGAGAGGCTAGCTAAGCAATTTGGAGCTCAAATTGTGGGTCTTGATGAGATTTTTAGCGTCCCATGCGATGTTTTTGCTCCTTGTGCGATGGGGGGGATTTTGAATGAAACGACAATTCCAAGGCTTAAATGCGCTGCAGTGGCCGGGGCTGCAAATAATCAACTCGCTCAGCATGTGGATGCCGATCGCTTAATGGCACGTGGTATTTTATATGCGCCCGATTTCGTGATTAACGCCGGTGGGGTTATTAACGTTGCAGCAGAACTGAATCCAGAAGGATATAATCCAGTATTCTGCAGGGGTAAAGTCCATTCTCTTTATCAGCAGCTCATGATGATTTATGATATTGCAGCGCAGAATAAGTCCTCCACTCATAAGGCTGCGGTTGCGCTTGGAGATTACCGTTTAAAATACGGAATTGGAAAGAGAACAAGCGAACCATGTTTTCACCACGCTCTATAGTCTATGGACACACTGCTTAAGCGTCTGCAAAAGTTGGCCTCAGAGGCGCTTGTCTTTCTATTTTCAGAGCAACTCGATCCTTCTTTTTTAGAAGCAGAGGTGACCCCTTCAACAGCTCCACAGTTTGGGCACTATCAATGTAATAGTGCGCTCAAAATCTCAAAGGCTCTCAAAACAAATCCCAGGACTGTAGCAGAACAAATTGCAGCTTTTTTTAGAAAAGAGTCCTTGTTTTCTAAAGTCGAAGTGGCGGGGCCTGGTTTCATCAACCTCACGTTGCATACCGATTTTCTTTCCCAAGGAATTAAGACGATTCTCTCGGATGCGCGTTTAGGAGTCCCTTTAGCTCATCCGGCCCAGAAAGTGGTGATCGATTTTTCCTCTCCGAATGTCGCTAAAGAACTTCACGTCGGACATCTGCGATCAACGATTATTGGAGATTGCTTAGCACGTGTCTTTGAATTTTTAGGACACGATGTTTTAAGGCTTAATCACATTGGCGATTGGGGCACGCAGTTTGGGATGTTGATTGCCTATATTAAAGAGAATCCGTGTGATCTGTCTGCAAGTACACTCTCTACTCTGATGCAGTGGTATCGCGCTGCAAAAAAGTGTTTCGATGCTGATCCTGATTTTAAAAAAAGAGCTCACGGAGAAGTTGTCCGTTTACAATCAGGGGATCCCGATTCTCTGCGCACATGGGAAAGTATCTGCGCCGTGTCAAGAAAAGGATTTCAAGAGATTTACGATCTCTTAGATGTGCGCTTATCTGAACGGGGAGAATCTTTCTACAACCCCTATCTTTCCGAAATCGTTCAGGATTTAACTCAGCGGGGGTGCTTGGAAGTTTCCGATGGTGCTAAATGCATTTTTCTAGAGGGTTTTATCTCGCGGGAAGGAACGCCCCTTCCGATGATCATTCAGAAGGCAGATGGGGGTTATAACTACGATACGACCGATCTTGCGGCGCTCCGCTATCGCGTCCAGGTCGATCATGCGGATCGAATCATTTACATTACCGATGCAGGACAGGCGCTTCATTTTGACATGCTTTTTAAAGCTGCTGAAAAAGTAGGTTATGTGGATCCCTCTAAAGTGCGTTTGGATCATGTTCCTTTTGGAGTTGTGCTAGGGCCTGATGGGAAGAAATTTAAAACCCGCTCAGGAGAAACGGAAAAGTTCATCGATCTCATTTTAGAAGCGGTAAAACAAGCAACAAACATCATGCGGGAGCGCTTACCAGAGGCTTCCGAACAAGAAATTCTCAAATCAGGATCCATTCTTGGGATCGATGCGATCAAATATGCAGATCTTTCCTCGCATCGCATCAAGGATTACGTTTTTAGTTACGAGAGAATGCTGAAATTTGAAGGGAATACGGCTGCTTTCTTACTCTACGCTTACGTGCGTATTTTAGGGATTAAGCGCAAAGTTGCTAAAACCCTCGACATGACAGCTCCTCTCATTTTAGAACACCCAAGTGAAATTTCTTTAGCACTTCACTTAGAGCAGTTTCCTGAGACCCTTGATATGATGTCGCGCGAACTTCTTCCCAATCGTCTCGCGGAGTACCTCTACACCTTAGCCGAGATGTTCCATGCATTTTTCCGAGATTGTAGGGTGGAAGGATCGCATGAGGAAGCTGGTAGACTGCTTCTGATCGAAGCCGCAGAGCGCGTTCTCGCAAAAGGTCTTGAAATCTTAGGTCTTAGGACTTTGGACCGGATGTAATAGATCTCTTGCATAACCAAGGTTATGCAAGAGGTCTAATTGCTACTTTATGAGGCTCGCCTCCGATTTCTCGGACATAGCGGGGCAGCGCATATCCAGATAGGCTTTTTGCAAGCTTTTCCATGATCGCAAGGCCGTGTTCTTCTGGGACCTCAAAATGAGAAGCCCCCTCTACTTTGTCGAGCTGATGGAGGTAGTAGGGAAGGATGCCTCGGTTTGCCAGAAGAGAAAATAAATCATGAAGCGCGGAGGCCGAATCATTCACCCCTTTTAAGAGCACCGTCTGACACAACACGGGGATCCCGATTTTCTGGACATCTTTGAGAGCTTGAAAAATTGTTTCGTCCCACTCCTGGGCATGATTGGAATGGATGACAAACACAATTTGGCAACGAGATTTTTTTAAAATATTCAAAAATTCTGCATCAATTCTTTCAGGAATTCCCATTGGAAAGCGTGTATGAAACCGGATCCGTTTGACGTGGACAATCGCATCAAGACGATCGATTAAATCTTCAAGGACTCGGTCGCTAAGGGACAAAGGGTCTCCCCCACTGAGGATAATTTCTTCAAGTGAAGAGTCTTCTTGGATCTGAGCCAGTTCTTCATTAAAAGATTTTTCAGTTGTTTCATAGGGGAAGTGCTGTCTAAAACAGTATCTGCAGTGCATCGCACAAGCACTTGTACATAATAAAAGAGCTCTGCCCTGATATTTATGAAGGAGTTTTCCCGACTTCTGCGATGCGCCATCTTGCACAGGATCGAGGACAAAAAGGGGGGATTTATCCTCTTCTTTAAGGGAGGGAAAAAACTGCAGGAAAATGGGGTCATAGGGGTTCCCCTTGCGAATCTTTTGAGCGAGTCTTCTGGGGATATTTAGGGGAAATTCAACGCGTTTTGTAGAAGGCAAGTCCAGCTCTACAAATTCTAAAAAACTTGCGAACTCCTTGAAATTTTGGCGTTGCACTGCGCGCCAGGATACACCCACAAAACCCCCTAAAAACCTGTCCATTTTACAAGGTGTTTCTTCCTAGAGTCAAGGGGTGATTTTTTTTGGTTGCATTTTAATTGAAAAGGAATAAATCATCTGCAATCCTAATTTTAAAAAAGGAGAGCTGAATGTCAATTGCTTTAGAAAATTTTTTTGAAAAAGTAACTACAGTAAGTACAGTTGCCACTCTAGTCAGTGGATATGTTTTATGTGCTCTAACGGTTCTAAAAGTGGCTAGTTTGGTTTTCTCTCAATTTGGCCTCACATATGGAGCTGGGTTATTTTCTTCCACCTTCTTCCCTATAACGATTATTGGAACAGTATGCTATACCTTCGCTGTTCTGGGTGCCCTCAAAAAAGGAGAAGACGAGAATGGAATCATGGCGAAAATCGCTGCTATTGGCGTTGGGGGTTTAACGGCTTTTGTCATTTCAAAACTAGCGTCTCCGGTCTTTGGAGGTCCTTTGGATACTATCTGTCGTGGACTTGTTTTTCTTTCCGCTGCACCGACTGTATTCTTGGCTCTTTCGGATTTTAGAGACGTTTTAGATGGGGGCTATCAAAAGAGCTACATCTATGAGTCTCTCTTAGGAAAATAAGCTCTCCTTGGCTAAGAGGTTCAGAAATGAGTTTACGGCTCTTCAGTCAAGATCTCTTGAGAATTTGTTCTGGTTTTTTTCTGTCCTAAAAACTAAAATCCCGCCTGCCCATTGGGTATGAGGATCTTTTTTGATAACGGCTCTTTGTTTTTCTACCAATAGTAATAAGGAGGAAATGATGACAGCAAATGTTGATATGTTACAAAAAATGAATGTTGTAACTCGAGTCTGTTCGATAGCAAGCGGATATGTTTTGGGAGCTCTACAAGCTCTGAATGTGACGGATTTTGTATTAGCACAACTGAACATAAAGAATGAATCCCAGGTATTGGCTCCTGCTTTATGGGGCGCTGTTGTCGTTGCTACAATCAGCTTTACTGCTGAGGTTTTGGTTTTAAGGGGATTGGATAACAGCCAAAAGAAAACAGAGGATCAACCTTCTCAGACGCATCAGGAGTTTGTGGCAATGGGAGTCATAGGACTTGCTGCTTCTGTCTTTTCACAAATGGCAGGCCAAGTTGCAGGAGCTTCTGCTTATGCTGTGGGTCGTGGAATTAGCTTGCTTTGTTCCGTCCCTACGCTCATTCTCGCTCATGCGGATGTTGCAAAGGTAAGAGAAAAAGGCTATCAAGAAAGCGAGGTCGTTCAAGGTTTCCGGAGTCTTTTTGCTTCTGCTCCAGTCGCTGCTAAAGTGAACTAAATCATGCAGAGGGGAAGAGTTTAATTTTCCCCTCTATCTTAGTTGTTATTTCAAGAGTTCAACCATAATTACTTCAACAGGATCAGCTCCGTTATTGACGGTTCGGTGCATTGCCTTGGGAGGATCAATTGCTCGATAGACTGCAACTCCTGTTGGGAATACGACATCGATTGCACGCGCATCGGCTTCTAGTCTAGTGACAGTCCCTCCTTGAAGAGCCACCACGATTGTAGGATGAGCATCGCGATGTAATCCAATCTCTTCTCCTGCTGCAATCTTGACCCTCATGACACGTACCTGATCGTTTTCAAACTACACCTCAGCTTCCATCGCTTCATACACACTCCCCTTTAAATTTATGGCACCCAAGATTCTATAAAAATGGGCTCCAAAGAAACTAGAATAAACCCCTGAAGGAGGGATTGCCGTAAAACAAAAATTCGTTGTACCCTTCTTGCTTATTTTAAAGCCCAGGAGGCGCACGATGATAAAATGGACTGTT
>JACCDG010319948.1_pt1 | contig 38074 bp, 34 predicted proteins | sample 7442471 | NCBI WGS metagenome assembly JACCDG01 (sample SAMN15323444, study PRJNA562643) | freshwater metagenome | isolation source: river surface water | place: USA:Blue River Watershed | collected 2017-08-17 | reverse complement strand
ATGCGAACCTCATATGGCGCTGACAAAGACGTTGATCAAAATAGAATCGATTACGAAAAAGCTCAAATCAAGCTGGGCGATTTCTGGCACAAAACTACCGATAAAAAAATGGCACCATATTTAGTGCCAATTTTGAACTATTAGATGTGGTTCATAATGTCGATCTCTTGAAAAGGTCGCCGCTATATAAGGGCTGTGAGCCAATCACAACAATCAAACAAAATTCAATCGAATCCTCCATCAATTTTCTAAAAGGGGGCGCCATCATGTTGCAAGAATCCCAAAATTTTTTAATCGGTCAGTACGAATTTGCAGGTCCATTCGAGGACGGCGAAAATATGAAAGAAGCAGCGGGTCTTTGTGTCGTTCTTTCAGACGACAAGGACGAAATCAATTTGCTTGAAATTTTCTGCACAGAAAATGCTCGCAAAGAATGGCAGCGTTTTGACCACGTAAGCAATATTCGCAAGAGCAAAAATTTGCGACTCGCAGTGCACTACGAAAAGCAATTGCCACCTCAAAAGCGCAATCAAATCGTGAAAGATATCATGACCGAATTGTCACTAGAACAATCTCACCAACTGTCGTTTGCCGATTTGTCCGGTTCTATTTATATCACTAAACAAGCGCCCGTCCCGCAGGCGATCGTTGCTTAAAATCAAAATCTAAGTTTACTTCCAATAGCTAAATGCTGAGAGGAAAAGCGTCCGGACCCCACTACCATCCGGACGTTTTTTTGACTTTTCAGTTCGAATTATGGTGTCGATGCCATAGCTTTGGGCGTGACCAGCTTACAAACTCTCAAAGGAAATTGAGTCGGTTTCCCAGGGGTATATAACAAGGAGCTTCTCGGAGGACTTTTATGACTGATGAGCAGGAAATCAAAAAAAGTAAAGACCAGGTCAAGTTTGGACGGACTGAGTATACTGCTGAATCAACGGCAGTGGATTCCGTCATAGCTGGCAACCAGAAGAGCGACCACCAGAAACGCCATCAGGAAATGGAGAAACTTGGTCGTGACTTTAATACTTTCTCCGATAATAACGAAGATCAGTCATTTCAATCATTGAGTCCAAGCGAAACCCTTGAAGAGTATCAAGCTCGGTTGGCACAAAGGAAAGTGCAGGAAGTGAAGGCGAAAGTTGATTCTTTCGGTATTGATTTCGGAAATGGAATTGTCGAGACCGCTCGGGATAAGGCTACCTTGCAAACCAGGGCGTGGCAGGAAAACACATTTGACAGCACCGGGATATTAATAGCAAAAACTTTCGATTCATCTCTTGAATCGGCTCAGCGAGTCGAGCAAAGTCCAGAAAATGTTTTCCGTGAAAAATATTTTCGGGGGGAGTCATTGACTCTTTCAGAGTTTTTTCAACTTCCGGAAGGTGTCTCCCCGGTAGTTGACTCTTATCGATTATCTCTCACTAAGCAAGTAAATGAGTCAGGTAAGTCTCCTACACTGGAACATTCGATTTTTCGGTTGAAAAATTGTCCATGGGGCGATGAAATCAAAATTGTCTATAACTCTAATGCTGGTCGAAAAGATTATGATCCGAACACAAAAACTATTGAGATAGGGGGCCAACTAGACAATGCTCGAAAAATTGAAACTTTCGTGCATGAGGCTTACCATGCTACGCACCGGGGATTTTTCAAACTATACCTTGATCCCATTCTTGACGGTCGTCCGGCGAGTGTTGATGATTTTCTCAATGTTCGTTTTGGTGATGAAGTCAGAGCTTTCATAGAGGAAATCAAAGTCAATAGTGAGTTAACCAGCCATATTAATGGAGCTCAGCCTGTAACAATGATGGTTATTGAAAAGGGAGGAATAGCAAATCTTCCCCCCATTCCGTTTTTTGATAAAGATGTTGTTAATCGGCCTGATCTTAATGCGCTCTACGCAAGAGATGGGCTTTCAGGTATTTGGCGTTTTCTGCGAGATGGAAAACCACCTCAAACGAATTCAAATGATCAACCAATAAAAGACGGAGGACAAGGCTTTAAAAGCCATGAAACCTACGGCCAGCGTTATAGAAAGCAGTACGAATGGTATCAAAGTACATATGAACAGCAATTACAAATCGCGAAGCAAGTATTAATCAAATTCACGAATGAATTTCACCACACTCCTGAGCAATTCAATGACTGGGGCTATTAAATGGTCTATGGATATCGGACAAATACTGGTTCTGAAATTACTTTGTCGAGCGGCTTATTTTCTTTCAACGAAACTTTGCTTATCAAGCTCATTCCAACTATTAGTACTAGCGACATTAAACATAGCAGAGCTCGGTGCCAGTTCCCGCGTAAACCGAGAAACAGTGTTTTTGTCGTCGATATCAAACTGAACATAGTTTGATTATGGAGCGTACTTTAGGAAAACACAAGCCGGTATTTCCCATTTTGCGATTGCCAGTGTTAATGACCTTTCAGTTCGAATTATGGAGTCGATGCCATCGCTTTAGGTGCTGGAACAGACGAGAAAACTTTCTCGAAAATCGAAACTGCTTTCTTGCATTCGTCCATGGTGTTGAATTTTCCAAGGCTAATACGCAAAGAGCCTCGCAACATATTGCAAGGCACTTGAAGGGCAGACAAAACATGTGAAGGTTCGATTATGCCCTTATGACAGGCAGAAGCGCTTGAAACGCAAACGCCCTGCATATCGAGTTGCATTACAAGGGCTTCACCCTCTGCATTTTCGACTGCGACACTGACATGTCCAGGCAAACGTTTTTGCAAATCGCGTGTGCCAGTAATTTGAATGCCATTGATTTTAGATAGTTTTTCCATCAAGTAGGTCTGCATTTCGCGCAGATTTGCTTCTAATTGATCAAACTCAAGATGAGCCAGACGAGACGCTTCACCGATGGCGACAATATTTGTCAGACCTTCTGTGCCTGGAATAATGCCCTTTTCCTGACCACCGCCAAAGAATAAAGGCATCACATTTGTGTTTTTGCGCAAGTACATTATGCCGACGCCTTTGGGGGCGTAAAACTTGTGACCAGATAAAGACAAGGCGGATACAGGACATTTTTTAGTATCGATTCGCACTTTGCCAGCAGCTTGAATGGCATCTGAGTGGAAGAAGATCTCTTTATTGAATTCTTCTGATTTGGCTTTGACTAAATTGGATAATTCTTCGATTGGTTCTATTGTGCCAATTTCGTTATTGGCCCACATCACAGAAACTATGCTTGTTTCGCTTGTGATGGCATTTTCCAAATCTTCTTTGCGCACGAAGCCTTCTTTGTCTACTGGAAGATAGGTGACTTTCCAGCCATTTGCCTCTAAAAATTTTGAAGGACCAATGACCGATGGATGCTCGATAACTGTAGTGATAAAATGCTTGCCCAGATTATTTGCCTCGGCAAATCGTGCTCTGCCAAGCAAGGCGGAATTATTCGAGTTTGTGCCGCAGGCGGTGAAATAAACTTCGGTTGGCTCACAATTTAAAAGTTTGGCTACATTCTGGCGAGCCTTGGCAACAGCCTTGAACGAATCTCGACCCATGCAATGAATTGAAGAAGGGTTGCCAAAACTGTCACTGAGAAAAGTGATCATGGCGTCTACCACTTCCTTTCGGACCGGGGTGGTGGCACTGTTATCAAAATAAATAGTCATGTTTTAGTGGATAAATTTTACGTCGACAAATGCGACATGTTAGCATGCAGGAGCTACACTCGGTTAGATACAGGTTCTTTGAACATTTTAATTAGGCTTCTAATTCTCATCTTACTACTAGTCTCCTGCATGGTCTTGTCCATTCTTTTAGGCGACGTCAGTATCGATGCTGAAACGACGTTAAGGACACTTCTTTCGCCGGGGCAGTCGAGTGGAGATTTTCACGACATCATTTGGCAAGTGCGCTTGCCTCGCGTCCTAATTGCTCTTGTAGTGGGTGCGGCTTTGAGTGTGTCAGGATACATTTTGCAAGTGCTAACACGAAACACCCTTGCTGACCCGTATTTAACAGGCGTGTCTAGCGGGGCATGTGTGTGCGTTGCGCTTGCAGTCGCCCTGGGACTGAATTTTGACCTTGTACCCTTTGCCGGACTTGCGGGTGGATTAATTGCAAGCGTGATTGTGGCATATGTCGCGCGCTCCCATGATTATCAGGGGCTGTCTGTGACCAGACTGTTGCTAGCCGGTGTGGTGCTTTCGACTTTTCTAATTGCACTTACTAGTCTGGTTATATTTCTTTCGGGCAATCCGGTCTTGGCTCAGGGACTGCTTTATTGGCTTGCTGGCGGCATTAGCGGAAAGTCATGGTCAGAGTTTTGGCCTGGCATGATTTATACCGTAATTGGAATTGTTGGTGCATTCTTTCTGTCCAAGCAATTGCGACTATTATCTCTGGGCAAAGATTATGCCGCATCGCTTGGTGCTCCAGTGGCGAAGATTCAGTGGTCATGCCTTCTTGTGGCGGTGCTTTTGTGCGGGGCAGCAGTGGCGCTCAGTGGATTAGTTGGATTTGTTGGACTGATAGCTCCGCACTTGTCGCGCCAGTTGTTCGATCACGATGAGCGTCTGCAAATTTTTACTTGCGCCGCTATTGGTGGCATACTTGTGATGCTATCTGATTTGTGCGCGCGAATGCTTATTCCATCACAAGAATTGCCTCTTGGGACTTTACTTTCATTGCTTGGTGGATTTTTCTTTTTGACCCTTATGGCGCGTGACAAAGGAGAGATAACAATCAAATGATTGAAACAAAATCTCTTTGTGTCGGATGGGACAAGAATAACCCGGTCTTGAAAGATGTAAGTCTGCAATTTAAACCCGGCATGGTTACGACCATCGCTGGACCAAATGGTTCGGGTAAAAGTAGCTTGCTCAAAACAATCACCAAACTTTTAGAGCCATTGGCAGGCGATGTTTTGTTGAATGATAATTCAATTGCTCAAATGAGTTTTTCTGATTTTGCACGAAAAGTGGCTTATGTTCCACAGTCTAAAGATTTTGCAGCGGCACTGACAGTAAAACAGATTATTTCGCTTGGTCGCAATGCGCACCAAATGTGGTGGTCATGGCAGATGAGCCAAGACGATTCAAAAGCTGTGGAAGATGCCCTTTTGAAGGCGGGATTGAGCGAGTTGCAAGATAGAAGTTGGAATTGTTTGTCTGGCGGTGAGCGACAACGAACTTTAATTGCAGTAGCTCTGGCTCAAAAAGCTGATTATCTTATTCTGGATGAGCCTGTTTCACATCTTGATTTTAAATATCAATTGGCTGTGGCAGACTTACTCAAGAGCCTGAAAGAAAGTGGCATTTCGATAATAGTAGTTCTGCACGACTTGAATCTTATAGATTTAGTGAGCGACAACGTTGTGCTCTTATCTAAAGACAAAGGAATAGTGCATGCGCAAGGCACACCGCTAGAAATACTGACCGAAAATACTTTAGAGCAAGTTTTTTCTGTCAGAGTCAAAATTTCCACTGTGGAGCAAAGACGCAGCTTTCACTTGCTTGGATATTAGCGGCTGTATAAAGGTCCACTGCCTATGCGGGTAGCAAGAGAACTTGATTGAAAAGAAAAATTAGAGCTTGTGCTTTCGCTCTGGCGATAAGAATTGAAAATTACTGCCTGATTCAAATTCAAATTGACTGAATTGTCATTGACGAATTCTTGCGCTTGGGCTGCATAAGCCAACCTTCCAAGAAAGGATGTAATTTGATTTGCGCTGTTTTTTTGTTCGTCTGTGCTCATTGCTTGTTCCTTCAAAGATTCTTTTTTTAAAGAATTATCGCCCCGCATAAATTTATTGCAGAGCTTGGTAATTGGCCCAAAAGAAACGTAAGACTGGTTGGAAAATTTGCCCACTTCGTATTTCTCCCATTGCCATTGTAAGAGCAAGAGAAATATTGTCAATATTTAATTTTGCCTAGATGTGCAACCATCCTGAAGCCAGGCTAAACACTTTAGGTCCAAAAACTATGGCACCGATTGCCATTGCCACAACCGATGCCACAAGCACAGAGGCTGCAGCGGTGTCTTTGGCGAGGCGGGCGCTCAATCTGTATTGACCGTCGGTGGCGATGTCGACTAAATGCTCTAGAGCGGTATTGATTAATTCAGTCGAAATGACAAGTCCCATGGCTATTACTAGTGCCAACCAACCAGTAGTGTCAATCCTGAAATAAAATCCGGCAATTGTTACTGCAAGAGCCGCTATCAGGTGAATGCGCAGATTGCGCTGTCCGCGCAGACCTACGCCTAATCCATGAATGGCGTGATAGAAAGACTCGATTAAATTGGAAGCCTGACCGGTTTTTCGTTTCCACCCAAAAGGAATAAAAGATTTTGAGCTGACCACATCAAAATTTTTCTTGTTTTGCTCTCGCGCCTTAAGCGCAGCCGAACCGTCTGTGGGTTCAGCGTTTTTCTTGACTCGTTTCTTGGGGTTTTGCACTATCGATATAGACCTTAGAACTTAGAACATTGCCTCTTATTCAATCATCCATGTTAGAGGCTAACTTGTCTTTATTTACAGTGCGAACTATTTAATATATTTACATCCTCATTACTTGCAGATCTATCTTTTATAGCCAAGTCGGTCCAGTACAGACTTTTGACGTGAGAACATATCTTTTTCTTCGGGCTTGGTTTCGTGATCGAAACCTAATATATGCAATACCGAATGTGCAATTAAAAACGCCAGTTCGCGATCCTGACTGTGTCCGTAACTGTGCGCCTGCTCTAGGCATTTGTCCATCGAAATAATAATTTCGCCCACGATCCATTCGCTACCCTCTGCATTGGCGGGGTCCTTTGGGTCGTATGAAAGCTCTATGGGGAAGGATAAAACGTCTGTGGCATAGTCTTTCTGGCGCCACATTTTATTGAGCTTGCGAATTTTTGAGTCGGATACAAGAGCCAGACTGAAGTGCCCATAGCGCTCTATGTCTTGTATAGTTCTGCGCTTAAGCCAGGCGCAGGGTTTTTCTTTTAAGTTTGCAAGGACGCCAAGAACTATTTTGTCTGCCATAAGGCTGACCTGGTCTTTGTTTACGCTATGACGGCGTTGACTGTTTACGACCTGGACGCGACTTGAAAGTAACATATTTTGGCAAGAGTCCAATTTCGCTTGAAAGCTCGGGAAATGCCATGTTAACATACGCAATTAGTTGAGTTCGTTTGGTATTCGTAGGTCGTCCAGAGGACCTGCGAATTTTAGTTCTAAGGAGCTTTTTTATACTTTTGTCGGCAAAATCAGAGTCAAATCAAAAAATGATATCCCCAGCCAGAGCCGCTCTTATTGAGTCAGCAACTAAAATGGCGGAAGATGTTTTAGCCAAACAAAAAATGTGCCTGGTTGATTTGAAGCTAGAAAACTCAGGACAGACAAAGGTTATAGAGCTTACCATCCACAAACCGCTTGGTCGAGTGAGTTTAGATGACTGTGAAACAGTTAGTCGCGAACTAGACGCAGTGCTTTGTGCAGACAAAGAATTCGGACTTGGAGAATTTCTTTTACAAGTACAAAGTCCTGGCATAGATCGTAAATTGAAGTCACAGCGCGAGTTTGACACTTTCAAGGGCGAGCTAGTCGAAATCAAATATAAAGACAATCTCGATATTTTCGGTTATCACTTACTTGGTACACTTGGTGCGTGTAACGCTGAGACAGTCGAGATTGACAGTCCAAAAGAGTTTCCATCCCAAGACAAAAAAGCTAAAGGCAAAGCCAAGGCTAAAGAAGCTGAGTCTAAGAGCAATTTGTATCCCAAAAATCTTAAACTGAAACTTGAAAGAGTCTCAGAATTGAAGCTTTACCCCCAAATTCTGATGCCATCAGAAACAGATGAACAACTAAATAACACCACAACTGAATAAAGGAGGGTTCCTCGTGATCCCAATTGGAGAAAAACTGCTCGAAGCAGCCGAAGAACTGGAAAGAGAACGCAATATTCCGCAAGACGAATTTATTGCATACGTTTGCGATGCAATCGTTGCCGCGTATAAAAAGAAAGTGCCCGACCATGACGTTGAGGGTGTACGTGCGATTTTCGACACTGAAACCGGTGAAATCGGTATCTTTGCTCCAAAAGAAGTGGTAGACGAAGTTAGCAATCCATATCACGAAATTAAATTGGAAGACGCTCAGGACCTTATTCCCGACGTGACTACAGGTGAAGTTCTCGAGATAGAAGTTACTCCTAAAGACTTTTCTGAATTTGGTCGTATCGCTGCTCAAACCGCCAAACAGCTCATTACTCAGCGCTTGAGAGAAGCTGAGAAAGAATTGATCAAGAAAGAATTCGATGTGCGCAAAGGCACCTGTACAACAGGTCAAATTGAACGTATCGAAGTTTTGAGCAACACCAGAAACAACGTTATTGTTGATCTGGGGCGAGTGGAAGGTTGCATGCCTTCGCGCGAACAGTTGCCTGGTGAGACATATCGCGTTGGCAATCGTATTCGTGTTTATGTACTTGAACTGAAAGAATCGGGACGCGTTCCTCAAATAATAGTTTCACAAGCACACCCCGAACTGGTTCGCGAATTGTTTGAACTCTACGTGCCTGAAATCGAAGACGGCACAGTTGAAATAAAGTCTATTGCTCGCGAAGCCGGTTATCGCACCAAAATTGCAGTACACTCCGAAGATGGCGATGTAGACCCGGTTGGCGCCTGTATTGGTACACGCGGTGTTCGTATTCAGAACGTGGTTGCAGAATTGCGTAACGAAAAAATCGATGTGATCAGATTCTCAAGCGACCCAGTCGACTATATTTCGAACGCACTGAGCCCAGCTCGCATCACAACAGTTGCACTGTACGACGACAATCCAGAAACCGGCGGTAAACGCGCCGAGGTTATCGTGCCTGATGACCAGCTCAGTCTGGCTATTGGACGCGGCGGACAAAACGTTCGTCTGGCTGCCAAGCTCACCCAGTGGAAAATTGACATTAAGTCGGAATCGCAGGCTGGTGGTAGCTTCCGCAGCATGAATCAATCTCTGGAAGACTTGAGTGCCCAGGCCTGAGAAGAAAACAGGAGCAAAGCTGGAGAGATTATGCGTGGCTTGCAGGCTCTACAAGCCAAGGGGCGAATTGTTTCGTTTGACCCTTGAAAATGAGAGTGGAAGCTTACGCGTAAATAATGACCAGAGTCGAATCTTTGGGCGATCGGCATACATTTGCCGGTCGCTCGATTGTCTTTCTGACGTCCAGCAGCAAAAGTACGGCAGACTGCGCGGGGCGCTTGTGGGGCGCAAAAAAACACGCCCAAATTTGGACCACAAAAAGCTTTCTGCCGAGCTTGTTAACGTAATTGGTGATATTTGCGCAGAATTGAGCAAAACATGACAAAATACACAAAGAGTAAAACACCAGAATAATATTTAGAGTGAAAAGTGGAAGAACGCGTTAGAGTTTACGAATTAGCCAAGAAAATGAATATCTCCAATCAGGAGGTAATCACGGCTCTTCGCGAGCTCGGATATGACGTCAAAAGTCACTCGAGCACAGTGGATGGAAATTCTATCAAGCCACTGATCGAGCATATTAAGAAAAAGGCGAGTTCAGACGCTGCCGAAACTCAGAAAGCAGCGGCTAAAGGACCTGTAAAAGCCAAAGGTGGCGGTATTCCTCAAGCTAAAATAGCTCCTCCTCCGCCAGAAAAAAAGGTGGAAGCAAAACCTCGCGTTTTGGCTAGGTACAAAAAGCCAACCACGCCAGATGGTGTTCTAGAACCAATTTTGCCTGAAGGTCAGACTCCTGATAAGGCATCAGTGGAGCCAGGCAGCCAAAGTGTACCAAGCCCAGTGCCAGGCATTGCAGCAAGTGTGGCCGGTGCGACAGCCACTCAAGGTGGACCTTCACCATTACCTGCATCGCAAATTTCTTCAAGCCCACGTGTCCCGCGTCGAATTGGACCCGATGGCGAACAGATATCAGTGCCATCCCAAGCACCAGTTAGCCAGCAAAGTTCTGTTGCCACCAGTTCGCCTGCGGCAAGTGCACCATCAATGACACCATCGCGCATATCTAGTAATCAGACCCCAGGTTCTGTTTCGGTGCAAAACCCGATTACAAGCGAAAAGCAAGCTTCGGTTATGGAAGCAAGAGCGGATGTAAAAACAGAATCTAGGATTGATGCAAGACCTGCTGTTGAAGAAAAAGGTCTAGATACAAACAAAATTGAAGAACAGGTTGAAAGTCAAAGCGAAGCAGCTCCTGCTCCCATTCCTGATGTTAAACCCACTGGTGATTCCTGGTCCGAAGAATCAAGATTTGCACCAAATAAAATTCGCAATTTAGACAATCTTTTCCAGAAAAAACAGCGTGAAGAAAAAGCGTTGCGCGAAAAAGACGAGCCCAAGCCAGTTGAAGAAGCACCAGGCAAAGGCGAATTTACAAACTTAGAAGAACTGACAAAGTTTGCCCGCTCCACTCAACCTGAAGGTAAATCGAGTGGCAGTCCTGTTCCAATAAGAGTGGCTGCTCCCTCTATGCGCGCCACACCTCCACGTCCTCCAAAATCACATCGTCAATCACATTCATCTAATAAACCTAAGCGCGAAGATGAGCGTGAAAAGCCAGAATCGCCTTCAAGTGATGTACCTAAGTTCGTTACTTTGACAGGCAATGTTACTGTGCAAGAGTTGGCCGAGCGAATGAGTATTCAACCAGCAGATGTAATCAAACATTTGTTTATGAAAGGCATCATGCGCACAGTCAATCAATTAATTGAATTCGAGTTGGCTAAAGAGCTTGCCACCGAAATGGAATATGAAGTTTCGACTGAAGAAGTCAAACCAGTCGAAGACGCAAAAGCACAAGCAAGAGCTGCTGCAAAAGCAAAAGCAAAAGCCACTGCTGAAGAAAATGGCGAGCTGACCACAAGACCTCCAGTAGTCACAATCATGGGTCACGTTGACCATGGTAAAACCTCGCTACTCGATGCTATTCGTCAGACCAAATTGCAATTGGTAGAAGGCGAAGCTGGTGGTATCACTCAGCACATCGGTGCTTATCACGTAGAAGTAGAGTCTGAAGATGGTGTGCGCCAAATCGTATTTTTAGACACACCAGGTCATGAAGCCTTCACTGCCATGCGTGCTCGAGGCGCTAAGGCTACTGACATTGCTATCCTTGTAGTAGCAGCAGATGATGGTGTGATGCCTCAAACTATCGAAGCTATTGATCACGCTAAGGCAGCGGGCGTTCCAATTATTGTTGCCGTAAACAAAATAGACAAAGCAGGCGCTGATCCAGATAGAGTTCTTTCTCAATTAATGGAACACGACTTACTGCCTGATACTTTTGGTGGTGACACAGTGACGGTGAGCGTTTCTGCTAAGAAGCGCACTGGTCTAGACGAGCTACTCGAAATGATTTTGCTAGTTGCCGACATGCAAGACCTTCGTGCCAACTTAGATATTCCAGCTTATGGCGTTATCGTCGAAGCTGAGCTATCTCGCGGTAAAGGTGCAGTCGCCACTGCTCTTGTTCAAAACGGTACATTGCGCGAAGGCGACCTGATTGTAGTCGGCAGCACAAGCGGTAGAGTTCGTGCCTTGTTTGACGATCGTGGACACAGAGTTAAAGCGGCAGGACCTTCGATGCCTGTTGAAGTGCTTGGTCTTGATCAAGTTCCTCAAGCTGGCGATCCATTTGAAGTAGTGGATAGCATTCAAGAAATGAAAGAAATTGCCGACACTCGCAAAGATGCAGTGGTTGCGCGTCAGGGTCATCACGTTTCGCTTGAATCCTTGCATGAAATGCTTGAGTCTGGCGAAATGAAAGAACTGAAAATTATTGTCAAAGCCGACGTACAAGGTACGGCTGAAGCCATCGCAGATTCGGTGCGCAAGCTCTCCGACGAAAAAGTTCAAATTACATTGCTTCGAGCAGCTTCAGGCGAGATTTCAGAAAATGACGTTAATCTGGCTGCATCTTCAAATGCAATTATCATCGGATTTAATTCAAGCCCTGATCAAAATGCAAGACAAGTTGCAGAAGCGACCGGCGTTGATATTCGAACTTATAACGTGATCTATCAAATTACAGATGACATACAAAAAGCGATGCTCGGTATGCTTGAGCCAATTCGCGAAGAAGTGAAAATCGGTACAGCCGAAATTCGCAAAATCTTCAAAGTGGGTAAAGGAAGTGTCATTGCAGGTTGTATGGTGCAAGAAGGCAAAATTCAACGCAATGCAATCGTTAGAGTTGAGCGCGGTACAGAGATCATTTATGAAGGTAAGCTCGATAACCTCAAGCGCTTCAAAGATGACGTCAAAGAAGTCGCATCTGGTTTTGAATGCGGCATGAGCTTTGAAAAATTTGGCGAATTAGAAGAAGGCGATAAAGTCCACGCTTTCATCATCAAAGAAACCAAGCAAGGTTAATTCTGCTAATCGGACGAATCGGGTAAAAATCACATGGCACTAGAACGCTCACTGAGAGTGTCTCAGTCAATAAAGAAAGAAATTGCGTCAATGTTGCAACGCGATATCCGCGACGAGCGTATATCGGGACTCGTTTCTATAACTGAAGTGGAAATGACTCATGATTGTCGCTCAGCTCGTGTTTACATTTCTGTCTTTGGAGACGATGAAGCAAAGAAAAAAACGCTTGAAGCTCTTCAAGATAATGTCGGTATGATGCGCGGAGAAATCTGTCGTCGTTTGCGTTTGCGTTTTGCTCCAGAAATGCAGATCTTCTTAGACGATTCACTTGAACGTGGAGCGAAGGTATCCGAGCTACTTGGCAAAATTGCTCGTGGCGAAGTCTGATTTAAATAAACCAGTTGGATTTCTAAATCTTGTCAAGCCGGGTGGCATCACATCGCACGACCTGGTCAATTCTGTGCGTAAAATCACTGGCATTAGACAAGTTGGTCATTCAGGCACTCTAGATCCAATGGCACAGGGTGTAATGATAATTGGGCTTTCAAAAGCTTGTAGGCTTATACAATTTTTGCCGGACGATAAAACTTATTTGGCGGAAGTGTTGTTTGGCACTTCGACCGATACTGACGACATTGAAGGAAAAGTGATAAACGAACAAGCAGAGAGTAAAATACTCGAAAAAATTTCACGAACCGATATCGGTTCGCATTTAAAAACATTTCTTGGAAAAATCGAGCAGATTCCTCCGGCCTACAGCGCCATAAAAATCAACGGCGTAAAGATGTACGATATGGCTCGCAAAGGACAGTCGCTGGCAACTGATGCAATCAAACCACGCAGAGTGGAAGTATTTTCCATCGACGCACTTAACTTTGAAAATCACGTTTTGCAGTTGCGTATTAGCTGCTCATCAGGAACGTATATACGATCGATAGCTCGCGATCTTGGTGGAATGCTCGAAGTTGGCGCCTGTCTAAAAAGCTTATTGCGAGAGCGAGTTGGCACATTCAATTTAAAAGACGCTATAACTATCGACCAGTTCAAAGAGCAGTGGCAAACAGAAAACAGTAAAGTAGTAATGACTGGAGCTAATGCCATAAATGTTCCATCGCATCAACTAGAAAGCGGAATTTTGCTAAGGCTTGTCAATGGACAACAACTCGACGACCAAAACTTAAATACCGATGAACGCGGGCTTTTCATGGCATGCGATGAAAATCGAGAAATTTGTCTGGTATTGGTCAAAGACACAAAAATGAAAGCACAAGTGGTGCTAGTCTCGGCGGAGCACTTAAATTGTGATTGAAGAGCGTCCACGTCAGTACAAAAGAGGATTTGTTCTTAGTACTGTCATAGTTATAGAAGCGGTGTTGCTGGGTATCGCTGCCATCTGGTGTCTTGTAAGCAATATAGATTTATTGCCAGTGCTTGCCAATGCTCGCATTGAGTTTTTTGTATTTGGTGCATTGATTGGCGTTTTGCTCAGTGTAGTTGGACTTGTTATAACCAAAGTAGAATCGTTTAAGGCCTTTCATCAATTAGTGTATGAAATTATGGGGCCCCTTTTCGCCCATTCAAGAATCGTCGATATAGCACTGATAGCTGCAGCTTCGGGTTTTTGCGAAGAAGTATTTTATCGCGGTGTTTTACAAACTGAATTTGGAATAGTGATAGCCAGTCTGATTTTTGGAATCTGCCATTTTGCTGGCAGTCAGTTCTATCTGTATGTAATTTGGGCAGCGCTTGCTGGTTATCTGTTTGGAGTCTTATTCGAAATAAGCCATTCATTGTGGCTTCCAATCACTGCTCATGCATTTTCCAATTTTGTCTCTATTATCATATTGCGCCAGAAGATGAAATCATAAAAAGAAGGAGCCGCTTGCGCGACTCCTAACTATTTTTCGTCTTAGCTGAGAGCTAGTCGTTTTTATAATTTAACGACGGCCTTTAGCTTTCTTTTTAGCTGGAGCTTTTTTAGCTACAGGCTTTTTAGCGGCTTTCGATTTGGCTTTAGGAGCAGCTTTCTTAGCAGCAGCTTTCTTAGGAGCGGCTTTTTTAGCAGCAGCTTTCTTAGGAGCAGCTTTCTTAGCGGCAGCTTTCTTAGGCTCGGAAGAACCTACGTTTAGAGCAGCCATTTTCTGCTTGCCATCTACGATTGCTTTGAGTTCTTGACCAGGACGGAAAACAGGAACGCGTGCAGCAGCAATTCTCAATTTCTCATCAGGATTTTGAGGATTGACACCCATGCGGGCTTGTCTGTGACGACGCTCGAAAGTGCCGAATCCGACCAGGGTAACGCGTTCGCCAGAGGCCATCGCGGAAGTCAGACTATGGAGGAGTGATGCAATTGTGTTATGCACATCCAACTTAGTTTGACCGGTAGCCTTAGCTACTTCGTTTACTAGTTCTGCTTTGTTCATACTTTATTCCTACTTTGATATTGTTCATCAAGCTGACGTAGACTGGATTTTTAAAACCGCGCCTTGTGCATCGATATTTTTTCACACCGGCCGGAATTAAAAACGAATGTGATACTACCACCCAAGTTATCTGAGTTCAATAGGATCTCCAAAGATTTTCAATTTGTGTGGTAGATTTTTTCAGTATGAATTCATTGCGAACTAATTTCGACACCATATCGGCGATCTCGACTCCTCCAGGGTCTGGCGCAATAGCTATCGTTCGTATATCTGGTCCTCTTGCAACTGAGATCGCCCAGAAAATCTTTTCCTCCTCTCAAGACGCGCTTTTGCCGGTCAATCTCAAAGGCAATAGCCATAAAGCCATGCATGGCTTCATTCTTCAACCGCAAACACAAATTTGTGTAGACGATGTTGTTCTCATTCCTTATAAGGAACCTGCAAGCTACACTGGCGAAGATCTGGTTGAAATAAATTGTCATGGCAGTCCTGTGATTGCCCGCGAAATATTGGAGCTTATTCTTAGTCTGGGCGCCCGACTTGCAAGACCAGGCGAATTTACTCAACGTGCCTATTTGTCGGGAAAAATGGATCTCACTCAAGCTGAAGCGGTTATGGATTTGATTCAATCTAAAACCAAATCGCAAAGCAGACAAGCTCAGGCAGCTTTGAGCGGGCAAATTGGCTCGAAAATTTCAAACGTGCGAAGCGATCTTGTCGAATTGCTGACTCGCATAACTGCAGGAATAGATTTTCCCGAAGAAGTGGGCGAAGTGCCATTAGATGATTTAGAGCGAATAGTGGTGGACTCTAAGGCGCGCTTGACTAGCCTCGCTCAAACGATGCGTGCAGGTAGATTCTTGCGCGAAGGTTTGCGCGTATCTATTGTGGGTCAGCCAAATGTCGGCAAATCAAGCCTGTTAAATCAATTCCTCAAATTCGAGCGCGCCATCGTGACAGAAATTCCTGGAACCACAAGAGACTCTATAGAAGAGCTTGTGGAGCTTGCGGGCGTTCCAGTCTTACTAGTCGACACCGCAGGTATTCGCAACACTCAAGACCGTGTGGAGCAAATTGGAATAGACCGGACAGTCGCATCAATAGAGCAAGCTGATCTGGTTCTTTTCATGATCGACGGTTCGAAAGAGTTCGATCACATCGACCAAAAAATTGAAAGCATGATCGCTGAAAAGCCTTTTATCATGGTTAAGAACAAAATTGATCTGGGCGAGGCAAAAAATAAAATGCCAGAAGACGCAATAGATCAAATTTCCATTTCCGCAAAATCTGGAGAGGGAATGGACCAGTTGGGCGAGTGTCTTGCACGCTTTGTATTTTCAGGCAGCCAGGACAAAGGTGCTTCAGTGAACGAACGCCAAGGCGAGCTGTGTCTTAAAGCGTTGCAGTCATTAGTATTGCTTGAGCGGGCGGTGAGCGACGACTTTCCCCAGGACTGTCTGGCTACAGATTTGAAAGAAGCCATAATTGCATTGTCTCAAGCTTGCGGAACCGAAGTGAGCGAAGAAGTAATCACTCAAGTCTTCGCCCGCTTTTGCATTGGAAAATAAGTCTTTTCGCTAAGCGCCCCTTACTGGGGGAAAACCGTGTAGCCATTTTGCATCTATAAATGCAAAATTTAATCATGGATCGAAGTCTGGATACTCAAAAAGAAAGAGTCGAAGACACTCAAGCCCCCAGTGTGAACACTGGAGAACTTACGCTTTTGTACAGTCCCTTTCAAAGAAACGAAAACACAAGTATCAATGTTGCATTTACTAATTTCATGCAGCCGCAAAATATGGATTTCAGCCAAATTTATAACAGGGGGATGAATTTCGGTAATCAAAATCAGTTTGGTTTGCAGTATTCAAACTACAGACCACAGTACGCCAACTTCCGGCCGCAACAACCCGGGTGCAACCAGCAATTCAATAATGGGCAGTTTAATCAGTTCAATCAAAGTCCATGCCATCGTGAGCAATTTAATCCACAACAATTCTATCCACAGCATTACAGACCGATGCATCAATATAGACCAAATCAACAGTTCAATCCGTTCGATATGTTGAAAATGATTCCGCAAGTAATGCGTCAATTTGATAATATGGACCAATTCAATCAGCCTGGACCTGGACCCGACCAGTTTGGTCCGTTTAGACCACGAACACAGCCTCAAGAAAATTTCGATTATCCACCCGGAGATGATGATTTCTCGCCCGATTACGAGCAGGACATGCCGCCGCAAAGACCTGATGTGAGGGAGCGACCCAGGATAAATGATAGACCAGAGCGCCCTGCTAATTCAGCTATTGCCAGATTGCAAGCGGCAGTTGAGCGCGCAAATAATGGCGGCAAGCCTTTAACCGTAGTCCAGTTCGGTGATTCGCACGTGGCAGCAAATACTTTGCCCGAATCAATTAAAGCTCAATTGAACAAAATCGCCCCGACCGATTTTCAGCCTGTGGCAAAGGGCGGCGTCTCATCTAACTATCCTGTTCAGCATGCACGCGAATGGTTGGATGGACCAATAAAAGACAAAAAGCCCGACCTGGTAATTATTTCTTTTGGAAGCAATGACGCCAATGGTCCTTTTAACGATACTCAGTTCAGAAGTCGCTATCAAAAATTGATAGATGAAATCAAGCAACGCTCGCCCAACTCAGCCATATTAGTTGTAAGCGCTGCCGACGGTAACGTCAAAGGTCGACCGCTTCAAGGCATCGACGGAGTAGTCAACGCTCAGCGAGACCTGGCTCAAAAGAACGGCTTGATGTTCCTTGACTTGAGAGAAAAAATGGGTGGACCAGGTTCTATACATAGATGGCGCGAGCAAAAATTGGCATCGCCCGACTTATTGCACTTCTCACCTGGTGGGTATCGAAAAATCGGTGAAATGACCGTAGACGCACTTCGCGAGCAGGCTGGACTAAAAAACAGACGCTAACCTCGAAAGTCCGTGCTACCACAGAGGTAGATGAGTTACGGACTCCTTGGGGGAGTGGAAATATGAATACCAATAAGCTTTTGCTTGGCATAGCCGCAGTGACACTTACACTGGGATTTGAACAAGCACCGGCATTTGCCGCAGACCAGACTACAGTGCAAGAGGTGATACAGACTGGACCAGCAGAGGTCGTCGATAGTTGGATGGAGCCCAAGATTGTACGTACTAAAGAGATCAAAGACTCTGATGGCAATACGACTGTAATAAAAGAGCCACTCATTCAAGAACGGCACGAAAAGGTAGTGGTTCCTACAAACAAAACGACACTAACTACAACTGTTCATCAAGAGCCAGCAGTAGTTAAGACTGTCGAAAAGCATTATGTAAGTGTTGCGCCTAAAAAAGTTTATAAGAAAAAAACGGTGCGCAAAGCCAAAAGAGTAGCGTATAAGCCAAAACCAAAACGCTATGTTGCTGCACGAGAAGTGGTGCGCAAAGAAGTAGCTCCGCCTAGAACCACCGTGATTCAACGCACAGATGCTCAATCGTCAACAGAAGTATTTGAACGTCCGGACCCAGCGCTCGATAGATAATTTAAGAAGAAACAAGTCTGCTTCGAACTGGGAATAAATAATTCACGGCTCGAAGCGACTGCAATGGAAGCAGAACAAGCAGATAAAGAAAAAATGATTGAAATTGTTGAAGAAGATGTTGAATCTTCTTCTTTTGCGCGTAACAACGCCGCTCCTCCTTGGCGTGCTTCGACTGATGCTGAAACCGATATCAGTCGAGAAGCCGGTTTGGACGAACGCTACGACGTCTTGAGTCGCGTAGGTGAAGGCGGTATGGGCAGCGTCTATAAAGTTATGGACAAAGTGCTTGGAAAAGTCTTTGCCATAAAAGTTTTGCGTAGCGAACTGGCAAAAGATAAAAACGTGGTGACAAGATTCAAGCAAGAAGCTCTTGCTGCAAGCAGATTGACCCATGTGAATCTTGCCTCCGTCTATTCGTCTGGTGAGTCTTGCACTGGCGCACCCTATCTTGTAATGGACTATCTAGAAGGTTCGAGCCTGGAGCAAATACTTGCAAAGGACGGACATCTGGAGCCGGCAAAAGCAATAAATGTTTTTATCGAAATTTGCGAAGCACTTGAACATGCTCATTCCAAGGGAGTTATCCATAGAGATTTAAAACCTGGCAATATTCTTTTAGTCGATGACGAAGAGCGAGTGAAAATAGTCGACTTTGGTATCGCTAAGATTTTGCCTCGTGCTGGTCTTGATACTCTCAAGCTAACATCAGGCGAAGAAGTGCTCGGCAGCCCGATTTATATGAGTCCTGAGCAGTGTCAGGGCGACAAATTAGATGTTAGATCCGACATTTATTCGCTTGGTTGTTTGATGTACGAAGTCTTGTGTGGCGTGCCACCATTTCTTGGTGATAATCCCATTAAAACAATCTTGATGCACTTGAATGAAACGCCATCTAATTTAACTCTGCATCTAAAAGAAGCTGAGCTTCCCAAAGGTCTTGAGTATGTCATTTTGAAATGTTTGCAAAAAGTGCCAGAAGACAGATATCAAAATGTATTTGCCTTGCGCATGGATTTGCTTGGTATCAAGAATAATAAACCGCCTCGCCAGAAGCCGCTCAATCACAAGATGCGCTGGGTTGCACCGGCTGGAACAGCATTGCTTGTGACAGTCGTTTTTCTCTTTGGATTTGAAGTGGTGTCATCTTATGTAAATCCAGATGATGATAAACGTCCACTTACTTTTCCTGGACTTTCTGGTCTATTTAGTTTTACTGAAAAACCGCCTGTGGTGGCAGCGACTGGTGAAAATACAGCAGAGATGCAAGAGTATTCAGATAAAATTGAAGCGGCAGTACGTGCTTACCCAAGAAATGACAAAGTGTTGGCAGAAGCCGAATTTGAGCTTACTACCTACTTGATTCGCAAGAATGATTTTGCCAATGCAGAATTGCACTGTCGCCGAGTAATAGATATGCTTTCAAGTATCCAAGACGAGCCTCTTTTGTTGTCTCGATATCAATACACAATGGGATTTATTCTGGAGCGCGAGCGACGCTTTCCAGACGCAATTAGATATTATCAAAATGCCCTTGAGTCAATGTCCGAGTCCTTTGGCGATGCCAATCCCATTCTTGGTTTAGCACATAATAGAATGGCAATTTCGTATGAGCGAAATCGCTACTACACAGAAGCAGAAGAGAATTATAAACAAGCACTTGAGATTTTTAAAAAAGAATATGGCGCCAAAAGCAGCGAAGTAAATGCGGTGCTCAGAAACTTGGTTGGTTATTACAAGCACCGACGAATGCCTGAGCTTGCGCAATCTTATCAAGATCAATTGAATAGTAATCCATTGCAAATCGCGCGTCGATTCAAAGTCGATAGTCGCGACAATCCAGGATTTATGTCAGTTGAATATTCGCAGAATTTTACTGGAAAGATTGATGGTGAGCGCTAGCGCTTAATATCATAGTGATTTTCCTCCCCAGGAAAAGTCGCTCTGCCAGAAAATGGGACGACTTTTCTTGTGGTCTTTGTGCCACCTATAACGGCGGCTTTTTGCGCGACTGCAAAGGCTTGCTCTGACCGCCTTTTGAATTGGATGTGTGAGAAAAACCATTCGTTTTTACTATAGCCTAACGGGCTGATAGATTCGAGCGCTTCTTCTAATTTGCTTCAGCTAGTAGTAAATATGCGTTGTTTTTCTTACAAGACCATCCCAAAACCCTGATAGAGCAAGCGTTTCAAAACCGATTTTTTGCGGCGTTATAGGCAAGCAAATTGCATTGCTTAATTTCGCCAGACGATGAATCCGAGATACAGGCAAGGGCTTGCCACTTAATGGCGATTTTTGCTAGCGCCAAAAATTTTTCTGAACTACTATTTTTATTGTCTCGCATCTTGACTCTGTCATCAAATTTGATTACGCTTAGAACATTGGAAGTTTTCAATCAAAATCTTCTATATGAGTTTGGCAAGCTCCACTCAGATGCGCGCAAGGCTCTGGCTGCCTGGCTCGCTATTGCGCGTTCGACAGACTGGTCAAACTTAGTCGAACTCAAAAGTGACTTTCCATCGTGCGATTACATTCCTAAATCTCGATATTGTTTTAATATCAAAGCAAATGCGTACCGACTGTTGGTTTCAATTTCATTTCAACAAAAACGCATAACTATTCTAGACGTCTTTACCCATGCAGAGCACAGCAAAATATCCCACTTGCGAACAAAGTAGAATAACAAAATGAAGATAGACAAAAAATATTTGAAATGGATTGCTGAATTTCCAATCGTGCCAATTGAAAATTGGACGCAACACAAGAAGGCGATCAACGTACTTTTGAAAATGGATGAGTTAGATGGTGAGTTGACGCCCGCTGAAATCGCTTATGGCAAAGCACTTGGGGTAATGATTTCAACCTTCGAATCTTCACAGTTAAACATCAAATTGGAGAAGGTTTCCGGAAACGACATTCTGACTTTCATTATGGATCAGCATAACTTAAGTCAGAGTCAGATAGCCGAGCTGGTCGATATGCCAAGACAAAATATCAATTCGTTTTTGAAAGGCTCTAGAGGATTACCACGAGCAGCTCGCGAAAAACTAGCAGCAAGATTTAAATTGAAACCAGAATTGTTTGAATTGAAGAATAAGCGAGTAACTGCTTAGCCAGTACTCTGCAATCCTTCAGCCACACCATTAATAGTCATCAAAACTGTATCAAGCAAAGTGTCTGGTTCGCCAGACTCACCTGGTGCCACTGTTGCATCTTGCTTGGCGCTTGCTTCTTTTAGCTTGGCTCGAAGTTCTTTAATAAATCGAACCTGCAAATAACTTAGCGGGTCGATATATGGATTTCTAAGTTCGATTGAGCGACGCAAATATTCTGAATGTTGAAGAGGGAATTCTTGTCCAGATAGGGTTAAGACGGCATTCTTGGTTGCTTCGAATTCGTCTAGTATACGACCCATTATTTTATTTTTGATCTGCTCGTTTTCAACCAAACTATCGGCATAGTGTTGAGCAATTCGCATGTCGGCAATTGCAAGCGACGTTTCTACTTTGGTTACAAGACCTTTGAAGAATGGCCATTCTTTATATAAATCTTGCATTAGTTTTAGTTTGGCTGGGTCTTTTGCAAGTGTATTAAATGCAGTGCCAAAGCCATACCAGCCAGGAAGTAGAAATCTACTTTGAGTCCATGAAAATACCCAGGGTATCGCACGCAAATCTGAAATGGCAGTACTGCCCTTGGTGCGTCTGGATGGGCGTGAGCCAAGTCTTAATCTACTGATTTCAGTAATTGGTGTACACTGCAAAAAGAATTCAAGAAAGTCTTTGTCTTCGTAGATGAGACTTCTAAATGCTTTAAATGCCTCTTTAGATAAGTCTTCGGTCAGCTTGAGCCATTCAGGTTTGTCGATGCCTGTTTTCTTTTTCTTGTTTTCAGTCAGGCTCGATTCAATTACGGCCGCTGCTAATCGCTCGAAGTTTCTAACCGCAATTCCATGTACTGAATATTTAGAACTTATCACTTCGCCTTGCTCGGTGATTTTAATGCGACCAGAAACAGTGCCTGGTGGTTGGGCAAGAATGGCTCTATGAGTAGGACCGCCACCACGTCCGATAGTGCCACCGCGACCGTGGAACAGTCTTAGTTTGATATTGCGAGAATCGGCCAGTTCGACTAGTTTTTTCTGGGCTTTATACAATTCCCAGTTCGATGTAACGATGCCGCCGTCTTTGCAACTGTCGCTATAGCCAATCATGATTTCTTGCAAGTTGCCGCGCGATTTTAGATAATCGCCATAAACTTTATTTGAAAGCAATTTGTCAAACAAGACTGGCGCTTCACGCAAGTCTTCGATTGTTTCAAAAAGTGGGACAATACTTATAGTGCGATTGGGATTTGATTTTGCATCGGGGCTGTAAATGCCAGCTTCTTTGGCAAGTAATAGTACTTCAAGCATGTCGGATGCGTCTTTGGTCATGCTCACAATATAAGTATCGACTGCGCGGATGCCGTGCTCGTCCTGCATTCTGGCCATCATATTTGCAGTGGCTAAAGTCTCATTGGTCTCATTGCTGAATGCAGGTTTGACAGGAAAGAGTGGACGGCGATTTTGAATTTCTTGAGTTAACCATTCGATGCGTTTTTCTTCGTCAATTTTTTCGTAGTCTTCAAAGATGCCAAATGATTTACATAATTCACTAAAAGCCTGACTGTGTCTGGCGCTGTGTTGGCGCAAGTCGAGTTTGGCTAAGTGGAAACCAAAAATATTTACCATCACCATCAAGCGTTTTAATTGTTCAAGACTGTGGCGACATTTGGTTTTTTGCAATGCCGTGTGCATCATTTTAAGTTCGCCCAAAAATTGTTCTGGATTTTTGTAGGCGTGCTCTTTTGCGTCTAAAGTTCTGCGCAATTTTTCTTGAATGAAAAGCAATTTGCGTCTGAAAGGCTCGAATTTGTACTTTTGATAATAGCGCTCGTGCACGTCGGGAAAGAGCTTAACGTCTGCTTTGACCGAGTCCAAAAGATTCTGGTCCATTTTTAAAACGTTTGAGCTGTGGCTCAATTCATTGAAAACTTTTTCCAGTGTTTTCAAATATTTTTCAAGTATCACTTTGCGCTGCATCTCAAGAGTTGAGCGCGTAACATCTGTGGTTACATATGGATTTCCGTCGCGGTCACCGCCGATCCAAGAACCAAAAGTGGTGTAGGTCAAATTTTCCGGAACTTGTTTGTTGAGCTTTTGTGCCAGTTCTTTGACCAGCAAGTCTAATTCGCTATGGACGTCTATAATCGAATCAACCACGACGCTATCAAAAAGAGATAGACCATAGCGCACTTCATCTAATGGAGATGGCTTGAAATAAATAATGTGATCCGAGAGCCAGAGCGATTCTACAACACCAGCCAGACCTTCTTCTATTTGCTCACTTTCTTTTTTAGTAAGCGGTGGGTGATCGCGCAAATAAAGTAAATGCGCCATTCTAAGTTGTTTTAACAAAACTGTCCGGCGCGTAATTTCGGTGGGGTGCGCTGTGAAAACGACTTCGATATCTAGATTGGTAAATGTCTCCCACAGCTTGTTTGCATTGTCTTGCGCTTCTTCAACATGTCGACGAACATATGAAAGCGAGTCGTTTTCTATCTGGTCAGGGTTTTCTGATTCACGTTGAGCGCGCCTGCGGATTCGATGATTCTGTTCTGCCATGTTTATAACGTCGAAATAGCAAACAAATGCTTTAATCAGTTTACGTGCCGTTTCCAGATCCATGCTGCTTGTTAGTTTAGCCAGACGGTCTTTGTTTTCGTCGCTTGGCGTGGCTTTAGTTAGAGCGCGAAACTCTTCTACCAGTGCAAGAACATGCTCGCCTTCTAAATTCGAAATAGTTTGTCCAAGCAAAGAGCCAAGCATACGCACATCGTCTCGCAGAGGTTTTGTGCGCTGCAAAAGGTCCGAAGTTCCGGTCGAGCCGGGCTTAGTTGTTGTCACGAAATTACCCGCCAATAGAGCTGACAGAGCTTAATTTAGCACTATTTTAAAAGAGGGTGTCTTAACTCTTGTATGCTGTCAAGCTATCCAGACGAAGTAAAGCTAGCTTGCTTTTAAGCAAATCTGGGTGGGTATTGGCCAGTGTCTTTTCTTGAATGTCTATTGCTTTTAAATATGCCAAGCGGGCTTCTGTTATTTGATTGTTGGCTTCAAGCGCCTGTGCAAGACCGCAATACGAAGCGGCGGTGTCTGGATGGTTTTCACCGAGTGTCGTTATGCGCATGGCAAGCGCTTTGTTGTAAAAATGAAGCGCCATTTTGTGGTTCGATTTGGCTAAGTGTAGCTCGCCTAGTCCGTTATAAGAAGAAGCAATTTCTGAATGTTCTGCTCCAAAGGTCTTTGTGCGCTTTTCTATTGCCTGGTTGAAATATTCTTCTGCCTGGTCAAGTTTATTTTGCCAGGTGCAGAGCCGTGCCATGTTGTGCAGGCTTGAGGCAAGATCTGGGTGATTGGAGTCTGGTCCCAGTTTGGTTTGTCTTATAGCCAGGGCTTCTTGGTAGCAATTTTCTGCAAGAGCTAGATTGTTTTTGTGAGCTTGGACTACGCCTAGATTGTTGAGTAAACGTGCCACTAACAAATTCTTGTTTGTTTCACTTTTAAGCAAAGATAGCCCTTTTTCATAACAAACCTGCGCTTTGTCGAAATTGCCTTGTTTGAAATTGAGCGAGCCTAGATTATTCAAAATTATTGCAGTTTGTGGATTTTGATCATCTTCTGTTTGTGGAGCATCTGCTTCAATAATTTGATTGAAGTAAAGTTGTGCACGCTCATAGTCTGCTTTGTTCAAATAGAGCACGGCTAGGTTATTTAACAATACCTGATAATAAGGATGGCTAGAAGCAACTGCTTGATCGAAGAGATTTTGAGCATTTAAATAAAGCAGTTCAGCTTGCGCAATGCGTCCGTTTTGTAATGCGATAGACGCTATATTGCACAAGCTGATTGCTTTTTGGGTTGGCTTTTGGGTTTTGAAGAAAGCTTTTTTTGAGGAATCGAGAGACTTTGCATAGTCGCCTTGGCAATATGACTGCCAGGCAGAGTCGGTTTGTTTGTCCCAGCGGCTGCGCGATTCTGCGGCACTCACTTTTGATGCGATGTTCAAACTGCTCATGGTTAGTGCTGAAACGAGCAATACGGTTGTTAGGCTCATATGATATTTCATATGCTGCTCCATAAAAACTAGTTCTATCGATTCTGCGACCTGGTGCAAGTCACATTTCAACTATGACAAAATTGATGGTGCGGCACATCGCATTTTAGTTTGATTTTTAGTAGCCACCCTAAAGTGTGATTTACTGAAAATCTTTGGAAAGTACAAAAATGCCGCTAAGGTTGCCTTTCTTGAATGTGCCTGTGATTTGGCGCTTTTCAGGATCGTAAATACCTGCCCAAAGCTCAGGCTTTTCGAATAATTTCCAGAGCCAGAAGTGGTATATGACGTTCAAATATAGTTCGTTCTCACAGGATTTGCCTTCTATGGTCACTTTGCCATATAAAGGTCCTAATAACTTGCTGTGGTAAGTGCCAGAAAGTCTTTTATCTGGCGTTTGCTCTAGTTTAATAAAAAAATCGTTTTGGGTATTTGCACTGCGGTCGAAACTGCTTAAACCGTGCCATGTGCCTACGAACTTGTCGTTTTCGAGATTTCTTGAGCTTTTATCGGCTAAGAGCTTAATGCCTTTGTCGTAGTCTAGAGGTAAAACAGGGCGCGCCATACTGAGCAGCTTGGTCCCCGTGCGTGGCGGCAAGAAGAAGAGTCTGATTTCTGCATTAGAGAGCCAGATTGGACCGCTCTTTGTGGCTAGGGCTAAAGGCTCGCCTGTCACTGGATTTATGTGGGCAGAAATCTTTTGGGGACAGTTTTCATTGATCAAACCAAGCTCTGAAAAATTCTTTTCGCTTTGGGGCATTGGTCGCACATGATAATTTTTGAGAGTGTTGCCCATTTTGATGCAAAGTTTATACATCATATGTTGTTGTGAGACGTCGCGAGAAAGCGAGACTAGCTCTAGCTCATAGATGTCACTGTGGGCTAAATGGAATGAATTTTCGCGAAGCGATTCCTCAACACCTTTGACGACTGTAATCACATACCAGACAGGCAGGGCAAGGATGACGAGGAAGCCCAGGAATACAAAAAGATTGTGCTGAGACATACCCATCATCATGCTAAGAATAATAATTAAAGCCAAACCGCCGCACGAAAAAAGCAAGAAGAATCGAAGCGTTTTCAAAGAGTTTGCTGCTGGTCTAAATTCTGCATGCATTGGATATTCAGATGGGGTGCGCATCTCGATTGGTCTAAATTTTTCAATCGAATTGCCAGGCAAAAAAGAATTGATTTGTGGTGCACTATCTAATTTGTTCATTTTGCGTTTCAAAACTAGATAAACAATAGCCGCAGTAAAAAACATCATGGCAAAGAAAATTGCATTTTCGAGCAGGATAACGTCAAGATGCCCGCCACCAGGCAGTTTCATTACTAACTCGAAAACAATTTTCATAGCAGTTATAACTGCCGACGGCACCAGCACCGAATTGACAAAAGTCATCTTGTCTTTGGCAAGTAGAGGCTCTAAGCGCCTTTTCTCTAATTCGTCTTTGCGTTTGATCATATAAATTGCTATTTTGGATCTTAGAGATCTATTTGTTCAATTTACCCGTCTGGTTGGTTAGAACGATGACATTAATTCGACCTTGACAAACTAGATTAAATGCACTAGTGTGGATTGGTTGATTTGAAAAGAAGCGCCTTTTGCGCTGCGTTTATTCGCGACACTTACCAGCATAACCAAAATCAACTGACCCGATTCTTACTAAGTTTCTGATCATAATCGGCTTTGCACTCCGGTTATTTTGCTACTACCCTTTTGCAGGTTGCATTACCGCTTTTGGTTTTGCGTGGGCGATATTTTTTCGCTTGAACTTGCATCTGTTTTGGTGTGCTTTTTTGAGGACACAAACTTACCATGAACAACGAAATCAATAATACCGAGTATCGCTTGGGCAGTTTGCTGATTGACTTCGGCATCGTAAACCGCCAGGACCTGGATTGCGGATTGAGAATTTCGTCTATGACCGGACTGCCACTGGGTAAAGCACTCATTTTTCTTGAGTGTTTGCACGAGCATTTATTGCACGATGCTATCCAGGCTCAGTCTATGCTTAGAGACAAAATCATCAATATCTCCCAGGCCCGTCAGGCACTGAATATAGTGAAAATGAGTCAACTCAAATTCGATGAGGCGCTCGTTACTCTAGGCATCAAGACATCCGATTCAAATCGCACGCGCCTTGGCGAGCTGCTTGTGTCGGCGAGCAAAATAAATGGCAAACAACTGGAATTTGGTCTTAAAGTTTCAGACTGTTCTGGCTTTCCGTTGGGACAAGTTTTGGTGATGCTCGATTTTATTTCGGACGATTATTTGCGAGTAACTCTGGCTTTGCAGCGCGAGCTGCGAGCTGGAGAGTTAGAAGAACAAACAGTTTCAAGCAAGCTGCGCAGCATTAAAGCAAACGACGAGACATTTTCGCGTATACCTTCTTTTGATGCTCAAAAAATCTTGCTGGGCGAACTGCTTACCAAAGCAGGCTTAGTAGAAGAGTCGCGTGTACAAGACGCGCTTGTGAATCAACTTGAATCCGGAAAAGCAGTAGGACAACATTTAGTCGAATCTAAGTCTGTCACAAGTGAAATACTGAGTCTTGCGCTGAGATTGCAATCGCTCACTCAAAGCGAACAGATTAATGCCGACAAAGCGGTTGTAATTCTAAAAGAGGCAATTAAACCAATAACTAATTCAGAGTCCATTTCAGAAGACAAAGCAAGCTCGCTTACATTTTGGAATTTTCTTGGTGTTAGTAATTATCTAACTACAGATCGAGAAAACGAGTTGCTTTCTCGTTTGTATCAAACAAACCACTTATATTTTGTGGTACTGAAAACGGTATCAAACGAAAAAGCAAGAACTCGTCAGGATTCATTTGCTCTGCTTAAGTTGGCATTGAAAAAGGACGCAGTACTGCGTTGTGTGCTTTTGGAACTGTATCCCGAAGACCGCTCGCTAATTGACTCTGCGTTTATATTGCACACATGGGTACGCAAAGGAAAGATTTCACTTTCACGCGCTATAGTGAACTTTATCATGCTGCGTAGAGGACTGAACTCCGAGTTGCTCAAGACTGCCTGAGGAAGCGTTTTCTCAATAAGTCGTTTTCAAATTACCAACTTTTTTCATCAGTTCCCGCAGGCCAATGGATGGACTTAAGTCGTTGTTATTTGCAATTTTTTCAAGCAGTTTTAGGTCAGTATCTTTTAAGATTTGATTTGTCTTTTGTTGTTTATTGCAATAAGCTAAGATCTTAGCGGCAATTTGTGGATCCAGCCAAGGAGAGCCGCCTGCTACAGTTCTGATCGCGTTTATTAGAATGGAGTCGGGATTGTTTTTAGAGCAAAAACCGTCTGCACCGGTTGCCAAAGCGGAAAAAATTATTGAAAGCTCCTCGTGAGAACTGCGAAAAATAATTCGAGATTTTGACTGCCTGTTGTTTAGGCGAGAGGCACATTCGACGCCGTCTATGAGGGGTAAACCTATGTCAAGTAAAACTACATCAGGATTTAATTGTTCTACCTTTTTTAAGCAATCTACGCCATCCTCGGCTTCACCGATTACTTCAAAATTCGACTCTTGCTCCAGTACTATTTTGAGTCCAATTCTAGTTATTAGATGATCCTCTACTATTAGGATCCTGATTGGTGCAACCATGTCAGTTAGTTCTCGTCATTCAAACTTTAAGGGCAAGATGATTGAAAAAGTTGCTCCTTTACCAGGTGGACTGATGCAGGTGATCTTTCCTTTGAAAGACTCCACTATTTGTTTGCACAAGTATAGTCCAAGACCTGTACCATGTGCATACTTCTTTCCAGGGGTACCTTGCCAGAAACGATGGAAAAGTTCTCTTTGATCTTCTTCCGCTATTCCTGGTCCTCCATCCTCAACCTCGATAGTGCAATTTTCATTTAGATTTCTGAGTACTATTTTGATAGTTCCATCTTTTGGTGTGAATTTAATAGCGTTGTCCAAAAGATTTGACATCACCCTGTCAATGTCTTCAATGTTGAGATCTGCGTTTATCGAATCTTCCGGTAAGTCCAATTTGACTTCGATTTGTTTAGATTGGAAGTGAATTTGATTGCGTTTGACTAAGTTTTTCAAGAGTTCGTTTAAATTCACTACTTCGATTTCTGGACCTCGACTCATGGTGCCATATCTGTACACGTCAAGTAAGTTGGAAATCATGTTTATCAATTGGGAATTACTTTCTTTGAATTTATCCAGAATGGATTGTTGATTTTCGCTTAAGTCGCCGAATTTGCCTTGAATTAGAAGGTCGATTACGCGATTGGTTCCAAGAAGCGGATTTTTGAGATCATGTGTGAGTGTGGCAACGAAGTCCTTCTGTTGTTGTTCTAATTTTATTCGTTCGGTAATATCTTCATAAATTCCAAGTACACCTATAATGTTTCCGCCTGCGTCTAGAAGCGGCATTTTGCTTGTATCTAGCCAAGCTTGTTTACCATCTGCTTGAAGCTGCGGTTCAATTATGTGATATTCGGGTTTTCCCGATTCGATGATGCGCCGGTCGCAAGCTCTAAAGAAATCAGATTCCTCTTTTTTGTAAACCATATCATAGTCATTTTTCCCGATCATTTCTGCTGTGGTCTTTCGGCCGGAATGTGATGCAAACAAAGTATTGCAGCCAAGATATCTTAAATCGAGATCTTTCCAAAAAATAGCGATAGGAATGTTGTCCATGACTATTTGAAATGTTTTTTGCACCTCTTTGAGAGCATGAATATCCGAACAAATTCCCACCCAGTGTTTTAAAATTCCCTTTTCATTTAATATCGGCCAGAAGCGAAGAAAATGCCATAAGAACAATTGAGTTGTGCCTTGTTTAATACGTATCTCCAGGCAAAATGCTGAATTGTTTTCCTGAGCTTCGGACCACATCTGCTTAAGCTTGTCAAAATCTTCCCTGTGAATAGACTCACCGGGTGGAAAGTTCTGAAAAGTCTGCTCTGTATTTTCTGCGTTTTGTGAGTTGCGGATACCGGTGAAGTTGAACCAGTGTTTATTGCAATAAATTAGCGAGCCCTTGGGTGAAACGCACCAAACTATTTCGGCCATTTGATCGATGAGACTTTTGATTTCTGTGGATATAAGGTTAGAATGCATTTTAATTCTCTAGCGCCGTCAAATCACATACCATGCATAGATTTCACTTTCACGCGCTATAGTGAACTTTATCATGCTGCGTAGAGGACTGAACTCCGAGTTGCTCAAGACTGCCTGAGGAAGTCTGTTTTTCTGTCTCAAACGAAACACGAAAACGTGTTTCGCCACCGTTATCGGGAATGCTCACGCAGCTTATGTCTGCGTGATGCGCTTGGACAATTTGAGAGCAAATATATAAACCAAGACCGGTTCCAGGAACATAGCTTTTACCCTCTTCTCCTTGATAAAAGCGGTTGAATAGTCTTTTTTGACTTTCTTCGGGAATAAATGAACCAGTATTGATCACCTCAACATTCAATGTGTGCTCGGTACCACTCAATGCCATGGTTATTTTCCCTTGACTGGGAGTGAATTTAAGAGCATTGTCGAGCAAGTTGGAAAACAAGCGTACAAGTGAGTTTTTGTCTGCCACCACACTATAATTTTCTTCAAGTGAATTATCCACTTCAAAATTCAGCTCCACTCCTTTTTCGTTAGCCAGAAGAGTTATATCTGTTATGGCCAAACGAGCGTAGTGCACTAAATCGACCAGCTCGAAGTTGAGATATTCAGCGCCTGTATCGTACCGATAAATCGCTATAAGATTTTGAATCATCTGTAAAAGTGAGTTATTACTTTCTTTCAACTTGTGCATAATTGTGATGAGTTCGCTTGAAATAGGTCCCATCCTGCCATTTAAAATAAGCTCAAGAATTCTGTTGGTACCGATTATAGGATTTTTTAAATCGTGGCTCAGAGTGGCTAGAAAGTCTTCTTTTTGAGCAATCAATACAGCCCGACGATTGGTATTTTCGCTCAACTTATGGTCACTGATATCCATGATAGATCCGATGAAGATCGCTTCACTTTCGAGATCTGTGCGACATGGAACAGCCTCGCCACGGACCCATTTTAATCGCCCCTCGATATCGCGGATGCGAAACTCGCATTCCCAATTAGTTTCTTTTCGTATGCATTTTGCCCAACTTGCAACTACGCTGGACTTCTCTTCCAAATGTATGAGATTTTGCCAGCCCGTTTGCAGAGCCGCTTCTGGAGCAAGACCAGTTAGTTCGCTCCATCTTTGTCCCACGTAAGTCCAGTTGCCTAATTGATCAGTTTCGAAGATTGTTACTGGAGCAAAAGCACACAAAATTTGAAAACGTTCCTTTTCTGATTTCGCTTCAGCCGTTCTTGCTGCCACTTGTGACTCAATTATTTCATTGGTGTTTTCCAGGAGAGCATGCTTCTTCGACATTTCCCACATTTCTTTTCTTGTCGTCAGGCACCAGTTTATAAAAAATATGTCTCCAAAAAATACCCAAAAGCCATGTTCAATGAATCGCCATGTCTGAGGAGCGGTCACTCCGTAAATCGACATTGGAAAGTAGATTCCACGAAAAATATGATCGATTAAGACAATTAAGCTTGCAGAAATCAGCACTTTCCAGTCTCTGTAAAAGGAAAGAAAAGCTAGGCTAGCAAATACTAGGAAATGAGTTTCAATTCTTCCTCCACTCAAGTGAATGATGAAGGCAGTCATGATCATTTGACTAATGGCAATAACATGTCTGGTTAAAATACTGCCTTGTTTTTTTAAGGTCAAAAACATGGGCAAGCTTATAATCGCAAGCCCAAGCCAGACCGCCAGGTATACGTGAAGGTGGGTATCTGAAACACTTCCTTTCCAGACGCGAGGAGACCAGATCATGGCCAAAAGTATGCCTGAGATCCACTCAGCAATTAAAAGTCCAGAAAATAAAATATCGCACTGACAGAAGATCTTTTCTAACTGGATCTTGCATGTTTTTTGAGCCTTAATCACCACGCGCTTGTCCAGCGCATTAAGTTGCGCCGTATCTTCCAGTATAAAACGATTGGCTTTCGCCGCCTCGTCCATAAAAACGCCCAGCCCGTAAAACTTAAAATATTAGCCCTATTACGAAACTATCATCCCCATCTTGAGCGGGCTATCCCCTATTAGGTTGATTCTTTCGCAAAGCCAAGGCACGAAAGAAATTCCGGCAAGCTCCTGTTTAAAAGGAAATGACCTTGATTTTCTACTATGTGCAACTTTGATTTTGGAATATGACTTCTTAAATAATGCGCTTGTGAAATGGGACTCAAAGTGTCATCGTCGCCATGAAAAACATGCACTTGAGCCGCAATGGCATTGAGTGGAAAGCCCCAAGGTCGTTTAACTGCGATATAATCGTCTATCACTCCCCAGCCGTTGTTGGTAAGCGAGTTTTGCATGAAAGATTTAAACTCATTTTTGGTGTAAGCCTCGACAATTTCTCTGTCGAAACGCGACTTGAGTTGATTCAGAAAATCCTTGCGCACAAATTCTGTTGGCAATATCGAATAGATGCTCAATAACACACTAATGGTCCAGTGCAAATTGTCTGGGCACGTAAACAAGATTCGATCCAGAAGCAAATCAAGATCTTTGACTGAGTCAAGCTGTCCGATTGGTCCGCAGCTTCCAGAAAGTGCCATTTTGTCTATTAAGTCAGGCAGTGCATAAGCGCAAGCCATTGCATAAGGACCACCTAGTGACCATCCAATAATAGGCATTGGTTTTTCAATTTGAAGTTCGCTCAAAACAAATCTCACGTCTTGAGACCAATCAAGAAGTGTCCGCTCAGCTTGCCTAGTAGATTGTCCGATGCCTGGACGATCTAGCGCAATTAAGTCTATGTTGTAATCGATTAGAGTGTTATGTGCAAAGGCAATGTCTAGTTTGCTCGAAGCGCCGCCATGACAATAAAGAAGCGGCTTTCCGCCTGGGCTGCCGTAGCGGTCGAATCCAAGAACGCGCCCGTCTGGTAGCTCAATTATCTGATTTAGGCGGTTTTGAGATGAACTCATTTATTCTCTGCAAGTAGTGATTGAGCATCTGACTTATGGGTCTGAATCCAAGGGTGCTAAAGACGTCATAAATTCTTGGCAGTAAAAAGCGGGTGCGCATTGCACAATAAACTTTTTTTTCGTGCGCGCCTTTCATCCCTGGTCGGTACTGTTTTTTGTGTTGAGCCAAATTTTTGAAATTGTAGAGATAATTGGCATTTTCATAGGCATACTGGAAATATGCTTTGAGCAATTTGCTGTATTTAAATTCGCCCTGGTCATCTACTCTGGCAAGAGGCGAAAAGCCCATCGACATTATCAGTTTGCCTTCGGCTTTGAATAATTCAAGAGCGTGGACAACAATACAATCGACTACTGAGTAGGTCGATTTATGAATGCTGCGTAAATGCTGAGCGATATAGCCAACAATTTCACCATTTTCGTACATGGGATCAAATATTACGAAGCCGACTATTTCGCCGTCTTTGAGTGCTACGAATCTGCGCACATCAATTTCGTCTACATAAACAATGGGACGTACGATGAATTGCATTTCGTTATTGCTGATTGTTTTTTCTTTGATCCAATCTGAGCTGATTTTTTTAAGCTTACTCAAAGTGGTATTGTCTATGGAGTCAACTTCTTTTATTTCAAGATTGTCTTTCTTGCCGCCGTTACGGGCGTTGCGTAATTGTTGTTTCTTGCCGCCAACAAGATCAAATTCCTGGATGTCTACGACAGTTTCAATACCAACTTCGTTTATGCAAAAATCGTATTGCGCCACTATCTCTGCTACTTCGTGACTGATGTGCAAGAAAACAGGGTCGCTTTTCACTTTCATGAATTCGTCTATAAGCAGTTTTGTGTTTTCTTTTTTGCAGATAGGATCTGAAAGAACAAGCACAGATTGAGGACCGTCATGTAAAGGTTTATAGGCAATGAACCCATATTCTGGGTGCATGAAATAATCAAGACCTTCTTGCAAAGCGGAGAATGCCAGAGACCCACGACCGTGATGTCTCAAGTGCTCAATGCGAAAGCCCATAGTAGTGGTACAGCCTTCGAGCGCTTTGCGAGCTGATTGTAAGCTTTCCTGACTGGCTTTGAGCGTCATAGTGTCAGCCTGGCTGTGATTCTTTTTCGCTTTCATTTTGGAGACGAATTTGAGCATTTCGCTATTCTAGCAGATAAAGAAAATGCCCCTTTGAAGCGGTTATACTTCTTGCATGGTTTACTACTTTGCACCAATTGCAGAAGGTTTAGGAGATCTGTTAATTACGCTTCCCGCTTTGGAAGCGCTTATTTCAACAGGGGTGCCTACTTATTTGGTAATCCGCTCACCAAAGCAAGAAGGCGTAGCTCAGTGTATACCGGGCTTGAGCGGCTCCTTGAGAGAGCCAGACTTTCTTGCCTTAACATTAAAAGAGGACGACCGCTATATCAATCTGCGTGCTCATCCTCTGCATCTCGATAATGTTTTGGGATCTGACAAATTTATAGCCAAGTTCGGCAATCTAAGCATATTTGAAGTCTTTGAGAGGATCGCAAAAGATTTTATTACCAAAGACCTTGGTATCGTTTGGGATTTCAAAAGATATAATCCTTTGCCTTTTAATTTTCGTCCTGAGTTAGAAGACAAAATATTGTTTGTGCCAGGTTCTGCAGGCGAGTTTAAGTGCTGGACCAAAGATGGCTGGATAGAATTGTATTCTCGTCTTAGGAAAAATAATATTGATTGTTTTGTCTTGGGTCAGCCAGAAAAATCAAAAGCATGTGCAGAGCTTTTGGAAAGTGGTTTGCCATATTTTGAAACTGCCACTATGCAAGATGTTCTTGATGTGGTTTCATCGTCGATGGCGATGGTAAGCGTCGATACCGGACTAATGCACATGTCGATACAGCAAGGAAGACCAACAGTTTCTTTGTTTCTTGCACGCGCTATTTTTGATCGCTACCAGGAAAATTGCAGAGTAATCAAAGCCCCTACCTGCATTGAGGAGTGTCTCAAATGGGTTAAGGCGGAACCTTCAAATTTTGCAGATTTTCCCGTTTTTGAGGAAGTACTTTTTTTTGATTGCTTGGCGTCTGCGAGCAACCGATGCATGAACCAAGTCACGGTGGATCAAGTATTGAACTCGTTAAGCGAGTTAATACATATATGATCTGCCTTGCTAAGGCTTTCTTTTTACTTGTCCACTAACTTTTGAAATGGCGACTGTGCCTTGTGGATCAGAAGTTTTTGCAATTGCTTTGTATTGAGTATTGAGCAACTCGAGTTCTGTTTTTAGACTGGCAAACTCACCTGAAAGCTGTCTTTCGGCCTCAAGTAATTTGCTGCGATTTAAGACTTGTGTGTCTTGGGCAGAATTTGCCACCATTGCATTTGTGAGTCTGGCTTGAGCAACTTGCAATTCGCGCTGCGAAATGATTAAACGTTGTGTGTCAGTGCGCATAGAGTTAGCCAAACTATCAGATTCTTGTACAGATGTGTTCATCTGAGGACAGACTCTGGGAGGTCTCAGTTCGCCTAAATTAAAATTGGGAATGCGAATGTGATACGAGTCTATGTGCGATTTCCAGGCGGTAAGCTGATTTTTATAAGCCGCCTCAGATGCTTTGCAATGACCATAGTCTTGTTCTGTTTTTAAAAGATGCGACTTGTATTTTTCGGCATGTTCCATGAATGCAGCCAGATTCTTTTTGTAAGCGTCAATATGTCCTGCTTCAAGTTCACCTGCAAGCTTGTTCGTCTCGCCTTTGAGCATGCGGGCTCTTTGAATAGCGTCTTTCAATCTTATATTCGATTGAGTGGCATTGAGTTTGAAGTTCTTAGACTGGTCAATAATTTCTTGGGCAGATTCTGCTCGCCCAGTCTGGCAGCACGAATCTTGCTTGGTTGAAGAAGGCTCACTTTGAGCATTTGCAGCACTTGCCAATAAAATTGCAAGACCAAAAATTAGATTATTTGTTTTTGTCAGTCGAAGAAGTTTCATTGTTATCATTGCCTCGAATTTTATCTCTTTAGTCGCTCTGGCTTGGCTTTAAGCTCAATTGCTGGGTCTTCAGGTATTTTTTCGTCGGTCGAACTTGGTGTTTCATCGCCATAGTACCGAACGTACACGTTAGTGCCGAGTGCTCGTAAACGAGCTGCACCATTTTTGTGTGGGCGCAATAACTGATCTTTTAGATTGGTTGCACTTTCAGCTACGTATGCTGCTTTCTGGGCTGCTTCACGCTGGACGGCCATGGCTCTTACTCGAGCATCGCTTCTTGCATAATTGCTTCGCAGATAATTCAAGTCGCTTATCTCGCCTGTGCCATAGCCATTTCTGCCGCCACCATAACCACCTCCGCCGCCAAAGCCATAAGCTCCACCACCCATACCTCCTCGACCGCGTCTTGGGTAACCTGGGGTGTAGCCGGTGTCGTAAGCTGGTACAAATCCGGCTGGAAATCCAAGAGCTGATTCGCGCCTAACGCGCATTGAGTTTCTTCTGCCATCGTATTGCATTCGATTGGCGTAATCTCGAACTTGTCTGTTGATTGTTGTTATGGTGTTTTGCACGACTGGTTGGGTATCTTGGGGAGCTGTTTTGCTTCTTGCATTGTGAGCTGAAAGCTTTAGCAATTTTGCTTTGGCATATTTGCCATTTTCGCCAAACGGGTCATTTTCAAAACAAGCTTTGTAAGATTCAATGGCGCCTTCAGAGTCTTTTAGTTCGACTAAAACGTCGCCTAATTGTCTGAAGGCAAGCGACGAGGATGGATTAATCTGAATGGCATTCATCAATTCTTCCGCGGCCGCATGAAAGCGTCCAAGACTAATATCGGCTTGTGCGCGATTGAGCAAATCGGCAAATTTTTTGTCGGGTGCTTCTATTGCAGGAGCACTTTGAGATTTAATTTTTGTTTTAAAAGCAGGTGGATTCTCGATTTTGAGCTTTGGTTCTCTGCCCAGTGCGCGCTCTAATCTGTCCAGTCTGTCACTTAAGGCGTCATAAGAAGAGTTGCCGAAAACGTTAATTTCAAGGCGGTTTACGCGCTGATGCAAGTTGTCTTTGTCGTAAGGGCGTCCAAAAAAAGCCGCTTCTATTTTATAGATGCGGCTCAAAGCTGAATTTTGACTTTGATCGATAATTCCATACTCAGGTTGTAGGCGCGGCACGGGCGATGTTCCGTCCTCATTAAGTGCAAGGACCGGAAGCTGGATGCAACTGGTCAGCAGCAGTAAGCTGCATAATGTGAGTTTGACCATTTCTTTTGACCCAAAAAATCCGCAGGGTTAGACTGACGATTGCCATATTAGAATGTTCCCAAGATGCCAGAACGTTTTTAATGAACATCATTGCCATTTTCGCCAGCGCGCACGCGAGTGGTCTGGCAAATAACTTCTACCGAACAGTTGGCGTAATTGGCTACTATTTCAGAGACGCTTCCTATCATCAAACGCTCTGCCAGATCTTTGCCAGCAGAACCAAGAACAATCAAGTCGCACTGCTCTTCATCGGCAATTTTAACCAGCGTTTCTCGTGGATCACCATCTAGAACTCTAGAGCGCACTGTGCAATCTTCAACATGTGTCTTTAAGAATTCTTCGGCAGAATCTAGAGAGACTTT
>JACCDG011134260.1_pt1 | contig 38119 bp, 36 predicted proteins | sample 7442471 | NCBI WGS metagenome assembly JACCDG01 (sample SAMN15323444, study PRJNA562643) | freshwater metagenome | isolation source: river surface water | place: USA:Blue River Watershed | collected 2017-08-17 | reverse complement strand
GTAGCTTTTGAAATTGGTACAACAATTACCTTCATTACCGCACCATCTGTTTCGCTATCTATTGCAATTACAACAGACACCCTGCGTCTGGCAAACACTACAACAACTGGAACAAGAACTCTTGCTGCCAACGGTATAGCAACCGCAATAAAAACTACTGGAACTACTTGGATTATTAGCGGAAACGGTTTGTCATAATGGTTGGTTGCGTTCAAGGATTAGTAGCGTCTTTAGTCGCAGCATCCGCTCCTCCAGCATCATACTTTCTTTGCACAAGTCTTCAAATCTCCATCGGGTGCTGTACTTCCACCGTTCAGTGTGGAACTCTGGGTGCTGGAGCTTCTTGTAGCCCAGAAACACCAGGAGCATTTACCCCAGCTAACTGCGAGTAGTTGTAGTATAGAAGTAGAAAAATGCTAACTAATGAATCTTTAGAGTTTACTTACAACGGAACTAGAGGAGTGCCTCTAGTTTGGGTTATTGACACCCAGTGCTTGTATGATTTGGCACTATCTCAAGAACACGCTGCTATCTTCACCGAAGCAGATGAGGTGATAGACATCTCATCAGACTATCCAGAGCATGACGGGGTTACTGTTAGATTCTTAAAAAATGGTCAAGTACTAGAAGAGCTTCAAACTACTGATTACTTTGGAAGCATTCTACTAAGTAACCCACTCGTACTTAATCTAGCCGACTACCCCTACGGCATGTATGTAATGTCTCCTAATGCCATGTTTGTAAACAACGAGTTTGTAATTTTAAACACAGACATGACGACTTTGCAAAGGTTCCACGGTGAGCACGGAGCCTAAGAAGTCCCGCTGGGAGCAGTACAAAGAAAAGAATGGCGTTACCCCCCTTGACTTGCTAAACCCTAAAACTCGTAAGATTGACGAGAGCCATGCCGAAGAACGTATGGTCATCTGTAGGGCGTGCCCGGAACTTATCAAAGTTGTAGACCAATGCAAGAAGTGCGGCTGTTTTATGGAGTTTAAGACAAAACTAGAAGCGGCTAAATGTCCGCTTGGTAAGTGGTAATTAGTCAGACTTTGGCCGCTGATTAGGTCTAGGTTTGTATTCTGGTCTAATAAACACCACACCTTCGTGCTTTAGCTCGCAGCAACGAGCAAGAGAAGCCACTACAAAGAACTCTCCGCATACTTTGCAGACATTTGGGTCAATCTCCCTAGAAGCCATAGCATCCTTACACTGTGAAGTTGTACTTTAATTATCCCACAGCTTGACAAGCTTCAAATAGCTCTTTAAACTGAAAGGGTATTAATCCGGCACAGCGAGGCGGAATACAGAAAAGCCACCCTAATAGGTGGCTTTTTACTTTAAACGGGTATAAGATTTAAACATGGACCAAGACAACTCAGAAAACAGCGACAAAAAGTTCTACAGAGTCGACTGGAAGTTCATTGACCTAACTAAAGGTGTGGACGAAGACTACGCATACGTGGCAGCAGCTAATCCAGAAGAAGCAGTTTACGGAATTCCAGGAACAGACTTCACGGTTAGAGAAGCAGCCAAAGAAGAGGTAGAGGCTTACGTTGCCGGATATGAGGATGGCTATGACATCGCAATTATCACAGAGCGATTTAAAGACATCGAAGAAGACGAGCCATCGTTTTTCAGCCTGAGTGAGCTTGAAGAAGCCATCAATGAGCTTGAAGAAAGAGTACGCAAAGAGGAAGAAGATAAATGAAGGTCTACATCGCAGGGCCAATGAGCGGCAAAAAAGACTGGAACTTTCCTGCTTTCTTTGAAGCAGAAGCCCAGTTAAAAGCACTAGGACATAAAGTTATTAACCCAGCTCACAACGATGGCGAGACGGTAGAAGAAGCATTGGCCAGTGCTGGAAGCCCAGAGCGTCCAAACAATTCTTGGTCTTACTACATGAAGCGTGACTTACCACATGTTCTTGGCGTCGATGCAGTATGTGTTTTGCCTGATTGGCAGTCATCTAAAGGAGCATCTCTAGAAGTAGAAGTTGCAGAAGCAGTAGGCATTCCGTTGATGATTCTTAGAAACGGAAACTTAGAACCCAGAATCACCTGTATTGGCCTTGCGGGATGGGCCAGGTCAGGCAAAGACACCGTTGCTGACTACTTAGTAGAGAACCACGGGTACACAAAGATGTCATTTGCTGCTCCAATGAAAGAAGCAATGTATCGCCTAAATCCAAGAATTACTGTAAACGAAGTCCAAAACACTGCTCTAAGGATTGGTATAGATGTTTACGGTTGGGACGGCATTAAAGAGAGAAGTCCAGACGTTAGAGGATTACTTCAACGATTCGGGACAGAAGTCGGTAGAGAGATGTTTGGAGACGATTTCTGGGTAACTGCAGCACTTAAGAGAATTCCAGATGGTGCAAAAGCAGTGTTCTCAGATGCCAGATACCCAAATGAAGCAGACGCTGTAAAGAAGCTAGGCGGAAAAGTCTGGAGAGTTAGCAGACCTGGAGTTGGTCCAGCTAATGACCACGAGTCTGAGCACGCTCTAAATCACTACAAGTTTGACCAAGTGATTGAGAACTCTGGAACTATTAGTAGTCTAGAAGCTCAGGTACGGATACTTCTAAACAACTTATAATTAGTATGTGAATACTGAAGACCTAGGACTAGCCTTACTGTATGCTCGTGTATCTACACAGCTTCAGGTTAATGACGGCGTATCTCTCGATGTTCAAGAGCGTCAGTTGCAGTCTTCGGCAGAGATAGCTGGCTACACCAACATAGAACTTGTTCGAGAAGAAGGCCGTTCCGGTAAATCTATTTCGGGAAGACCAGCACTGACTGAAGCTTTAAAACGTTTAGATGCTGGAGAGGCTCAAGCTCTTTTTGTTACCCGCATTGACAGACTTGCACGCTCTACTCAAGACTTTCTCAGCATAGTTGACCGAGCCAATAAGAATGGCTGGCGTCTTGTAATGCTCGACCTAAACCTAGACACATCTTCGTATCAAGGTCGATTTGTTGTGACAATTATGTCTGCCCTGGCGGAGATGGAACGTGGAATTATTGCTGAACGTCAGCGTGATGTTCACAAAGACCGCAGAGCACGCGGAGTAGTGTGGGGCGTCGACATGGGACCACGTAACAAAACCCCCGAAGAAATCAAACAAAGAGTTTTCTCTGAAAGAGCTTCGGGGGCTTCGTATAAAACTATTGCCGACGGATTAAACCGAGATGGCGTTCCTACTCAGAATCAGCGGAAGTGGTATCCGACGACGGTGAAGAATCTACTGGAACGGAATTAACATCGTCTGACCACTCGTTAGCTTCTAGCATCTTCAAGAAGTTACCAGAGAAGTTGTAGTCACCAGCATGAGTCAATCTGACCCATGGGGCGGCATAGACATCATTACCAAGCTGACGCCACAGGTAGCAGAAAGCATAGTCTTCAGAAAGAAGAATGTTGTCATCTGGGTCAATCATTGTGGTGAAGTATTCAGTGATGTAAGTGTCTTCAATTCGACCGTTGTTAATTGAGTTGTTCTTGTACTTCTTACATACTGGAGCTAGGTCTTCAAAAACTTTACGAGTGATAAACATCATTCCAGTGCCGATGTCGCGGACTTTGAATGGTTCGTAGTATTGGAAGGTCTGAGCCTCCTGCAAAAAGTTAACCGCAAAAAATCCAGCGTATTCTTCCAGGTTTTCTTTACCCGCAAGAGCAGCTTTACGAACATTGCCCCAGTTAATTGCTTTCATCGGGTATATGCCACCAATCAGGTCTTTGCCTGACTGAACCATGCGAAGAATGTCATCAGAGTTGAATCCGTGGTCAGCATCGATAAACAAAATGGCATCTGCATCAGACTTTAGGAACTCGTGTACAAGAGAGTTTCTAGCTCTGGTAATGAGGCTTTCGTTGGTGATTACTGTTTGAAATGCTTGATGACCATTGATTACCAACTTGTTTAGCAACTCAATTACTGAAGCTACATACATGCTTTTAGCGTTGCCGCCGTACATCGGGGTAGCGATGCAGATTTTCATATCTCTCCTAAGTAGTTGTTGGGGGCTGACAGTTATTACCGCCAGCCCCCTTCTGTGCCTCTCCCCAGAGTGCACATCTATATTCTATAGCACAGTTCTAGAATCCGAGGAATACAGACCAGTGTTTTTAGAAGTTTTTAGCAAATCGTGTCGCAGTGCCCCAGTCGACTTCAGCACTAGGAACAGCTCTAGGAGTCATAATTCTACCCACAATTACTGCCCTTGAGCCCTGACCCTCAATCTTAATTCCACGGTCCGCAAGACGACGCTGGAAGTTAGTCTGAGACAAAGAACGCTCTCCACGCTCTTCAGTCCACATCTTGTAGATAGTGTAAAGAGCCTTGACCCCCAGGGTTGCCTCTTCCGAAATCATAGTCTCTTCTTCAAGGAACAAGCCAATACGGTCTTCATTCTTACGATAGATAGACGATGCTTCAGCAACAGCAGTACACATTGCCAGCGGGTCTTTGGCACTGGAGTTTAAGTACTTAATAGCACCCTCGACTGCCCACGAGAGTACAGACGGAAGTCCACCCTCTGGGTCAAATAGGTACGCCTTCAAATCTGGGTCCGGCTTCTCTGGAACATTGTCTAGTGGAATTGGACGTAGACGACGCCACATAGCGTCATCAGTAATAGTTGGACGGTGGTTAGTGGTTACCCACAACTTAGCCTGGGCCTGGAATGTAAACGGCTGCTCGCCTGGCGAACGTGCCGAAATTTCAGACGAACCAGTCAACTTCTTTACAGAGTTTTCTTTTGGACGCTCAGACTCTGGAAGCTCGTCAACCCAAACCATACGACGACCACGCAGCTGTGCCCAGTGATATTCGTCAGAACGATTAGCCGCTCCATCTCCAGCCGCAAGCACGCTAGAGTCAAGTGGCCACGAGTACTGCTGAGTACCTAGAGCTTTCACAATTGCTTCAACAAAAGTGTTCTTACCAGAACCCGGAGGACCATAGACCAGGAACATAAGGTCGTGGTTTTTCTTACCAGTCAGTGTGTAACCAACTGCACGTTGTAGCCAGTCCTGAAGTTCTTTATCTCCACCAGTAGCAAAGTCAATAAACTGCTCCCAGCGTGGGTTACGGATACCAGCAGTGTAAGCAACTGGTGCACGACGAGTGATGTACAGGTTCGGCTGACCCTTTAGTAGTTCACCAGTCTTTAGGTCAATAACACCATTTTGAACACCGAGTAAGTTGTCATCGCTATCCCATTTATCGACGCCAACAATAATTCGCTTGTCAGAGTTTGCACTCACAATCATGTTTTTGATTCGGCTGTTTGACTTAGTCTGGTATGCCCACTTTAGAATTTCTGTCTTTTTATCAGGGTCATCGTGATTGCTAACTTCGGCCGCAATAACTGTTGCAACGTTTTTAGCTAGTTCTTGCAGTTCTAGACTCTCAAGGTCAGGCTTCCAGTAGTTTCCATCCCAGCGGAACCAACCAAGCCCAGGTGTGTAGCGAATTGCAGCACCATACGAGTCAACTAGACGACGACCATTACCCATATCAGTTAGAGTGCGGTACCCAGGGCGACCACCTTTTGCCTCGTCTAAGGAGTCAAGGTCTTCAGGAATGTCAATGTTGTCGTTGCTAGTCGCTTCTTCTAGAGACATTCCAGACTCTACAAGGTTAGTGATTGTTGTACCCACCACATTTGGCACAAAAGAAACAGAACCAGCAATCTGAGCCTGAACTTCTGGACTAGAAATGTCTTGAGCCCACTGGCGACCTTTCTCCCAGTCATCAATACCAGGCCATAGGCGATTGCTCTTAGGGTTGTTAGCTACGAATTCGATAGCACGACGAGTGTGCATAAGTAATGAGTTCTGCCCCTCCAGTTCCATCGGAGGGCGAACCTTCTCGTGGTTGAAACGAATCATCATCGTCTCAATCATCATCTGTGCTTCAGGGGTAGTACCAAACTTGTTGGCTAAAGCACAAGCGAGTTTGTACACATCTATTGCACGAGAGCCTTCATCGATACCCTCTTCAAGCATCTTCTGGATGTCAACTTTTTCACCCTTGAAATCTAGCTCAGATAGCCAGTCCCAGTTGCCCTCACCATAGCTAGTTCCAGTGCCACGACGGGTCTTTTTACGAATTGCCTGCAGCAGTTCTTCAGGAGCCTCTGCCATTTCCATCTCCCAGGGAGCGTGGCCTGGCTTCCAATCATAAGAAGTCCCAGAGAAGTGACGGCTAGGGGCAATAAGTACGTACCCGTTGTGTTTGATATCGATACCCTTAAGGCCGTTTTTGATGAGGTTACCGACAAACTGCTCTTCAGGGTCACACTTAAAGTAAAGGTGGCGTCCACGGACAATCTTGCCCTTGTGCATGTATTCGCCAGTTTCGGCTTCAACAGTAGATGGTAGAGAACCTTCAAGTAGTTCTTCAAACTTTTCAAACGACTCTAGACCGTCAGAACGGGGGTCAACGTCAATTACAAGGAATCCAGACGGACCACAAAAAACACCAATGTTGTAGTCAGGATTACGTTCCCACCAGCCAGCGACAGTGGCTAAGTCAGAAGTGGCATTGATATTCCACTCTCGAATAGCCGGATGCTTACCTACATCTTTAGGCTCACCGTGCGGCTGGTTACAAGTACAGCGACCGCCCTCCGCGATTCCGTGACATGGTAATACTTTCCAGCCTTTAGAGGCGTACCAAGCAGCACCTTTAGCCAGTCTTCCGTTACTTGATGAATCCCAATCGGACATTTTCTCTCCTAAATCTACTTGCAACAGCATACACGAATGCGCTGAGATTGCAAATATGACACGACAATTTGATGTGCGAATGCACGAAAACTGACCGAGAGTGGTTGACCTAACAACCTGCCGAATCAGGGCGACCCTACTAGGGTAGAATTATAGAAGCAAACCTAATCGCTACTACAGAGAATACAAGTATAACCGATGCCTTTAGACACGATTTTTACCGTTTCCGCCATCATCACCGCTATTGGAGTGATTGTTGGAGGAATTGTAGCCATCTACAGACTAGCACGTCGAATCGGAGATTCGATTGGTTTAGACGAAAAAGGTCGCACAATTTCAGAAAGACTTGACCGCGTCGAGCACCAGCTTTGGCCAAACGGTGGCAGCTCCTTGGCTGACCAAGTTAAAGATATATCGGATATGTCTAGGGAAAACCAAGTCGAGCTAAAATTTGTTAAGCAACTCTTAATTGCCAACTACCCGGGCTATGTGCCAACTCTAGACGTAACAGAAGACACTGTTCCAGTGAGAGCTCGTAGAACCAGAAAAAAAGCCAGCTAAAATAAGACACACTTAAGCACTATCTGTAGTAGAATGACAAACGACACATACGAAGTACGAAAGGAACGTTATGTCACTTGCAGACAAGCTAGCAGAAGCCAGCAATGCACCTAAACGCACATCTTTGTGTAAAATCGGTTCAATCATTCACGACACTCAGCTATCTGAAGATGACCGAAAGGCTCTTAAAGACATGCTCGACACGCCAGAGGGAGCTCCCAATCGTTTGAACAACGCTACGATTGCCAGAGTTCTTCGCGAAGAGGGTTTTGACACTTCTAATAGTGCAGTAGATAGACACCGCAGAGCCGAATGCGGCTGCAACAGAAAGATTAGCGAATGAGCCTCTCCGACAAGTTTGACAAGTTAGTCAGCCCAGGCAAGTCTGGGTCAGATGTCAAAAACTTGAACACACCAGAATCTTGGCGTCCACGTATGGATGTTGACGACCTATCTGGTGGTTTTATTATTTCTGAACCGCACCAGCCCGGACAGCCTCAGGACGCTCGTCAGATTCTAGTTGACTTTGACTTGAACCCAGACGACTGGGAAATCACATCTGTACGACGTGGCAAGTGGCAAAAGTACGATGGCGAATATCTAGAGTCACTAAGGGTCAATGTTGTACCAGCAAAAGTAGCTTTAGCTGACCGTCTTGATGCAGAAAAACTTGTAGACGAAATTAAGAAGTGGCGTCCCGAACGTGGAATCAAGACCGCATCTGGTGTTGGTTCCTTTTCTGTTTTTTCTAGTGACCAGCAGATTGGTAAGAAAGCCAACGGAAACGGAACAGAGCAGTCCGTCAATCGAATCTTAAATCTTACCGAAGCCGCGGTTGGCCGATTTAATGGATTACAAAAGATGGGCCTAAACCTAGGCTCAATTACACTAGGTCTCCCAGGTGACCACGTAGAAGGAATTGTCTCCCAGGGAGGACGTCTACAAGGTCAAGCTGCATCTGACCTAGGACTTACTGAACAAGTGCGAGTTGCACGTCGCCTTCTGATGGCACAAATCAAAGCACTAGCACCACTAACTGAGCGTATGACTGTAGCAGTTGTAAACGGTAATCACGACGAAGTGACTCGTCAGGTTGCTGCAGACCCAGCAGATGGATGGAACGTCGAGATTGCATCAGCAGTTCAAGACGCCTGTGCCGAGAACCCAGCATTACAACACATCGAGTTCCGCTATCCAGCATCTGGACATCAGACTCTAACAGTAGATATTGATGGCTGCATGCTAGGGCTATTCCACGGACACCAATCTCGTGACCCGCTAAAGTACTTATCGCAGCAAGCTGCTGGTCAAACTCCAATCGGTAATGCCGATGTGTGGGTGTCAGGTCACTTCCACAACTTTAAGTGTATGGACATCAGTCAGCGGTTCTGGGTACAAGCTCCAACAACTGACCCTGGCTCAGAATGGTTCCGAGACCGTGCAGGTATGGAATCAAAACCTGGACTTCTAACAATGGTTATTGGCGGAAGCTTTGACCCTAGAGAGCACCTAAGCGTACTTCCAGTGAGGTTGTAGTGGCAACCAGTAAGACCTACTTCGTAGCCTGGGACGAGATGCTTTACAACTCTTACGAAATTGACAGGCAGCTAACCGATGCAGGATTAGATTTTCTTGCATTTGATGTAACCAGTAACCCAGTTGAAAGACCCAACTGGGTGGTAGCCGATAAAGTTCGCTACTACGGACACTTCTACAATGCACTCAAAGACTTTAAAAATACAGACCACCTGCTGTTTTCTTTCAATGCAGGTGATGCATTTACAGACCAACACGCTGCAATGACCAACAGGTTTACCGAATTAATGGAGCAAGATGAAAACATCTGGGTAATAGGACCAGACCTTATCTGGACTGGGCCTGGAGCTACATCTACTTCAATAGTCAAGTCTAGTAAGTACGACAGTCTTGACCTAAGCATACACATCGACGGAACAATCGTTATGCTAAGACGAGAACTGGCTCTTCAAGTACTAGCTTTCTACGAGTGGATGCTTGCTAAAGAAATTATGAACTTTGGCATAATGCACTCCGGTCATTCTCTAGATGTCGTGTACTGCACATGGTCAATTTTAAGTAACAAAAAAGTCTATAAAGACTTAAACTTTCCGGTAACTACCGTAGTGGGGAGTAGCTACAACACCGATGGTAATAAAGAGGGAGCAAGAGTTATGAATGCTTTTGCTGACTACATATTCCTGAAAGGCGTTGACCCTCGTAAAGCTCGCCACATATATGATGTCTTTTTTCAAAAGATACGGACTAATAGCCCAGAAAAGATAGAGCCTTTAGCGATATACATAAACGCATCAAGCGTAGAAGAGTTAGATATCTAATGCCAATCGTATACACAGGAGGCACCTTTGACCTGCCACACAAAGGCCACTATCGACTTCTACAGCGAGCAGCCGAAATTGGAAGCGTCGTAGTAGCACTAAATACAGACGAGTTTATCGAGAAGTATAAAGGCAGACCCCCAATTTTGAGCTACGAAGAACGCAAAGAAGCACTTTTGGCTTGCCGCTGGGTAGATGAAGTTGTGCCAAACGTAGGTGGAGCTGACTCAACTATAGCCATCGAGATGGTGAAGCCAGATTACATCATTATTGGCTCCGACTGGGCTAAGAAAGACTATTACCTACAGATGGGCTTTAGCCAAGACTGGCTAGACGAAAGGGGTATAGGATTGATATACGTCCCTTACACTAAGGGAATCAGCACCACCGACATCAAAAATCGAATGGGCTACAAGTAATAGGTGTATCATAGATATACCCGATAAACAGGAGAGACAAATGTCAGAAACACAAAACGTCGAATACATCACAACTGTACTTCAGATTACTAGAGAGCAACTAAACCGCTCTTTGAACCTAAACGCTGAACTAGAAGCAGCTCTAAGCATGGAGCGTCAGCGTAACGAGTCGTTGCAGGCCGAGCTAGAGAAGCTTACTGCTGCTAAAGACAAGGACACCAAGGACCAAAAGTGATTGAAGTTAAAGATGGAGCGAGGACCCTCCAATTTAACGGAAAGTTACTAGGAAAGTCTTCGTCATGGCGTAAAGGCTCAACCAGATGGATTGAGTTTGAGCTCTATCGCACCGAGAGCGGTTCATACATACTATCTAGAATTGGAGTATCTCTGGTATTCCACGGCTCTAGCTGTGTACTAGTTAAGAGGTATGGTCTTACAGAAATTAGTTTTGAAGAGCTACACAAGGATGCTCTCCCATGCGAAGAGTGTAGGCCAACTCAAGAAGCTGAATTGGTATTCCCAGAAAAGCACAGATACTGGGCACAAGTTAGTGACGAGCCAACAGCTGTTCTAGATGCTCTTTATAAGTATGACGATGGTGGAGCACGCTATCTAACTAACGTTGCTCAGCGTCTACTTGAGGAAGCATCCAAGAACGACGAAAAGATTTCTGATATTTATAAATACGAAATCATCCCGTAGCCACACGACCACTCGAGTTGCATTCGAGACAGGTTTCTGATACAGTACAAAACACAACGACACTAAGGACATAAATGACAGGACTTGGCGACATCAGACTAGAGCTGGTGGACAGCGTAGACCAAGCACAAAAGTTTATTACTTGGCTAGGTGAGCGTCGTCCGCATAACGCAATTGCAGTAGACACTGAAACAGGAGAACTGCCAGGCGGAAAACGCGAAGATGCTTTATCGCCATGGCACGGAAAACTGAGACTAGTTCAGGTTGGCGATGGTCAGACCGGATGGTCGATTCCGTGGGACGAATGGAATGGCGTGTTCTACGAAGCCATGGATAAGTTTGATGGTCCGCTAGTTTGCCACAACATTGCATTCGAAGCTCGCTGGTTCGAGATTCAGTCACGCTGGAAAATGCCATGGGAGCGTGCTCACGACACCATGATTATGGCTCACTTAATCGACCCTCTTGGTTCAGGTGCCTTGAAACGTCTTACCTCTCAATATGTAGACCCACAGGCTGCTGCTTTGCAGAGTCAACTTGATGAAGGATTAGTCAAGAACGGCTGGACCTGGGGAACTGTTCCAATCAACTACCAGCCTTACTGGGCTTATGGTGCTCTCGACCCAATCCTAACCATGCGTCTTTGGGAGATGTTTTGGGATAAGTGCGGACCCGGTCAACCCTACTCACGTGCCTACGAACTTGAAATGAACACTCGTCGCATTGTTACCCGCATGGAGCTCAATGGTGCTCGTCTGGACCTAGACTACTCAAAGCGTAAGTATGACGAACTAGTGCAATACACAGAGCAAGTCAAAGACTGGGCAAAGGCTAACTACAACGGATTATCCATCACAAGCAACGCTCAACTGGTACGCCAGTTTGAGGCGTTAGGTGCAGTTATTACAGAAACCACGCCATCTGGTCAAAAGTCAGCATCGGCTGACCAGCTGAAACTTCTTGTCCGCGATGGTTCACCAGAAGTGCAAGAATTAGCGTCCACCGCATTGAAGCAGCGTAAAGCAGACAAACTTGCATCTACCTACTTCTCTAACTTCATCAACGACAACGTAAACGGATTCGTGCACCCATCTGTAAAGACTCTTGGTGCTCGCACTGGTCGTATGTCGATTCAGAACCCAGCACTTCAAACTCTGCCTAAGGGTGACGACACTGTTCGTCGTGCGTTCTTGCCTAAAGATGACGACCACGTAATTATCACTTCCGACCTCGACCAGGTCGAGTTCCGTATGTTTGCATCTATGTCTCAAGATGACAACTTAATCAACCTATTCAATTTGGCAGATGCAACTGGCTCTGACCCGTTTACCGAGATTGGTCGTGAAATCTATCAAGACCCGTCAATGCAAAAATCAGATAAGCGTCGCGGTCTAATCAAGGGTGTAGTTTATGGTCGTCTATACGGTGCAGGTGTTGCTAAGCAGGCTTTGACCGCCGGTGTGCCTGAAGACCAGATGCGTGCTGTATCTAATGCTTTTGACGAACGATTCCCTGGAATGCAACTATTTCAGAAAAAAGTCGAAGACATTGGAATGCGACGACTCCAAGCAGAGGGTCAGGGCTATGTCAATACTTGGACTGGACGTCGACTACCTTGTGACGAAGACCGCGTCTACACATTGGTCAACTATCTAATCCAGGGCGGTGCTGCAGAAGTATTCAAGTCAAACCTAGTCAAGCTAGACCAGGCTGACTTAACAGAACTGCTTATTGTTCCTGTACACGATGAAATTGTGCTAAACGCCCCACGTGAAGATGCAGCCGAGATTCAGCAGATTGTGCGTGAGTGTATGACTACACGCGATGGTTGGGCAGTGCCACTCACTGCCGATGTTGATGGTCCACTAGAAAACTGGGGTGCTAAATATGTCTAAACTTGTTCTATCTGTAGACCCAGGAAAAGCTAGCGGAATTGCATTGTTTGCTTTTATTGAAGGCGGAGAGCCAGAGCTTCTGTGGTCTGGCGAATACCAGCAAGAAGAATATGCACGCCCTATCCGCGAGGCACTAGGCGATGCAATTATGCGCTCTATCCCAATCGAAATTGTGTGTGAGCGATTTACTATCAACTCGCAGACAGTTAAGAACTCTCAGGCACCATACTCTTTAGAACAGATTGGCATCCTAAAGCAGTGTCTAATGGATATTGGAGTGGCCCCAGACAACATTTATTTCCAATCTCCAGCTGATGCCAAAGCAATGTTTACGAACGAGAAGCTAAAAAAGCTTGGCTATTGGCATAGAGGCGGCGAAGGACATGCCCTTGACGCAATTCGGCACGGTCTGCTAAGATTAGTAAAGTCAGGGTGGAAACCTGTGAATTTGCTGAATTAGAAAAAGTATTAGCAAAAAACGCAATAAACGGCACTCTTTTGTGCTAGTATGTATGTAGAGACGAAAGGAAGGCACTAGTGCCTGTAAATGTAGAACTCGATGATTCGGGCAAACACATTGTAATTAACGCAGAATGGCGTCTGAAAGAGCTTTGCAAGAGCCTACCAGGAGCAGCCTGGTCCGCTAAAGAACAGATTTGGCGAGTGCCAGTTTCTTGGGCAAGTTGCTTGGCATTGCGTTCAACGTTTAAAGACAGTCTAGAGATTGGCCCAAACCTGGCAGCCTGGGCATCTAATGAACGAGCCACTCGAATTGGACCATCTAACGTACTTCGTGACTTAGAGATTATGCCAGAAGACTATGCGTTTAATGACGACCTATTCCCCCACCAACGTGCTGGAGTCGAGTTCTTAGCTACTGCACGTCGTGCTCTACTAGCTGACGAGCCAGGTCTAGGTAAGACAGCACAGGCAATTCGTGGACTCAAGATGCTACATGACCGAGGCGAGCAAGTATTTCCTGCCCTTATTGTCTGCCCAAACACCCTTAAGAAAAACTGGCAACGAGAGTTCGAGAAGTGGTGGCCTGGAGTAGATGTTCAGGTTATTAAAGGAACCGCTACCCAGCGTCGTGCACAGTTTGAGCACCCAGCAAATGTCTATGTAATCAACTGGGAGTCACTACGCACTCACTCCAAACTTGCTTCATACGGCTCTATTGCACTTTCCCGCTGTGCAAACTGCGGTGGCCACGACACTCGTGTAACTCCGACTAAGTGTGAAGTACACCAGCGTGAGCTAAACACCATTGACTTTAAGTCCGTCATTGCTGACGAAATGCACCGCTCTAAAGACCCTAAGTCTAAGCAAAGTCGTGCTCTCTGGGCTGCAACTGGAGATGCAGACATTCGATTTGCACTTACTGGTACACCTATTGCTAACAACGTTGTAGACATGTGGGCAATTTTGCACTGGATTTCTCCAGAAGAGTGGCCTAGCAAGACTAAGTGGATTGACCGCATGGTAAACATCATGCTCAACGCATTCGGTGGAATGATGGTGCTAGGTGTCAAACCACATATGGAGGAAGAGTTTTACTCTGCAGTAAACCCACGCATGAGACGAATGCTAAAGCAGCGAGTTCTCCCGTGGCTACCAGAAGTTATGACTGACCGTCGTGACGTTGAAATGTCTGCAAAGCAGAAAAAGGCCTACGAGCAGATGCGCGACAACATGATTGCAATGCTGGAAAAAGAAGAATCAGCGTCAGTCGGAGATGTAGTCGTAGCACCAAACCCACTAACACAGACGCTACGTCTGCTACAACTAGCAAGTTCATACGCTGACGTAGTAGTTGATGAAACAACTGGAGAAGAAAAGATTATTTTGTCAGACCCATCGTGTAAGGTGGATGCTCTGATGGATGATATTGATGAAGGCGACTTTGGAGACGACTCGGTTGCCGTCTGTGCAGTATCTCGACAACTCATTGAGTTGCTGAGTGCACGCATGACTAAGGCTGGTATTGCTCATGGTCTTATTACTGGTGCTCAGTCCGAGGACGAGCGTCAGAAGGCTATTGACGATTTCCAGTCTGGTCGTATCAAGTGGATTCTATTTACTGCCCAGGCTGGTGGTGTAGGTGTTACTCTTACAGCCGCACGTCGCTTGGTCATGCTTCAGCGTCCGTGGTCACTAGTTGACTACAAACAGGCACTGGACCGCGTTCACCGCATCGGTTCCGAGATTCACGACTCGATTCTCATTACTGACTATGTGACCGAGGACACAATCGAAGAGCGTGTAATTCAGGCTCTAGACACCAAAGCAGACAATTTTGACCAAGTTGTAAAAGATAGGGCTAAGCTACTTGACATGCTACGGTCAGACAAGGTAAAGTGATTTAACAATGACAGAACTACAACCCCCTCTAAGAATTTCTAACTCGGAAATTCAAGCATTCAAAGACTGCCGTCGCCGTTGGTACTTTGCGTACTATTTAAGACTTCAGCCAAAGATGAAAGACTTCACAGGTGCCCTTGCACTTGGTTCTCGCATCCACGAAGCACTAGACCAGTACTACTCTTCTGACATGTCTGTAGACCTGCTTGAAGTACACTCTGAATTAGTTGCTAAGGATAGAAAAATCCTTATGGACGAATATCGCGACACCTCAGACTTAGAGTCCGAGGCAGAGCTTGGGCACATCATGCTTTCCGGATACCTAGATTGGGTAGAAGACGAAGGCATCGACGTCGAGCTTGACCGCATCTCGAACGAAGAAATTATCTCTATGCCTATGTTTGACGGTGCAGTTGAACTTCAAGGTAAGTTGGATATGCGTGTTCGTCGTAAGTCAGATGGTGCTCGTATGTTCCGTGACTTCAAGACTGTTGGTGGCTCATTCACCGAGTTTGGTGCAACCGCACACATGAACGAGCAGATTCTTACATACATGACTCTAGAGGCTGCTCAGAATAAAGATGGTGAACGCTCGGACGGTGGTATCTTTACCATGCTAAAAAAGGTAAAGCGTACGGCAAATGCCAAGCCACCGTTCTATCAGCAAATTGAAGTACGCCACAATATCTACGCACTGCGCAACTTCTGGCAACGACTTCAAGGCTCCATCGGTGATATGCTTAACGTCCGCAAGGCACTAGACGAGGGCGTAAGCCACCAACTAGTTGCTTATCCACGCCCCAGTCGGGACTGCAAGTGGAAATGCCCATTCTTTGCCGTCTGTCCTTTAATGGACGACGGAAGTGCTGCAGAAGCAGCAATCGAAGATTCGTTTGTGGCTGGTAACCCTTACGACTACTACGGAACTACCGAAGAGAAAAAAGGAAGTGAATGATGTCTGAAGTACAACGCTCTCTGACTATCATGGTTCACGGCGAGTCAAAGGTGGGTAAATCTACTTTTGCAGTAACCGCACCATATCCACGCCTCATGCTCGACGTTGAGGGAGGCCACCGCTTCCTACCAATCAACGTAAAGTACTGGGACCCGGTTCGCGAAGAGCCACCAGTAGCCGACGGCACTTGGGACACAGTTGTGGTCCAGGTTCGTGACTACGATGTCGTTATGAAAGCCTTCCAATGGCTTCAGAGCGGCAAGCACCAGTTCAAGTCACTTATCATCGACTCAATCTCTGAGTTGCAGGTTAAGTGCATGGACAACATCGCTGGTACAGAGCAGATGAAGATGCAACAGTGGGGCGAACTACTTCGCCACATGGGTGCTCTTCTTCGTGACTTGCGTGACCTAACGATGCACCCAACACAACCGCTAGAAGCGATTGTGCTAACTGCTATGTCCCGCAAGGGTCAGGATGGTGTTTACCGTCCTTACCTACAGGGTCAGCTAGCAATCCAGGCTCCATACTTCTACGACTTACTTGGAGCGATTACAGTGGAGCAGGTTCCAAACCCTGACCCAATGCAACCGCCTTACAAGGTTCGTCGTATGTATGTAGAACGCACTCCAGAATACGAAGCTGGTGAGCGTGTCCAAGGTCGTCTCGGCAAGATTGTCGAGCAGGGCGACCTCGGTATCGAACGTATGCTCGACATGGTTTTCGGCGAGAAGACTAAATCCACAACAAAGAAAGTAGGATAATCCTATGAGCTCACTTAATTGGAGCGACCTCGTAAAAGAGGCAGGCGAAGTAGGCAACTACGAGCCACTACCAGACGGCGACTACGACCTTAAGGTCACTGAAGCCACCGCCAAGGTATCTCAGTCAGGCAAGACTATGTTCTCGCTGAAGACTGAAGTACAGACCGGCCCACACGCTAAGCGTTTGGTTTGGGACAACCTTGTTGTCTCTCCAGACTCTTCAGCTGCACTAGGTATGTTCTTTAAGAAGATGGCTGCTCTTGGCCTGAATCGTGCATACTTTGACCAGAACCCATCTAACGCACAGATTGAGCAGGCCCTAATTGGTCGCACTTTCCGTGGCCAGGTTGGTTCACGCGTATGGCAGGGTAACAAGAAGAACGAGATTAAGATGTACTACGTCTTGACTCCTGCAGATGCTACAGTAACTGCATCAGCTCCAGTAGCTGCTGCTCCTGCTCCAGCCCCTGCTCCAGCCCCTGCTCCAGCCCCTGCAGCTCCTATTGCTGCAACTGACGCACCATTCTAAATCATTTAGTGGAGGGGGGCATCTTCGGATGCCTCCCTCGCTTATGTTAGGAACCCATGAAGATACTTCTCACTGGAATGACATCCAGCCATACTTCCAAAAAAAGTCATCAGAATAATCTAGGCTTCTTTGGAGTACTAGACCGCGCCCTAGCCGAGCTAGGGCATGATGTAGTTTGGTTAAAACCAGACCTAACTTGGACAAAGGAGTATTTAGATTCTTACGATTCTATTTTTGTCGGACTAGTACCACCAACTAGCCTAAGTGCTAACCAAGCTTATGGAGCCTTGACTCTAATCGATGAGATGTTTTTATCACCTAAACTACATCTAGTCGTAGACAACCCTAAGCATTGGCTAATAAAGCCAAGTCTTAAGTCTGTACTCAAAGACACAGGCAGTCTAGTTAAGCCTTTCTACAATAAAAGGTCTCAGTATGCTTTAGCTAGAGAGCCTAAAAATCTAGATAAAATGCTGTCCGCCTGCGAGCAGCTTTTAGACAATGTTTGGCCCACTACAATCTATCCAGGGCTGCCCTGGAAATCAGACGAATCCGTAAGCGAGCACTTGCCAAGCGGAGCAAGCACTAGCGTAATCGGGCTAAACTTTGATGCTTTGCTGTTTAAATCGGGCTATCTAGAGATTCAAGAAGCCCCGGCCCACTGGGCAGCAACCAACCACAAATCAAAGTGGTCCGAAGGCATGGCTAATCATGTAGTACTGCCAATTAAGCCTCTAAAGGGCTCTAAGAAGGAAACAGACCAAGACGCCCTGGACACCCTGAAAGGCTCTGTAGGGCTTCTAGCGGCTCCACAAGACCGAATTGGAGGTACTTGGTGGACTTCTGCCCTTGTGCAAGCCATGAACACAAACACCCCCGTGGCTACAGAGTGGCGGGAATCTGCTGCCATTTCCACTAGTTGGGCATTTCTACCCTCATCTATCGAAGAAATGACCCCAGAAACAAGATTTGACCTCGCTTTGAGGCAAAAAGAGACTTATCTATCCTCAATTCCCGGAAAAGAAGAGGCTCTAGAAACACTACAAAACCTACTAACACAATCAACTAGGAGATAAAATGCCAGAAGTAAATTTCGACTGGGTACGCCAGCAAATGAATGATGCCAAAGTAAAAGTTGGCTCTGGAAACATGATTCTAAAGCTTCTCGAAGTATGGGCAACGGACACAAAGCTGTCGCCTAACCTTGCCAAAGAAGCAGCAGAAGTGTTTAGCAAACTCGCCCTAAATCAGGCACTATCCGATGCTGGAGAACCAACAGAAGAAGTCTGGGTCCAAGCGATGCCAGGGTTTATTGTTGTTGGGGATGAAGTTAGAGTAAAGAAAGACGCTTTTAGCGACAGCTCTGGCACTATTCACAACGGTCGTAGAGGCAAAGTTACGGGTATTCGTTATGGAGACATTATTGTCAACATCACCGACGGAAAGCAGCCACCACTAAACGGTGTCCACTACTCTCCAGACCGACTAGAGAAGCGAGTCAAGTAGTGCGTACAGCATTTGAACTTAAATTTACTGCCACCGACTATGAGTCAGCTAAAGAAGCTGTCACTAACTACATCAGCAGATTTCTAGGAATAGAACCAAGCGAAGTAGTAGACAAGGTTGATACAGAGCTAAAAGTCGAGCTAAACGAAGGTAAGTATGAAGTTACTGCCTACAGCAAACTCAAGGCAAATTTTGTCACTTTTGGACTTGACAACCACAAATAAATACAGTAGGGTCTAGATATGCAAACATTTGTACCCCTAACAGACAGCTTCGAACACATCGCCAAGGTGCTTGACAACAAGCGTCTCAACAAGCAAGCCCTTGAGGGCTGGCAGATTCTTATGACTCTGCTTGAGCTTGACCCACAAGGCAACCACCGTATCCCTAAAGGCTGGGTAAACCACCCAGCAGTTAAGATGTGGCGTGGTCACGAATACGCTCTTTACCGTTACATCCAGGCAATGGTTGACGAGTGGAAGCGTCGTGGCTTTAAGTCAACTATTGGCGATAAGGCTAAGGCAACTATTATGCGTGCTATCGAGCTCGACCTTGTAGAGGGCCATAGCGAGAATCCAAGCTGGCTATCAAATCTTAGCTACTTTAAAACAATTGCATCTAGCCATCGTTTAGCCCTACTCAACAAAGACTACGAATGGTACTCGCAATTTAAGTGGCCAGAAGATAAAGGCAGAAGACCAGAAACATACGAATATGTGTGGCCTGTCTAATTTTGTAATATACGGGTAGTCTTCAAACAAAAGGCAAGTAATCACGCTAAAATCTTTCTTATGAAAGATTCAAGAAAAGGCGAAGCCCTCTGGAGCGAGTGGGAAGGCTACGGCTATCACTATAACTTTGGTGATTTGTCACTAGTTTTCTATACAGAGGGTCATGTTGACTTAGACATAGATGTGGTTAGGCGAGCACTTGCTTCGGCAATACAGCGAGACGGCATCGTATCGTCGCTATCGCATGCCTTTCAACTCATAGACAACGGCCGCATCGAGCAGGGATACGCTGGACCTGTCGGGGGCGACATCTACTTAACCGTTTGTGAAGACGACGGCTCCACTTCAGAAGGAACCGAAGTAGATGAAATTATAGAAATCACCTATGTCGAGGTGCAATACCCGTGATAGGCGAAGAATGGCATGAGGATGCTGAATGTGCAAAACCATCAAATCGAGAAAAGATAGACCTGTTCTTCTCGACCAAAAACAACGACATATTCTCGGCAAAGCTACTATGCGATGCGTGCCCGGTAAGAAAAGAGTGTGCAAAGTGGGCACTCGAAAATAAGCAACTCAACGGCGTCTGGGGTGGACTATCCGAGAAAGAGATTAAACGAACTCTATCCGTAAACTGGGAGGGTCAAGAGATTCGTCGTAAGCGTTTTCCTAAGTGCCCTGGATGCAAAACAGGAACTTACGATTTAGTCACTAAAACAGTTCAACGCCCAGCTGGCGGCCGATGGGCAACTATGCGTATGGTCGAGTGTACCGAGTGTAACTTTGAATGGCAGAGTAGAACTAGTGCAAACGCTGTAGACGCCTATCATGCCCAGAGGGCGGAGCGAATGATTAAGGCTCAGAAACATCAGGCTAAAATTAAAGCCGCGAGAGCTAAAGCTAAAGAAAAGCGAGAATCACTTCCCGAGTAAGTACGCCCTAGCAGACTCGTAGTTGTTAAAAGTTGCCACGGTTTTCTTGGTCATCTTATTAATAACTAAGTAGACCTGAGAGCCGTTCTCATCTAAAGATTCCAAAATAATTAGCATTAATTGCCTTCCAAAGCATCTAGTCTACTGCTCAATGATTCGATTTGAGAAGCTTGATGTCTTACTACAGCTTGCAAAGCAATTATGTACCTGGAATAGAGAATCCCCTGAGGAAGACCGTCTGCGTCGTAATCGACTAGATTAGTCAACCCAGCTGCATCTAGGTCCTCAGCAATAAATCCAATCTGAACGGATTCCGGGTTTTCGCTTTCATGTAATACACCAGGATTGTATTTAAAAGTAACTGGTTCTATACTTAATACTTTTTCTACATCAACGGTTAGTGGGGTAATTTCTCTCTTAAATCTTCTAGATGACGTAGAAGCCACACCAACTAGACCGCTAGAGTTTACATATACGTCTCTAGTACCAGTAGTTCCAACAACCGTTGCATATATTCCATCGGAGTATATGTCCGATGTAGAACTGCCCAAGGTTATATCTCCACCAAAAGTGTTTATATTTAGGGCAGACACCGCATTTGCAGTTGTAAGGGCTTGAATACCATTTGTATCCATACGCACGTTATCAGAGCCAGTTGCACCAATTTGGAACGCATGGTCGGTTGACGTTGTGTTGTACTGAGTAGTTGAAGTTAGACGAAGAGTAGTCGAGCTAGCACCATCTTGGAATGAGGCAAATGGAGCAACAGTAAAACTGCTACCGCCTATGTAAGAGAATCCGTCAGTAGTAATACCGGTCGGGAAACTTACTCTTGTCTCGAAGCTAAGAGGCAGTGTCTGAATAGTGTTTACATAAAAAGTAGAAGTACTAAGGGTAGAAATAGAGTTGGCACCAAAAGTTATTGAGTCAGAGCCGCTATAGTCAGTTTGAAGCGTTATATATGAACGTGAAGTTCCGGCTTCAGCTGTAAGTTGATTTACTGCTTTAGTTTTAGAAACAGCAAGGTTGTGCCTGGACTCATAGTCGACATAGTTTGCACCATCGTATACAGAAATAATTCCACTACTAAGTTTCAGTGTCTCGTAGTTGTAGTCTGGAGCAAATACGCTACCAATATCAGACGCATAGTCAGAATCTGCTTCAATGCTCGGCTGGGATAGCATAGGTTCGTTTAAACGTGATTGCTTTAGACTGACGTAGTCAAGGTTGGCAACATAACCAGTCTGAGTTGATAAGTCAATGTCTACCCACTTTTTGGGGTCTTGGATAGAAATTTGAGCAGCACTATTTAGAGTAGGGTCTTCCCAGGAGTAGTCATCTGAAAAATCTCCGTAGAATGCGACAGGTTCGGTAGATAGCGACACCGAGTCAAACAATTGTCTAACTGGGCGATACGCAGTAGCAGTAGCACTAGATGTTGTACCTGTTGCAGTGCTAGCTACAGTAAATTGAGTAGGGGAAGCAGTAGCAATAGTCGCATTAACTATGGTGTTATAAGCAGCTGTAGAGGCACCAGTAATTGTTACTGTATCTCCAACAGCAAAGTTGTTAGGCGCAGTTACAGTTACAACCGTTCCGCTACCCGAAATAGCAGTTGCTGTAACAACCGAAGTCATGTATGCAATGTTAGAAGTAGTGTAGCCAGGATTTTTAGTTTGCTGATATAAGGCAGCCGGAATAGACAGGGTTATGTTTGCTTCAGCATCAAAATTAGTGGCGTCTAAACTTGCGTACTCTAGTCGAAGTTTTTCTGAATCAATATAGATTGGTGCTTTGGCTACGGGCTTTAGTGGAGGGATTCCGTATGTCGGAACCAAGTACTGGGCCATCCAAGTATCTATTGATTGGTATAGATATTTGTTGCTGTTAGTCGTCCAGCTAGCTGTGGTTATGTCATTGACAACATTCGAGATTGCGGTAGAGCTGCCATTACCAAACTTAAATTTAATCTGGTCTAAAGGAGCCGCCGGATGTACAGCGTGATAGATTTTGGTATCTCTACCATCGATTGCTGTGGGAGTTATCGCACTAGTCGGTTGAAAAGTTCCATTTGGGTTTACCACTCTAAAAGATGTAGAAGATAGTATGTCAGTTACTGTAAGTACACCAGGCCCAAACTCCCAGTCTTCGGCCAGAAGTGAAGCCACAAAATCACAATAAATTAAGTCTCCAGTACTCAGACCGTGAGCACCAGAAGTGTTGATTACCATTTGAGAAGTGTTTGCAACGTGTGCAAATACAGAAGTTGCTACAGCAGTAAATGGATTGTAATCAACAAAAGAATCGTAAGAGAGAGCTAGTACTCGCTCGTTAGAAAACAGATTATAGGTTAAGCCCTTGTTATACGCAACTGTTCCATCAACTGTGTAACTCGTGGACATGGTGTTCGACCAAGAAACAATTCCGCCATACTCGCTTGATGTTAGGTATGAGTTAGATAAGTTGCTGAACTCAATCAAACCGATTGGATTAGTTGTAGCAGCTACATAATTCCAACCCGCTGTTGTAGAAACTTTAGAGTAGGCAGTAGCGGTAGAAGTGGTTCCTGTAGCAGCACTAGTGACCGTAAATCCAGCAGTGTTAGACGTGGCTATGGTTGCATTTACTAAATTGTATGCATCTGTATCAGCATTCTCAATCGTAACGGTCTTACCTGCAGCAAAGCCAGTGCTAGATGCCGAATAAGTTACCGTGGTTCCGCTACCAGAAATGGCAGTTATGTTAGCAGATTTTATAAACTCAAAGCTCGGGTTGTGTACTAGGTTTACTCGGCTACCGCTAACAAACGCTAGACCAGCACTAGAGAAGTATCCGTAGTCAATATCTGCTTTGCCGTAGTCTTTGATATATAGACCAGCAATATCTGGATTGTAAAAAGTAACAGTTCCAGTGGAAGTCGTGTCAGTTGTTGTTATGCTAGCGGCAGCGGGATAGTCAGAGCCAGTGTTGAGGTAGCTAATTGAATCACCAGTTGCAGCAATGATTGTAACCGGAAGACCGCCATTATTGTAAGTGGCATCTTCAACTACATCTACAACTACTCGGTCTCCAGCAACAAACGTATTGTCTTGAATAGTAATAGTGGCAACATTCGAGACTCGTCGTCTGTTAATTAGCGGAACAGGGTTTTCAAAGTAGGACTTAAACAGACCAACATAAACCCCAGAGGTTTTTGAGTCGTCGTTTGGTCCAACATCTTCGCTTTCTAAGAATGTACCAAACTGAGTCGAAGGGCCAATGCGCCTAATGACTCCAGGCGAGCTGATGTTCCAATATCCAATGGTTCCAGTCTGAGCATTGATGTCGCCACGGACATAAACATCGGCAAACTCGGCTACACCAGTCCCATCAATCTTCCAGCCCGACTCGCCGCCAACATAGTCGTAGCTCTTGATAGAACTACCAAACATCACGATATCTTCAGAAAAACTGCTACCAGTAATTGCACCAGCACTAAGGCTTGTAATATCGCTCTTTGCTTTAGCTAAGTTAACGTCTTGGTTGATTGCATTTATGTAAGAACTAAAACTTTTAGTTCTTTGCATTCTTCTACTTGCCAACGGAGTCCACCTGCCAATCAGTAACTAGGGTAAGATTGATATTCTCAGGAAACGCAGGGTTATTAGGTACGTCCACCTTAATAGCGTCAATCTTTCGCACAATTACGTCTTTTCTTGGCTCAAGCACGCTATTCAAACGTGTCTTAACAAAGTTGTCATTAATAATAATACTGCACCAGTCGCCAGGGTTATAAGACCCAACAACCGGAGTGAGCGAACCATTAACGCTAATTACAAAATCACCAGCGGGAGGTTTAGTCTCAGACAAGAACCTAACAGCACTGGCGTGATAGTCAGTTTCATCGTCGTGGTTGCCCCACTCATCAGTGTATGTGTTGCTTGTTTTACTCGTACTAGAATCGCTATTTCCACCCATGGCAGGCCATGTTACAGTCTCTTTCTTATCTAGAAGAGGCCAATTATCGGCTAGCAAATCAGTTGCTGCAGCAGCTGCATAAGGAGTCTCTGCTCCAGCTCCAGCCTTGTTATTGCTTCCTGTTACAAAGATACGAGTTGCCGAGTTTTCGGCTTTCTCTGCCATGCTTACGTTAGAAATGTTTCCAGGGTACTCAAAGACTATTCTGTCAGCACCAAATGCACTTGGTCTAGCAACTTGACCCTTAGCCAACTTTCCACCCGGCAGAGTAGCTAGATAATTAGTCAGACTTTCTGGGTAAATTGGTATAAGAACAAATTGACGGCTAAACGACTTATTACCGTTTTGGTCGGTAGTAAGCGAGACGTCTATTCTATAATCAAATCCAGTGATGCTGTTCGAGTACTGGTCCAAGATTTCAGCTACAGTTTTTAGCTCGCTACCGAAGACAGGGCTTGTTGACTGGTTATTAGTGCTGTAGTCGTTAGTGGAGAAAGTAAGTCCGCCAATGCTTGCATTGTTTGGAAACTCTCCATATGTTCTAGCATAAGCAATTGGCTTTTTGTAGATAGACGGAACTCTGGTCACAACACCGTAAGTTGCCTTATTTACAGCCTGAGTGGTAGTTCGCGTTACGGTTCCTGCAGTTACTGGAGTTTTAGCTAGCTTACTAGAGCGGCTTGCTTCGGCTGCAGTTAGTGCATAAGTTATACTAAATGGTCCTGTAGCAACTACTGACCTACCACTTCTATTAAAGCCAGCATATGGAGACGGTAGGCTAGCAATAGTTATTACATCACCAACAGTGTAGTTGTGAGCACCAGCCGTACTATTTTTAAAGTACAGAGTAGCCTTACCGTCTCGCCAAGAAATATGCTCAATGTTGTTATTAGCACGCATGGTGTAAGTAAATGTAGTATCGGTAACACTAGTGATAGTACAGTCACGACCGTTTTGGCTAAATGCGTCGTAGTTATCAGCGTAGACTTCTAGATTTACGTAATCTCCAACAGCCAGCTCATGGGTTCCTACCGTCACAGTCGCAACGTTAGAGTTGTTCGGCCTAGATACGTTAGTTATGATGTAGCTGTTTTTACTATCGCCAGACTCTAATGCAGAAGTAGATAGATAAGCCGAACCACCAACTTCGTAGCCTCGATACATTTTTGCAGTTGTAATGCCGCTAGATTTATCAGCATACTTAATGTATTTACCGTCAGACTTGACTGGGTTAGCAATTGTAACATAAGCGTAAGTGGCATCAATAGATGCTACGCTTTTTACTTTATAGCCGTCTCCATTTATTCTTGAGTAGTAGTTGGTGCCCGAGTCAGTCAGCCCAGTAATGTAAACAAAGTCACCAGCCTCCAGCAACTGAGCACCAGAACCCTTTTGAGCAGCCGCGCTTATGCTAATACCTAAGCCAGTAAGACTAATGGAAGAGGCTAAAGCCGAATCTGAAGAGTCAGGATACTTAAACGAAACCTTAGTTGAAGTCGGTACCGCTGCTATTTCTGCGGTCATGTTAAATATTGTTAAGTCTTGGGGGTCGTATTTAGTTTGGGTCACAGTTATTGTCTGAACCGTAGTTGGGCTACCAACTCCAGTTGCACCGCTGTAGACTACCCAGTTTTTAGTTTGCCCCAGATATTTGATAGCAATAGAAGTAGTGTCAGGTATGGCAACAATTTCGTGAGTGGCATTCAACCACGAAAGGTCAACAGAGGGGAATAGATTAGTTCCAGATGGAGCGGTGGCAGTTTTGTTAGCACCAGCTACCACAAAAGAAGCTCCCACGTCATTTAACACATCCAAACTGTGAGCCGCCGAGAACCTAACAATAGCATTTTTAGTGTTGGCATCGTAAGTAATACTGGAAATAGTGTGGTTTGTGGTGGTAGTGCTAGACGTTGATGTTGTTGGGGCTACAAACCCGCTAATAGTTGCTTTTTGACCAACAACCATATTGTGAGCAGAAGATGTTGTAAAGGTAACGTATCCTGTTGTCTTGTTTGGTTCCAGAACCGTAGCGGTAGCCGTTCTTGCAGTATAAGTTCCAAACTTAGTTGTCTTAAATTTTATTGTACTACCAGCAGCATTATAGATTACCTGAGAAATAGTAGAAGTATCGCCTTCAATAACAGGAGCTCCAGCGGTGTATCTAAAGTAATTGCCAGAAGCATAAGTGACTTTTTTAGGAGCACTTCCGGTATTTACGCCTTTGTAGGAGCTGTTGTTTACGTTTACAGAAACGTAGTCGCCCTTTTTAAAGTTGTGACCGGGAGCATAGATAGTGACCTGAGTCGCCCCTGAAGCGGTTACTTCTGTTCGTATAGCATCAATTTCTTCTTCAACAACTGTTGGTGTTAGAGTGCCGTGCTTGATTCTAGTTACAGTTCCGCTTTTTATCGTAGGCTCGACGTCTTTTTTAGGAGCGGCTTTTTTATGCTTACCAGCAACTAGAGTATAGGAGAAAATGTCATAGTCTTGGACTGCAGTAACTTTTACAGTACCACCATAGGTCTCTTGGTCAACATTTTTGTCCGATTGACCATAGACAATTTTTATAGTATCTCCAACTTTAAGGCCGTGCCTTGATTTTGTCTTAATCTGCACAACGTTTGCTTTAGAGCCTTTTGCTGCGTCATAGGCAAACAATTCAATACCAGAATCTGCATCTGGCTCATTCTTGAGGCTATACCTAAGCTCACTAGTGCTAGGCTGGTAAGCAATCCAAGTACTACCATTCTTAGTCAGAGAGGCACCGCTAGCTTGGGTAACAATGCTAAAAGCAGCAATCTGCTTCCTATACGCAACCGCGTAAAGACTTGTGGCCGGGTCATAGAAGGAGTCAATTAATGCTTCATACGTACCATTCATGGCTGTAGTTCCGGTGATTCCAGCAACTACAAATTCATCTCCAGCTTCTATGCCAGGGTCTGTAGTACAGAAAACATAAGCAATGCTGCCTTTATCGTCGACATCATCAGTATCTTCAGTTAGCCAGTCGCTCTCGGCTTTATATTTAGTAATTGTGTATGCAGTTCCTGGATTGACCTCATACACGGTGTGGTAGCCATCATAAACGGGATACTGCCATCCAGGCTCATCAACACCATCTACTCGAATATCGTCTCCCATGTTATAGCCGGAAGAGTTTTGAGGATAGAGAAGAAGCAATGGCACAGGGGTAGCATTTTTAACCGAGTTTTTAGCAGGGCTTACAGAACCAGCTGTATCATAGCCAGGAGATACATGGTCTGGGTCGGGGTCTAGGAATGTAATAGTTGTAGCAGTGGCAGACGTAACAGTAACGGTGTCATTGTACTTTTGGAAGTCAAAAGTGTTGACAACCTCTTTTTTAGTAGTAGTTGTGCCGTCAGTATTTTTAGTCTTAACTTCTTCGGTCTTCTGGGTAACCTTGTTCTTTTCAAAGTTGACAATGACTTTGTCGCCTCTTTTAAAAGTATGTACCGAGTTAAACGTGACTGTGATTTCACCAGACACACGCTGAACATATTTGACATACTGAGGCAAGTATTGCACTACTTGACGGGCTTTTACCATATCAATGTTAGTAGTCAATGCAACAGCAGAAGACAAAGAGCTGTCTAAGTAAACTCGGGAGACTTTGTCATGTCTACTTACTGGGTTGGTTAAAGTAAATTGAAAACTGGTCTTAGTAGGTATAGCGGAAATTGTCTGAAAACCATCAAGCATCGGGTCAACATTTACAAGCTCAATTCGCTGACCTACAGTCAGGTCATGTTCGCTAGTGGTAGTTATTGTAGCGACACCATTGGAGTCATCAGTAATAGTTAGTTGCTTAGTTGAAAGCTCGTAGGGAACCTTAATTCCAGGCTCAACAATGGTGTTAGGGAATTCAATATCAGTAAAGTCCGAGAAGGTAGACGTAATTATGTCGCGCAAGAACTCATAAGTATCTGCTTTTAGGGTAATTCCAACACCATCATAGACGCCAGTAGACTTCTTTGGCAAAGCTGGCATATCTATATAGAAGGCAGTTCTTCCAGGATTCGATAATGCCTTAGGCGAAGAAGACGTCCCTACAATCTTAAACTTACCGCTGTACTTTCTCAGTGCGTTGTCGCTAAATGTGACTGTCACGTAGTTAGGGTTGCCGCTAGAGTCGGTAACTGCAGGAGCGGCCTTGAGAACCTTGTTTTGGATGGTAACTAATACATAACTCGATGAAGTAGCCTTAGTTAGCTTTGCAGAGCAGTCGTGAGAGTAAGTCTTCCAGATAATTCGGTGGCTTAGGTAGCTAGTAAATTCTGAAGCCGATATGGCAAGGCTACGACCTTTAAGGTCATAGGTGCGTCCCCAAATGATTCCGCCCCAAACAGCTTCATCATTTCTAACAACGTAAAGTGCAGTTTTGCCAGGAAGAGTAGCGTTGTACAGGTCTAAGTTATTGGTCTGTTCAGTAATGGTAATCTTGCCATCAAACGAGCCAGGGGACTTTACTGAACGCTCGTAGCTAACGTCCTCAAACGGGATTTCACCAATTACCGTGTTTGTGACGATGTTGACAGTGTAGTAGCGATAGCGTGCACCTAGCACGTTATCAACTGGTTGTAGACTATCTGGCATTTACATCCTCACGTCGGTCGTCTTTATAAGACTATTTTAGCCTATCCAGCCAGAGCGGTATTTGACCTCGGTGATACCAGTGCCACCAGTGACAGACACGGTGTGGCTGTTGTCTCCTGGAAGCAATTGAATCCAGTCAACATTCACAGCAACAGTTGACCTAGAGCTGTCAGGAAGCCCTCGGTAAAGCACGGTTTTGTTATAAGTGTCTATTTCTAGAGTGTCAGTTTCAGATAAAGTAACAGTGCCAGTAGTTCCGGAAGAGTAAGCAATTTGTCTAGACATGGTGCCACCATAGCCAGTGGTCTGGTTGGCTGTAGTTTTTGTGTAAGAGAATGTGGTGCTAGTTGGGGTAGGAGACGCTAATACGGTGTAGGCCCCGTCAAAGATAGGATTGCTAGAGCCACCAATATAGAAGGTGTCTCCAGCAGAGAGACCATGAGCCGTAGCCGTAATTACATCTGCTCTGTTAGACGCGTGAGTAATACTGGTTACGTTTGCAATTGGATTTGCGTAGCTAATTGATGTGGTTGTTACTGCAGTTAGAGTTACAGAAATTCCAGCCGGAGAGTCATAGTAGTTATTTGAAGCATCTACAGTGACTTTATCTCCAACCAAGAATCCGTGAGCAGCTGTAGTCGTAATGGTGGCGATTCCAGCAGAGAACTCGCTGGCATCAATCGAAGCAGAACTGGTAGTGTCACGCAAGTTTGTGTTAATAGTTAGGGTCTGCGTGGTGTTCCCAGAAGTTGATACGATGTAGGCAGGTGCAGTTATTGGTCCAGTCAATTTATAGACTGCTGCAACATTTGAGTTTCCAGCATTGTTGATAGTCAAGTTAGATGCATTGTTTGAAGTGTATGGTAAAGCAGATTCACCTAAGTGGAAGTGAGCAGCATCGAAATAAGCTTGCGTACCATTTGTGGGAGTAGAGCTGCTGTAACAATAAACAATAGCTTTTACAGCGTCTTTAGGTGCAATTCCAGTCACAGAAAGTCTAGTCCAAGCAGATGTAGATACCGAAGTAATCGCACCAATTGCTGTTTCTAGGGTAGTATTAGAGGCGTCTAGCCATCCAATTCTTGCTGAATAGGTAGCAGAAGTGTTGATGTCCTTCACATAAATAGAGAACGTGTAAGTTTCATTTGGCTCTATAGCCGGGTAATAAGTAGAAGAAGGTCGCCTTGCTCCAAATGTTCCAGAACCGTTTGCAGTGGCTAGTAGGGAGCCAGTTCCGTCATAACTAGTGGCGGTGCTGGTAGCGGCAGTGCCGTTTTGAACAGACCAGCCAGTGGTAGAGCCTTCAAAGCTAGGGTTACTTAAGATGTTGGTAAGACCAACAACGTTATACCCTTCAAGGTCATTCTCGTTCCAAGAATACTTAATTGGGTCCCCAGCACGAAGCGGAATGCTGAAGTCAATTCGACCACGAGCACTTACGTTGCTCACCGTGGGCTGCCCGACAAGTCTTACAAAAGCAACTTTTGTTGGTGACTCATCTACATAAAGCCAGGCTCCATCGTATACAAGGTCAAAAGTTTCTAGCAGCTTTTGTCTGGCAATTGGCGTCCATACAGGGTCTGGAACAAGAATAGACCCCTCAAGAGTTAGGCTTCTAGCTGTCCTTCTACCTCTAACGTTGTACGAGCCGTCATCTAGACCACGGGCCACGTCAGGGCTGTCTACGTTAGCTAGGTTCCACCAACCCTCGATGTCTCGGCACACCCACACGATGTCGTTCTCGTCAATGGAGTTTAGAGTAAGGCCGTTGATTCTAACGTCGCCTTGCAACTTCATACCAGTTAGGTGAGGTTGCGGCAGCTTAGTAAGGGCAATGTTTACAGCTTGGTTCTTAACCGCCTGAGGTGCCTGAGGCTCTATAAAAGGAGTAAGCACACTTCCAGTAGTAAGCATTACTGCATCAACTAAAAATTTATTGCCAGAGACTGGAGAAGCAGTATCATCTTCAATTGAAACTACGGCGTAAGCAGTGCTCGAGCTAGTAGGCGTGCTATTTACATGTAGCCTAACCCAGCCATCGGTACTTGATACAGTGATAGCATCCGATGCCGTATAAGCACCAGCTATATACACTTTAGAAGAGTTGTAGTAATAAACTACAATTCGAGCACTAATGGCAGACTGACCAGTAGGAACTTTTACATACGCAGAAGCAACATACGGAGTTCCGTACGAAGCATCTGGCATAGCATTTAAGTTATAAGCACCGCATTGCGTAGTACTGCTTCTAGTTACCTCTAGAGCCCCGCGTCCAAAATATGTATCGGAAGTGATTCTTGCTACCGTTGCGCTAGCACGTCCAGCCCACCCATCAGCATTCACCGAGAACGTAGAGTTAAAAATCAAATTTGTAGCCATTATTACTTAGCTCCTCCAAGCCCGATAGCTCGGTCCAGCTGCTTAACAACAAGGTTGGCAACCTGAGTCTCGTCCATCCCCGGGGCAGCGTTGACTACAACAGAAATTCCACCGCCCATTCCGGAAACGTTTCTATTGCTATTGATTGCATTTAGAAGGTCAAGATTCTGAGCAGTAGCACGAGCATTTACAACAAACTCACCATTTGAAATCATTGCAGGAATTTGGTCAGAGCGGGCAGTGCCTAGACCAGAAACCCTACCGGTATAGCTAGGTCCAAAACCATCTGCAAATCGACCTATTAAACCACCGTTTCTAAATCCATTTATAAGACCGTTGTCGAAGAATCCACCATTTTTAGCAGTTTTCTTAACTTCAAGAGTAACGTCTCCCAGACCCTTCTTAAGCTCGGCTTTTGCGGTAGCCAAACTCTCTTTATCCCACTGAGCATTTAGGTTCACCGTACTAGCGAGGTCAGCACCGCCTTGAAGACGCTTCTGCTCGGCGATAATGTCTTTTTCCTTAATTCCGTACTTAGCGGCAAGCTCTAGGGGGCCCATCCCCTGAGCTATCTCCTCTGTCAGTCCTCTAAGCTGCCATGAATCGCCCTTAAACTGCTTCTTAATTAGATTGACCACTGCCGTAGTATCACCAAAAGCTGCGGCAAAAGTTGTAGCATCTTTAGTAGCTGCTGCAGCCGCCCCCTGAGCCGCGGTATAGCTGTCAACCGCTGCCTGACCACCATTAGCAAGAGACTGAACCAAGTCAGCTCCAGCTGCCCCCTGAGCAATAATTCCTTGAAGTGCTTTTTTATCAGTAAACAACGTATTAAGTTTGGAGATATTCTTTCTCCAGTTAATAAGAGCGGTTCCCTGGTCTCTCAAGTTTTGTATGTACTTACTTAGACTAAACTTACCCTTGTCATCTGTTGCTTTCTGCATAGCATCATTTGAGTCAATAAACGACTTAGCGGCATTTTTAAATGTCTCGGCAAACTTCTGCTGCTCTAGTACAGCTTTTCTGCGAACATAGCTACCCTCGCCAATTGCATAGTCAACTGCCTTTAGAGCATTGACCGTACCGTCAGCGTTCATAATTGTGTCGCCCATTGCCTTAGCCTGCTTCTCCAAGGCGGCAACCATGCTCTTGTTGGATGTGACTGCCAGCTCTGTGGCTTTTCGGTTCATTCCGCTAGCAACAACCATGTTGCGGAACTGACGCTGAGCCTCTGGAAGGTTCTTCTTAGCTAGTTTAGCTAGACTACCAATGTAGGTATCCATAGCTTCTCTAGCATTCATGGTCTCTTGGCTGTAATATCTTACAGCACCAGCCCTGCTGTAGTAGACCTTGCCAGTATCATTAAGAGCCTTACCCATAGCTTTGATGTCTGTAATTCCGCTCTTTTGGCTATCTCCAACTGATAGAAGCGAAGCGGTCCACATCCTCTGAGCATCAGAAGCACCAATAATCTTGCCCTTAGTACTATCAAACTCTTTACCAATTGCCTTGTTGGCTTTCTTAATGTTGTCAGCCTTGATTTGGTTCATCCAAGAGACCATGGCAATAATGGCAACCACTACCGCAGCAATTGCTAGAGCAATCAAAGTTAGTGGCCAAATAGCAGAGTTAACGGCTGCGGCAAAGGCAATGGTAGGGGTGGTAGCAGCTGCAGCCGCTACTCCGGCCGATACAGTAGCACCCGTCTGAGCTGCCTTAGCTATAGCATCCTGGGCGGAAGCCTGTGCAGCTTTCTGAGAAGCACCAGCACTGAAAATTGTCTTAATTGTTGCAGCAAACTTAGCCCTACCTTCAGCGGTAGTTAGCATAATCATAGCTCGCTTAATACGCATGCCAAGCGTTTCTTGAGCCATCTGCATCTTGTTAGCTAGAATTAGACCTTTAGTCATTCTAGTTACAAAAGCAATTCCGCCGCCCAAAATTCTTGCTGTTCCGTAAACAATCATTCCTACTTTTTTAGTAAGTAGCATTACAGTTACTAGAGCTCCAAAAGCACCAACTAGAGGACCAACAGCCTGCATAAGAGGGGATATTGTTCTAACAAATGCCGAGATGCCCTTCAATATGTCTGAAAGCACCCCTAGATAAGTTTCCAACTGAGCTGCGTCAGCGAAGGACGCAATAATATCAACTATGGTAACTAGTAGCTTTGCTAACTCATCACTAGAGCCCTGAATAGAAGAGAAGATTGTTTGTAGAGGCTCTTCTAGTTCAGCTAGAGTGCCCCAGAATTGAGCCACACCTGGGTCCGTACCTAAGTCAGTCATAAACCCAAAAATCTTGCTTAGGCTGTCAAGCATAGCCTTAAGGTTTTGAGCTGCAGCTAAGAAGTGTTGCTTACGAGCAAACTCTCCAGCTGCCCCGTCAAGGCCCCTAAACCCTTGGATACCGTGATTAAAATAGTCAAGAAGAAGTTGACCACCAGTTCCAGGGCCTATGTTGGCTTTAATCATGCCTTTGAATTTGTCAAAGATTCTTCCAAGAATGGCTCCCCAGCCAGAAGCAGCATCGCCGGCATCCTTGAAGAACTGCATAATGTTAGCAAAGTTGCCCTGCATGTTCCTAGCAAAGCCGTCAGCTTTAGAGTCTAGGAACAAAGTAAATCTACCGATTAGTGGCTGGATAGCTCTCATTAGAGAGAGGAATCCGCCAAAAGCTTTACCTAAAGTACGGCCCAGGGTGCCAACAGTAGTCGCGCTATTTTTAAACAGCTCGGCCATGTTGCCTTTAGTCTGCGGGTCAAATAAGGTTCCAGCAAAACCTCTAGTTGCTTTAGCAAGACCCTTGCTTACATCTTCAAATCCTTTGACAAGCATTTGGAAGAAGCCGCCCCTGAACATCTCCTGCATCTGCCTAGTAAGTTCCGGAAGGAAGCTTGATGCAGCAGCTTCTCTCAGCTCTTTCATCCTAGGCTGTACGCTAATTAGATATTGAGCAAACTTCTTTTGAGTCTCGGTTAGGTCCTTGAATGGGTCAGCACCAGCACCAGAACGACTCTTCTTTTCAGGATTATTAATTTGCTCTTGGAGGTCAGCGTTTCTATCTTTAGCTTTTCTGTAAGCTAAGTCAGCTTCTTGATAAGCAAGTTCGGCCTCACGGCGAGCACGGTTGTCTGGTGGTAGGTTCTGAACTCGTGCTAGATTTTCTCTAGCCTTTTCTAGACTTATGCTGGCTTTTTCTTGGCTAAGAGCCGCCTCTTCTGCAGAGAATGCAAGCTGTTGCATCTCTTCTCGAAGCTCTCTAATTGTTTTTCCAGTACCGCCAGCAGCCGTTCCACCGGCTTTAACAGCCGCCATCACCCCGCTAAAGGCCTGTTTACCAACTAAGCTAGCAACTTTTAGTTGGACCATTACTCCAACAAGAGCAATACCAGAGGCGGCAGCTCCAGCTAAGTTACCAACAAGGGCGAGAAGACCGCTACCAAGAGCAGCCACGCTTTGAATTAACGCACCTATACCAGCCTGAAGCACGTAGCTTCTACGAACGCTCTTAGCAAAACTTCTAGCCAATTTTTCTGACTCGTTGTTTAGCTTCTTAAAAGCGGCGGAAGCACTCTCTAAAGGCTTAGTCAGTCCTTTACCAAAAGTCTTAGAGACTTCATCCGAAGCTTCTCGAGCCACGGCAGTAGCACCGCGAAAACCTCTACGGATTTGTTCCTTTACGCCGCGGGTATCCGCGACGACGGTAATTTTGGCTTCACCGACTACTGCCATGTGCTCACCTCCAAACTGACTTAGTTGATAGGAGCGTCTAAGACGCTACCGAATGGGTTATAGGAATCGGCATCCACCTCAGTTGCTGGGATGAATGGTTTGGTTTTAGCGTTAGTAGGGTCAAATGGAACTGGGTTGTCAAAGTCAAAGTCACCAATAGTTCCGGCTGACCTATTCTTGACTTCATCAGATGCGTACTTATATTCAATTCCGTAAAGTTGTTTGAACAAAGTTACACGTCTAGCGTCCGTCATCTGAGCCTGCTCTACGCTAGCGTAGTTCAGGTCTTCTTCGTAAAAGTAGTGAATGACATCTAGCATGTCAGAGAGTTCCATCTCTTCAAGTCTTATTCCATTCACTAGTGCTTTACCATTTACATACGGCCAGAGGTCAACCGCCCAGAGAGTTAAGCCTCTGGCTGCTGATTTGGGCGGCTGCTGTACTCCTCGATAAGCCAACCAATAATGTCACCGAGTGTTTCAACGCTAACAATTTTTTCTGGGTCCTCTAGAAGAGTGTTGAAACGCTCGTACTCTTTAGGAGCCATGACTTTCTCAAAAAATACTCGAGTAATTTTTGCTGAGTCTCCAGCGTCTTCGGAGTTAGCAAGCTCGACGAACTGTAGTAGGGTCTTACCCTGCATTCTTGGGTGACAGACAAACTCTTCACCGTGTAGTGCAAATTTGATTGGTTCTTTGTTCTCTGAACCGTCGTCTTTGCCTTTGCCAAAATCTTTAAATCTTGCCATCTTAGTAGTATCTTTCTTTTGTAGTTGTATTAGAAAGGCGTTGGATTACGCCTACGTCTATTGTACTATGGCTTAAAAATACCTATTTAGATTGACTTTTTGCCAGCTAGAATATGCAAGTTTTTAGCCAAGAATGGGTTTGGCTTGCTTCCAGGGTGCTTAACAATAGGTGTCATAATGACTCTACTTTTGCTCACAAATACCAACTTAGGAGCCGAGCTTGCTTTTATCAGGTGCGGCCTAGTACCTTCATGGTGCATTAAAGCGTAGGATTTAGTAGCACGAACCCCAGCGTATTGGCCAGTAGAATTTCCCAAGTGGTAGCTAGTAATACTGGCACGCAAAGCACCAGTCCTAACTCCAACATCTCGTTTAGCTGCAAAAACCGTACGCTTGAGATTACGCTCTATATATCTCCATAGGTCTTTACGGTCACCTGAGTTAGGAGTATTTAAGAACAGATTAAGCTTTGCATCATAAATTGTAAGTCTGTATCCAGTTACTGCCATTATGGAACCGCCATAGTTAGTCTCAGCCCAACTGTATTAAATCCACCTTCAGGGCCAGCAATCTCTAAGCTAGCTACAACACCAAGGCCGTAGCCAGTGTCGTCCCACATATCAAACTCACGAAGAGCTTCCATTAAAATCCACGCATCTATGGTAGGTAGTACAGAAGTTTGCTGAATCTTATCGCCCGTAGGTGGACGTCCGTTCATACCAACAACAGCAACTTCACGCGAAACTAAGATACGGAAAGTTACGCTGCGAGGAACATTACAACGGTTTGGCTGAGCAACCTCATCGCCTGGAGTTCCAAGATATAGCTGGTCAAAAGCAACAACAACTTGCTCGCAGTCTAGGGCAGGTTCACCAATCATCCAGTACTGACGGCCAGGAAGCGGAACGTTGTAGCTTTGATATACACTTTGAACACGTTCCAATACTCCGTCAAGCATGTTCTTTAGACGTAATGCTTCGGAGTCAACTCCGCTTAAGTCTCTCATCTGTTACACGTCCTTACGGCCACATATTTATGGTTAGGTTTCCAGTAGCAATCTCGTTTACGTTAGGAACCCCGGCAATTGTCTTTGTAGCGTATAGTGTCCAAGTTCCAGGGTCAACCATTCCGAGTGCCGAGAAAGCTTTGTCGTATGAAACACTGAAAGATACTATGTTGCTTACAGTGTTTACAGTTATTGCAGAAGTATCTAAATCAACTGATTTAGTAGCCCCGTAGTTACGAAGCGTAACTACTGGAGTCCAGCCAACATCATCAACAAGTGCAGTCACATCGGCTGTGGTTCCGCTAGAAGTCCAGGTACCAGCTGTAGAGCGAACAACTGTTACGTCGAAGTCTGGGTCTGCAGTTAAGTAAAGTGGCTTTGCTGTGTAGCGGCGAGCACGGGGAACATCAGGTGTAAAGACTTTTGACTTCCTACGGGCGTTGTCTGGGTTGACTGTCTTTAGGAACAAGTCAACTGCGTAAAGACCAGTGCGAAGCTCAGCAATAAACTCTTGATTATCAAGAATTGTGTAAGACACTCCCTGGCGAGATACAGATGTAATACGCTGCGGCAGTGCGCAGTCGTCATCGCCAGACCAAAGTTTAGCAAACTCTGTAGCCATAGTTAGTGCAGCCATCTTTCCAGCAACTGGAACAGGGGTGCCATACATGTAAGTAATTTCTGTGTTACAAGGTGTCCAAGGCGTTCCAGCTGAAATGTGAATAGTGGAGTGGTCTACCAAGTAGTACTTAGATGGGTCAATAATTGTGCCCGTCTTATTACGGATTGCAATGACCTTGGTCACTGGACGTCCACGAAGTCTGATACGAGCATCTGGGGAGAGGCCGTCTGCGGTGAGCTCCGAGTATTCGTCATAGTCACCAGATGGGATGTTGTAGACATCTCCACCGAACAGAACTGGAGAATTTGTTTTAGTTGAAGGACCCATGCGGTTGTTACGAAGAACACAGGTGTAACGCTCAGTTACGATAGTCTCCCCAGTGTACTTACGACCAGACATGGCCCATAGCAAATACGAAGCAACCTCACACGCTTCCTGAGCGTATTCGGTATTGGCATAGTGACCCAGCTCTTCTGGCTGAATCCACAAGTTATTTGCCATGAATTCCTCTGTCTATCAAACTAAGCGGGCGGTACATCCATTTTACTGGATGCACCGCCCACTGATTTAGTTGCGACTAGTTTGCGCTAGTTGTACCGGTCTCATTAG
>JACCDG010661751.1_pt1 | contig 38136 bp, 38 predicted proteins | sample 7442471 | NCBI WGS metagenome assembly JACCDG01 (sample SAMN15323444, study PRJNA562643) | freshwater metagenome | isolation source: river surface water | place: USA:Blue River Watershed | collected 2017-08-17 | reverse complement strand
TGACATCATCCTCTCACACTTACTTGATGAAGGATATACTGAAACACCAGAAGCAGCAAAGGCAATTATGATTAACATGAGTGAAGAATGGAGACAGAGCATTATTGGTTAATAAATAATAATGCTTATGTTTGGTCGCAGAAGCACAAGAGAGGGGCAGAAATGCTCCTCTTTTTGTATAAATAATAAAGACCAAACATAAAGCAGTTATGAAGATTTTAGACTTTAGAAGTCTCAATGCGTTCTTTAGCATTGATGGACCAGATAGTATAGAAGTATTGTGGGATCAGAATTACTTTCAATCACCACCAAAAGGTTATGTTGGTTGGAATAAGGGTATTCCACACACAGAAGAAGCAAAGAGAAAAATAAGTGAAGCAACTAAAGGTAGAATACCTCACAACAAAAACATTCCACAGACAGAAGAAACAAAACAAAAAATAAGTAAAGCAAACAAAGGGAAAACATCTTATTGGAAAGGTAAAAGTATACCAAAAGATACAATTGATAAAATGAAACAATCTCTCAAGGGTAAGAGAATTGGTGAGAATAATGGTAGAGCAAAGACATATAAAATTACATTTGATGATGGAACATTTGTGACAATTAAATCACTTGAAACATGGGCAAATGAAAATGGATACAAACCAACAAGTTTGAGGAACTTGTATAATGATAGAACCAAATCAAAGCACAAAAATATAATCTCTGTGACACTTGTAGAACTGTCCACTACCTCTTGACTTTTCCTGAAATGTGTGCTATCATACTTGTATGAAAATGAGACACATGGCAGAGTTTCTCTGATTTTTTGAGTTCAACCAACAACATTATTAACAACAACACAAACATGCTGACTATTTCTCAACCTTTCAAGCACCTTAATCTGCCCAAACTTGCAGACATTCCAACTCAAACTGTTAATGGTTCTCGTAAGTATTGTGTGAATGGCAAACTGTTGCCTTCTATCACTTCAGTTACTTCCTATCAGACTCGTCATAGTATCAATGAATGGAGGCAACGTGTAGGTGAAGAAGTAGCAAATAAGATCAGTCAGTTTGCATCTACCAATGGCACTAAGTTTCACAGTATTGTGGAACAATATGTGGATAATTCTATTGACTTTGTAGAATATGAAGGCAATGAGAATTATGAAGTTGCTCTAAAATTGTTCAATCAATTCAAGCACTTGCTTGACATGATTAACAATGTTCATTATCAAGAATGTGCATTGTATTCTGAACAATTAGGCATTGCTGGTCGTGTAGACTGTATTGCAGAGTTTGATGGTAAACTGTCTATCATTGACTTCAAGAGTTCTTCTAAACCAAAGTATGAATCTCAGATCCTTGGTTATTTTGTGCAAGAGACAGGTTATGCTAAAATGTATGAAGAAATGACTGGTCGCAAAGTGGAACAAATTGTTACTCTGATTTCTTGTCATTCAGGTGAAACTCAGGTCTTTATCAAGAACCCTGATGATTATGTTGACACTCTCAAGCAATATATTGTAGAATACAACAACAAAGGTAACTGAAATGCAAACCTGGAAGTGCATGGTAAGAATGCCATCTAACTTCATTCAAAATATTGAAGTTGAGGCATATACATATGATGATGCAGTTGCTATTGCAGAATCTTCTACTGGTGGTGAATGTCTAAATGCTGCTGCACAATGGAGGGCAGCATTTAGTAATGACTCTGATGATTCTTCCTCTGATGGTGGAATTGATGGAGGTGCTATCTTAGCACTTCTAGCAGTTGTTTTCTTGGTTGCTGCATGGAAATATATACTAATCATAGGTGGCATTTCTTTAGTCATCTGGTTAGCAATTAAATACTCTCAGGAGTAACTTTTTTTGCCTCTGTAGCTCAGTGGTAGAGCAATGGTTTTGTAAACCATTGGTCGCAGGTTCAAATCCTGTCGGGGGCTTTATACAAACTCAATACAAGTAAGTTATACCATGTGCCAGTTGTAGAAGTGGTCGGTATATTTTCGCAAATGACCAAATCCATGGTATGATACATGTATCAAAGTTGAGAAACACAAATGGATCAAATCTTTCACTATCACACCAACTGGAAAGAAGGTAAAGTGAATCAAATGTGGATTCAACAAGTTGAGGACAAGTTTGTTGCTATTGCTTACAATCCTGAGAAGAATGTGAGCATGGTGATGTCCAAACCTCGCACCAGTTATGATGAAACTCTTAAGTGGGTTCGTGGTTGGTGTGGTACTTTCTGCACACTTCCTGCCTGATTTTTTTCACTTTACAGTCAACAAAAACTGATTATGACTTACAAAGAACTTTTGCAACAATTGCAACAACTTTCTGAAGATCAACTAAATCAAGATGTTGCTATTTGCTCTGAAGATGAACCTGATGAGTATTACCAAGCAAGTGTAGAGTTAGTGTTTTCTTCTGCAGAATGTGATGTCCTTGATTTAGACCATCCTATCATTCGTTTCTGATAACAAATGAAAACATTCATTGCTGGTCTTGTTATTGCAACTGTTGGGTTCAGTGGGGTAGCAAACATCCTAGACATTGGACTCAACATTGTACAAACTCATGCAGAGCAACTGAATACACAACTATCACAACTTAGGACAAATCAGTGATAGTATGTGCCACATGTATTAGTGGCACAATACACTTGACAAATCACCAAATTCGTGCTATCATTGCAATATGCAAAAAAACAAAACTTTCTCAAAGGTCATTTACAACATCTCCAACCCTAAGTGTGTTGTTTTTGATCTAGATGCAACTTTGTGCCATCATGGTACACAAACTGGGTTTGATGAGTGTGATCAATTCCCTGCTATTGATGCTGTAGTTGATGTTGCTAAACACTGCAAATCTAATGGATTTGATTTAGTAATTGCAACTGCACGTCCTGATCTGTATGCTGAAGGCACAGGGTATTGGTTACAACAGCATCTCCCAGAGTTTGACGCTCTCTACATGAAGAACTCTGATGATGATACTGCTACTGGGTCACAGTGTAAGGGTGATCAACTCCTAGACATTGAACGTTTTTGGTCTATTCAATTCTGGGTTGATGATTCTCCATACAATGCACAGGTGATTCGTGATCATGCTGTAGATTGCATTCGTCCCTCCCATAATGATGCTTTCTGGGCAGATTATGGTGATCAGTGATCCTATCATGCAGCATTATTTGTTATCAAGAACTCTGATGCTGATGTTGATCCAAATGAACAACACAATTATTGAACTGAAATCATGCAAGAATACCACTCCAGTTTCTACAAAACTTTGGTTCTGAATGTTGCAACTATTTCTGCCATTGTGGTGGCAGTTGTAACATTTGCAATCAAAGCATTTAATGAGAACAATGGTGCGGAAGTTCTGCGGAACTATACATTAACTGTTCTGAACTTCATTGAGAAGATTGTGACAAAAGATGTGCCCATTGATGATACACCTGTGCCAGTTGTCAAAGTGGCACAAAAGAGGTTGCCAAAGTCCTGATTCTGTGCTACCATACATGTATGGAAAAACAAATGACAACTGAGTTCCCCACTCTACAATCCAAAGATGGCACAATGATTGTGTCATTCTACCCTGTAAAAACACCCTTTGGAGATATATCTAAGACCTTCGTCTTAAAGGTGCTTGAGTGGAAAGGAATTGACACTATTTCCAAGAAGTTTATCAACAAAGTTGAGAAGAAAGTTCAACTTCGTGAGTATGAATCTTTTGGTTATGTTGTGATCAAAGACAACAGCAACCTTCCCCAACTTGGCAATCCTATGGCAGGTGCATGTTGATAGAAATGGATAAAGAACTTCTCACCTCAAAACTGAATAGAATGGCAACCAAATGTTCAATTGCAATCTATGAATCAGTCATGGCAGTTGATGACAAGAAGAAAGGTTATCCTTATGCTGCTGGATATAGTAGAGCAGCACTGAAAGAGTTACTAGATGACATTCAATTTCTTTTGGAGGAAGTAAACAATGTGGGATGAGATTCAAGATATGGAAGCAGAAATCTTTGATATTGATGATAACACTGGATGGGCATTGTTCCCCAGTGAGGAATCAATCTCTGAGAAAGAAATTGATGCTATGATGGCACAATTCTGCACCCAGTAAGTTATACCATGTGCCACCTGAGGAAGTGGCACAAGACCCCTTGCAAAATCCTGAAATCTGTGCTACCATACATGTATGGAAAATCAAACTAACCAAATGACTCAAGTTCTTGTCAACACCTATCCTGCAAATGTTCAGGCAAAGATTGATGAACTGAAGGAACAAAACTATCATGATGAGGATATGTTTGACTTCATCAATGTCTATGGAAATGACAACTTCATTCAATTCTATGAAGAATATGTCAACTATGGTGAAGACTATTCTTATGATGCAGTTGATGCTTTTGTAGATGAGTTTGGTATTGATTGCATCTCAAACTTCTGTGATGCCTATTATGGACAGTATGACAGTGAGGAACAATTTGCAGAGCAATATGTTTCTGATTGCTATCCTATCAATCTGATCAATCTGAATGATACTCCTATTGTTGTAGATTGGACTAAGACTTGGGAATGCAATCTTTATTATGATTTTGCATTTAATGATGGTTTTGTGTTCACTAAAAACTTCCGATAGTTGCACTGAGTCCTTCCATTTAGGTGGATTCTCTGCAACCTTCTGTTGCACCTTTCCTTTACACTAACTACCACAAATGACTGCTACTCTGAACATGCCTAAAGTTGTTGCTCTGTCTATGCTTTCCAAAGCACAAGATGGTGCACAACTTCTGGAGATTCTTGATGCTGTAGTTGATACTCAAGAGGATCAAGTTCCTACTGTTGATGAGTATCCTAGTGATGCCTACATCATGGAAAATGATTATGATGATAGCATGGATGTGTGACCTCTAAATGATATCATGTGCCACTAATCAAAGTGGCACAAACCCTCTTGACTTTTCAAGAAATCCATGCTATCATACATGTATGAAAAATCAAATCACAACCACTCAACCCCAAACCTATAATGGTTGGGCAAACTATGAGACCTGGAATGTATCCCTGTGGATTCAAAATCAACCCTTCCTGTATAACACTGCTATTGCATGTGTAGAGTATGTTTCTGATGATGAAACTCCCTATCAAAAGTTCATCAGAAACATGCACAATGTAGATAAGTTCACCACTGCTGATGGTGTTGCTTGGGATGATGAATTGATCAATCATGATGAAATCAATGAGATGATGTTTGATCATCACAATGAAGAAATCAACTGAACCACAAATTAACAACTAACTCAATGACCATTAAGTACACTTTCGACATCAACACTAAGCAACCTGTGTATGCTGTCTTCAACAATGATACCTGTATTCTTCTAACCACATCTATCACCACTGCAGTTAACAAAGTCAAAGGAAAGTGACACACAAAAGCAACAAAGTTTTCCAGATTGAGTTATGTCCAGAGGATGCACAAAGAATACTCAATGGACTAGAACATCTCAAAGATCAGTTACACAAACAAATTGATGACTGTATAACTGAAGATCAGAAAAGTGTTGCCTGGTTAGAATGGTCTTATGTCAGTGAGTTACACTATGATCTAGAGACTAAGTTTAGACTTGATGTATGGTAACTGCGGATGAACTATGTGTAAATTAAGACATTTATAAATGGTTAAAAAAATATAGTTGAGTTTTCAACAGTTTTGTGTATATCTGGGGAAAAAGTGTGAATCATATGTATTATCTACTATAAATCCTTGTTTTATAGTTATTGTGTCTAGAAATGGTGCATCTTATTGTGATCTTGGCCCCCATTGTATCACAAATCCTCCCAAAAGTCAAGACCCCCAGGACACCAAGATTAGTGGCACAAGTTGACAAAAACCAGTGAGGGACAGTATAATTGACTGTGAGTATTGTGAGTTATATTATGAGTGAAGATGTGAGGATAGTGTATACTTATACCATTACAAATAAACTCAATGGAGAAGTGGTATATGTGGGCAAAAGTGTGAATCCTGAGAGTAGGTGGAGTGTTCACAAATCAGCAGTGAAGTGTGTAGGAAAGTATAATGAAAGGTTTTTGTGTCAATATATACACTACTACATGGGCAATTGTGGTATTGATAATTTCCAATTTGATGTGGTCAGTGATACAGACTGTGAGGCACAGTTAATAGAAGAACTGAGACCAATGTGCAATATAAAAACTGAAAGAATTGGAGAGGCACTAAGTGAAGTCATTATTCCACCTGTTCAGTTATCCTTACCACTGTGAATAATAAGTATAATTACCCTGTGGAAATTGTGGATTTTGGGGAAATTCAGTGCTTCACAGTAGGGTATACTTAGTGAATGTATGTGTGGGTCTCAGTGATACAGGGGTTGACAAAATGCAGTGTGTATGATATAGTGAATTGGCAGGTGTTATGTTATATTTTGTGGGGGGTTTTGTGGTAATGCGAAAACTCCAAACATCCCTAACCTACAAAACTTTGAAAACAAGAGCTTTATTTCAAGTGCTAAAAAAAATTTTCTGGGGACAAAAAATGCCTGTAAGGTTGCTCTATGAGAGGGTGTGGGGGACAAGTATAAGTCCTTTAGATGAGGTGAGTTATATTGTGAGTTGTTTAGGAGAGACCTTAAATATACTTAAATCCCATATTAGAAAAAAATTTTCCCAGGGTAAAAAATGGAATATAGGTTAATTGCAAGGGACAGGGTATTTTGTGAGGGAACTTTGAATGAGTGTCAAAAGACTCTCACAGGTATATCCCAGATGATTAGTGCAGGATTATCTACAGATTTCCAGGTAGAGGAATTTGTGATTGTATGTGATAAGAAATAAATATCTAAAAAAGGATTATGAAAAGTTTCAGAGAATTTTTAGATGAGTCTGGGGATTGGTGGCATCCAGATCCTAAGAAGGATCGTAAGATTAGTGGATCTGCCAATAAGATGAGAGCCCGTGAAGATCGTGGGGATAATACATCAGTACAGAAGAAACCAGATTATAGTAAAAGATTAATGCCAGGTGAGACTTATCTGCAATTTGCTAATCGTAAGAAAGCAGGAAAATGAATTGGTTTGAGTATTGGATTGGTCATTGTTGGATGAGTGGGTGGCAATCTATCAGAGGGTCATATAGAATATGGTCTGATTTAATGACAGGGAATTATAAGGATTATGCATTACTCAAAGAGGATGATCCTTACACAGAATGTCTAGAATGGTTCTGGGTGTCACTTGGTGAGGACAATACTTATCCCAGGGAGTTTCTAGACTATCTGCAACAGATGGTTGAAGATATTGAATCTGGTAAGGTAGAAACAATACCTTTTACAGAGGATGCTATGAAAGAATTGGAAGATCTTATAGATTAAGTATTGTGTTGGGCGGTTAATCTCTTACAATAGGGGTATTGACTCAGAATAAATAAGGTAGTATCATTGACTTGATACACGTGTATATCAAACATTGAAAATTTTATGGCAAAAGGATTTACAGTAAAGGCAAAGAATCCTCCTGAAGATGTAGAAGAACCCCTTTATAATCTTGAGGAGTGTAAGGAACGCATTAGGGGTAAGAAAATTGTATTTTGTTTACCAGGACGTGGGGTATCATATATCTTTTTGAAGAACTTTGTGCAACTTTGTTTTGATTTAGTTCAAACAGGTGCCAGTATTCAAATCTCACAAGATTATAGTTCAATGGTGAACTTTGCAAGATGTAAGGTACTTGGTGCCAATGTTCTTGCAGGACCAGATCAAATTCCTTGGCAAGGACGTCTGGAGTATGATTATCAACTCTGGATTGATAGTGACATTGTATTCAATGCTGATGCCTTCTGGGGACTGGTACAGATGGATAAGGACATTGCTTGTGGTTGGTATGCAACAGAGGATGGTAGAACCACTTCAGTTGCTCATTGGTTGGATGAAGATGACTTCAAGAACAATGGTGGTGTCATGAATCATGAGATGGTTGATACTATCTCTAATAGAAAGAAACCATTCACTGTTGATTATACTGGATTTGGTTGGGTACTGATTAAGAAAGGTGTGTTTGAGCATCCTGAAATGAAGTATCCTTGGTTTGCTCCTCAGATGCAAGTCTTTGATTCTGGTGAGGTTCAGGATATGTGTGGTGAAGATGTATCATTCTGTCTTGATGCAATTCGTAAATGTGACTTTGAGATTTGGTGTCATCCAAAAATTAGAGTAGGACATGAAAAAACAAGAATTATATAATATTCTTTGTGAAGGAAGAATCATTTACAAAGATTTAACAGAAGAAAATATGTTTGAGGTAATGGATGAACTGTCTCAACAATATTATGAGACAGGGGTTCCCAAACCAGAGGACATTATGGTAGAATTAGTAAGTATTGAGGATTAAAAATTATGGCAAAGCGTCCTTCTCTCACTGGTGGTCAGAAGATTGAATCAAAACCCAAGACAACTCGTCAGGGTCGTTCTAAAAATACTAATCTTTCTGCAACTTCTAGAAATGGTGCAAAGAAAAGATATAGAGGTCAAGGAAACTAAATAAACCAAGAAGGGTTGTTCTTATGTATTGTCTAGACTCTAAAGATGAGTGGGCAATTATACATGAGGATGACCTTTGGGCTTATAATAAACTAATCATTGCAAAGAAATCTGGGCATCTCTGTGGACCTACAGGGGTGCCTGTTTCACGTAAAGGGTATTATGTAGTCAGACCTATCTTCAACCTCCTAGGAATGGGACGACATGCTAGAATAGAGTGGATTGATGGATATACAGATCACTTTCATCCATCAGAATTTTGGTGTGAAGTGTTTCATGGAGAGCATCTTAGTGTTGATTTCTACCATAAAAAGAGTAAACTAGTTGTAAAGGGTGAAAGGCATCCAACAGATCCGCTCTATAAGTGGTTAAAGTGGGAAAAAATTGATAAGGAAGTAGAATTTCCTGAAATTTTGAACAATTTAAGCGGAAACTATGAGTGGATTAACTGCGAGTTCATTGGAAATAAGTTAGTAGAGGTCCATTTTAGACAAAATCCTGATTTTAGATACGGAAATAGTATTGCATACCCTATCTGGGATGAGGAAATTGAGCAAGAAACAACCAATTATAGATATGTTAAGGATGGAGACTATCTAAGAAAGGGATTTTATATTGATTAAGGGATAGCAACCCCTTAAAAAGTTCTAATTCACACTAGAATTAGTAAATTTATGTCAAACTTACCTGTAGATAGAGACAAAGATTACATGTATCAAATGTGGGGAACCACAAATTTAGTCACTGATTACAATGCAAACATTGAAAAGAGAACAATTCAAGAAATTATGCATGATGACATTGGAAAAAGGCATCTTTTAAAGGAGCAAACAGAACTTCATCAGAAAATTCGTAATGATGAGGACTATGATGATTGGGAATATGGTACTGAGCCAACATATGGCAAACCACAATAAATAAATATAACCTATTTACTGGTGTAAAGTGCCTGTACAGAATGTATCCAGATCATTCAAAGATATCAGTTTGTCATTTTTAAGGCATCCTGTTACAAATGACATTGCTGTGCTTAAAAATGAGGATGCTATTAAAAGATCAGTAGTCAATTTAGTCAGAACTAAAATTGGCGAAAGATTTTTTAACTCTTTATTAGGTTCTAATGTTGAAGGATATCTGTTTGAATTAGCAAATTCTGATTTGGTTGATCCAATTCAAGAAGAAATCACAATATTAATCAATAACTTTGAACCTAGAGTTAATTTGAGGTCAGTTAATGTGGAATTATTGATAGATGATAATGAATTGAATGTTAGCATAGTCTATGACATAGTAGGTCTGCCAGTTCCAACACAAGCAATTTCCTTTATATTACAACCAACAAGGTACTAATGGCATTTACACAGTTTACAAATCTGGATTTTGACCAGATTAAGACATCTATTAAAGATTACCTGAGAGCAAACTCAACCTTCACTGACTTTGACTTTGAAGGTTCAAACCTTTCTATCTTAATTGATATCTTAGCCTATAATTCCTATTTGGTTTCCTATAATACCAATATGGTTGCCAATGAGGCATTTTTGGATGGGGCAACATTAAGAGAGAATGTTGTCTCATTAGCAAGAAACATTGGTTATGTTCCCCTCTCCAGAAGGGCAGCAAGGGCATCCATATCCTTTACTCTCACAGGTATCCCAAATACTGTTCAGGATGCCATTCTAAAGGCAGGAATTGTATGCACAGGTAATCTTAATAATACAAATTATATCTTTGCTATTCCAGAAGATGTTACTGCTGGTGTTGTGGATGGATCTGCAACATTTTCTAATATTGAAGTTTATGAAGGAACTTTACTGACTAAGAAATTTGTTGTAGATACATCACAACCAAATCAAAAATATATCTTACCCAATGCTTTTATAGACACATCAACTATAAGAGTTAAAGTTAAAAATACTCCATCAGACACCACAACAGAAGAATATAAACTTGTAGATAATATTATTGATATTGATAATGAGTCTCAAATCTTCTTAATCCAAGAGATTGCAGATGAAAAATATGAATTATTCTTTGGAGATGGTATATTTGGCAAAAAATTAGAAAATAATAATGAAATTACAGTAACCTATATTACTACTAATGGTAGGGAAGGAAATGGTGCAACATCATTTACTTTCTCAGGAACAGTCTTAAGTTCAGATGGCGATAACTTATCAAGATATGCTTCTACTGTAATTACAGAGGAAGCAGCATCTAATGGCGATGAGATTCAAACCATTGATTCTGTAAGGTATTATGCTCCTAGACTTTATGCTTCTCAGTATAGAGCAGTAACAGCAAATGATTATGAAGCAATTTTAGCATCAATCTATCCAAACATTGAATCAGTAACTGCATATGGTGGAGAAGAAATGTCTCCTCCTCAATTTGGAAAGGTATTTCTTGCAGCAAAACCAAAGAATGCAGAGTTTCTTTCTGAATATACAAAAGAAACTTTAGTAGAATCTCTTAAAAAATATTCAGTTTCAGGCATACAAGTTGAATTTGTTGATGTTAATGTAGTTTATATTGAATTAGAATCATCTGTTTATTATAACAACAATCTAACAAACTCTCCAAGTGATCTAAGAGGTTTAGTAATATCTTCACTAGACAAGTTTGCATCTTCTACAGACCTCAATAAGTTTGGAGGAAGATTTAAATATAGTAAGTGCTCAAGTACAATAGACAATACTAGTTCTGCTATAACATCAAACATCACAAAAGTAAGAATTAGAAGGAATGTAGGGGTTACATTAAATGAACCTACAAAGTATACTGTGTGCTTTGAGAATGCTTTTAATGTAGCAAATAAAAGTCATAATATAAGATCTAGTGGATTCACAATAAATGGATCAAATAGAACTCATTATATTGGTGATTCCCCCAATTCAAATCTAAAGAAAGGAAGATTATTTTTGTTTAGATACAGAAATGAAAAAGTAGAAATTGTTTCTAATAATATTGGTAGTATAAATTATGAGACAGGTGAAATTAATATAGATAATATAAATGTTTCTTCTACTGTAGTTCCCAATAATATCATACAGATTGATGCAATTCCACTATCCAATGATGTGATTGCCAAAAAGACAGTTTATTTAAAACTGGATGTTGGATCTAGTAATATATCAATGGTAAAAGATTTAATTTCTTCTGGTGAAAATTCTTCAGGCAGTAGATTTATTGTAGAATCAAGTTATTTTTCTGATACAAAGATAAGAGTCTAAAATGAATAAAGAAAATAAAGTAGTAAAAATTAGTGATGTAATTGAAAATCACATACCAGAATTTTTAGTATCAGAAAATCCAAATTTAGTAGAATTTCTAAAGCAGTTTTATATTTCTCAAGAATTTCAATCTGGTCCAATTGACCTAGTTGAAAATCTTTTAGACTATAAAAATATTGAAAGTTTTGACAATACTAATCTAAAGTCTGAAACTACTTTAACCCAAGATGTAGGTTATTTTGACGATACCATCTACGTAGAATCTACTCATGGTTGGCCAGATTCATATGGCCTGTTGAAAATCAATAATGAGATAATTACATACACCCAAAAGACTAATACTTCTTTCATTGGATGTGTAAGAGGATTTAGTGGTATAGACTCTTTACATCAAGATATTAATAAAGAGTTTTTAAATTTCACTCAGTCTGATATAGAGGAGCATAAGGGACCAACTTCAGAAAACAACATTCAAACTCCTGGTGATACTGTTACTAATTTAAGTATTTTATTCTTACTTGAATTCTTTAAGAAAATTAAGTATCAATTTGCTCCAGGATTTGAAGAAGTAGAGTTCTCTCCAGAAATTAATGCTCCAAACTTTATTTCTAATTTGAGATCTTTTTATGAATCAAAGGGAACTGATAGTGCATATAAAATCTTATTCAAAATTCTTTTCAATGAAAAGGTAGAAGTAATTAATCCATTTGATTACACATTCAAAACTTCAGATGACAGATGGGTTGTATGTGAAACTTTTGTATGTGAGCCAGTAAGTGGTGATCCTACAAAAATACAAGGTCAGACCTTGTATCAAGATGCTACTGCAGATAATAGAATTTTAGAAGCAAATGGATCAATTTATAGTATAAGCAAGTTTTCTTATAAAGAGCAAAATTTCTATAAAATCAATATTTTCTCAGGATATTCAAATAACCTCAATCCTAAAGGTGCTATTAGTGGCGAGTTTGTTTCTACTCCAAAGACATATTTGGTAGAACCCATTACTTCTGGATCAGAAACTATATTTGTCAACTCTACTATAGGATTTGAATCATCAGGAACAATTTCTATTAATGGATTAGAAGTATCCTATTCAGATAAAACTAATAATCAATTTTTAAATTGCTCAGGGATAACTGAGGATATCCCCACAAAAACTGCAATTTATGGGGAAAACTATGTTTATTCCTATGAGAATGGAGATTCAAATTTACCAGTAAAATTAAGAATTTTAAATGTTTTATCAGATTTAGATGAAACTAATGCAAGATATGCTTATAATGGTGATGAATTTGAAATAGAAAATTTAGGAAATCTTAAAGAGAATACTTTTACAGGATCTTTACTTTACAATTTACCTTCAACAGTATACTGTGGAAAAATTGTTAGAAGATTGAGAAGTGGTGATCTTGGAGTAGGTGTGAATGATGGTGTATGTAGATCAAACTACAAGCATCACTTAAGAGATAAAGATCGTGTAGATCTTTATATTTTAAACACAAAAGAAGTAGTAGCAACAGATGTTTTAGTTACAGTATCATCTAATCAACAGTATCAATTCTCATTTGATACTTCTACACTGAATGACTATATTGGAAAAAATTTAATTGCAAGAAGAAAATTATTTAAGTCAAATTCCCTTACCTATCCTGAAATTCAATCTAAATTTATAGCAGATGTACAGGATTCTTACACTGACTCAAAAAATAATTACATTACCTCAAATGGATTTCCAAGATTTTCAATAGAACCATATAAAAGAGAATTTAATTTTACCATAAATTCTTCTGATTATCAAACTTTAGTGGGAAATCATAATTTTTATGATGGTGAAGAGATTAGTGTAGTAGATTTTACAATATTTGGCACCTATGATAACTTAGTTGGTATTAATACTGGAGTATCATATTTTGTCAAAAAAGTAAATGAATCATCAATAAAATTAGCATACTCTAAAGAAAATGTAGGTCTATCAGATTTTCTAAGCTTTGTAGAATTAGTCAATCCTCCAGTAGATAATACAGTTTCTGGGTATGTAGAAACATTTAGATTAATAGACAACGATTTATATGCTAATGATCTAACATCAAGCAAGTCATTAAAATCTATTCCAAAAGAATTATCTTCTGGCACATCTCCAGTAGAAACTTCTCCTGGTCCAATAGGAATATTTGCAAATGGAGTAGAGATACAAAATTATAAATCTTATGACAGAATTTATAATGGAAAGATTGAAAAAATAAATGTTTTAAACCCTGGAGAAAATTATGATTTAAATAATCCTCCAAGATTTACTATATCTGGAGATACTGAAACTATATTACTTCCACAATTAACTGGAAAAATTGAAGAGATTGTAGTGAAAGATGGTGGTTATGATTATGACAATAACACCATTCCATCATTTAAAATTCTTGGTGGAGGATCTGATGAAAAGTTGAATTTAAATGTATCTATGAGGGCTCTTCCAAGAGAAATTGATTTCAATTCTTCTTCTGTTGGTGGGGTAGTTGATACTGCAAACAATAAATTTATCTTTAGCAGTCCTCATGGATTAGTTCAAGGGGAAGGAGTTGTTTATAATAATTTCAATTATACTGGGGTTGGTATAGGTTCAACTAGTGGAGATGGAACTCTATCTAATGGAGCAATTTACTATATCTCTGGAGTATCAACTGCTGGAGCAGGAACTTCTTTTAGTTTAGCATTTACAAAGAATGATGCAAACCAAGGAATCAATACTATCAATTTAAGAGAATATGGATTGGGTATCCATAGATTTACTACACTAGAAAAGAAAAATAAAATTGAGTCTATTACTGTATCTAATAAAAACAATAATTTTAAGTATAAGAAAATTTTCTGTGATTATACAGGTGTCAATCATTATGATAATGTTTTCATAATTCAAAATCATGAATTTAATGAAAATGATGAGGTGTTGTATTCATATACTGGATCACAGTTATCTGGAATAAGCACTTCATCATATTACTATGTCAAACTTATTGATGAAAATCAATTCCAAATAAAAACATCAAAAACTTCTACAAGTGCTGTTAATTTTGGATCTTCAAATGAAACTTCTATTCATTACTTTGAGTACTCACCAATCAGAGTAGAAATTTCTTCTAGAAGGTTTAAGAAAGGTGCTGTTGGTAAGGATGCAGTCTTAGTGCCAGTTGCATTAGGTTCAGTAACTGATGTTTTAGTAGCAAAGTCTAAAGATGGATATGGCTACAGTGAAATTTTAAATTTCAATGATGCTCCAGAAGTAAAGGAATTAGTTGGATCTCAAGCAAATATTCAAGTTATAGTTAACAATGGTGTTATTCAGAAAACTATAATTAAGAATAAAGGTAAAAATTATTATAATAGAATTTCTTTACAAATTAATGGAACTGGATATGGTGCTATTTTAGAACCAGTTATTCAAAATGGGGAAATAATTGAAGTTAAAGTGTTGAATGGTGGATTGGGATATTCCAGTAATACCACAGTAAAAGTAGTTCCTTTAGCAAAAGGATTAAAAGTTTCTTCTACAATTCAATCTTGGACAGTAAATGAAATTGACAAGTTGGGAGTAGAGAATTCAATTAAAGGAACTTTATTAGGTAAAGGATATTCATTATTTGGAAACATTTATGGACTGTTTTTCTTAAATAAGGATATTTGTGATTATTATGGTATACCTGCATTAAGATTAAACCAAAATCCATCAAGGCACTCTCCAATTGTTGGTTGGGCATATGATGGTTGTCCAATTTATGGTCCAGATGGATACAAAAATGCAGATGGAACTGGAGGATTTAAGAGATTAAAATCCAGCTATAAAGAAATTAAGTCTGCTTCTAGTCCATCTACATTCTTATTTGTAGAAGATCATCAATTTGTAAAGGGATTGGGAGACTTAGATGAGCATAATGGAAGATTTTGTATAACACCAGAGTATCCAGATGGTGTTTATGCTTATTTCTGTACTATGGACAGATTTAGAGCACCTGTGTTCCCATATGTTATAGGAAATTCATTTAAATATATTCCAGACACAGAAAACTTCAACTTAAGGAGAAATCAAACTTTAGATTTCAACTCACTAGATTTGATTAAACATACTGCATACTACAACTTAGAAAATAAAGAAAATTATTATGAATTTATAGATTTTAATAGTAAATTCTATGAAAAGGATGGCATAGTAGTAGATGCATCTTCTGGATCCATTGATGAGTTATTAGTTGCTGAGGGAGGATCATCCTATAAAATAGGAAATTCAATTTCATTCAATAATGAAGGCACAAATGGTTTTGGTGCTTTAGGAAAAGTATCTGAACTGCAGGGTGTAGGAATTAACAGCATTACTTCAGAAACTTTTACATTGTCAGATGTTCCATTTACCTACTCTTCTGGAAGAGTTTATGGTTATGTCTCTGATGCAACTTCATTAGTAGAAGATAGTTTTGTCAATGTTAGTTCAATATCAACTTCTAGATATTCATCACTAGCAGGATATCATAAGATTAACTTGGTGAATAAAAATTCATCCCTGATTGCAACTTTACCAAACTATGCTACAACTGGAATAACAACTTCTATCCAGATTGATAAGGCAATCAGTTCCTTTGAGATAGGAGATACATTTATGCTGGAAAGTGAAACTCTCACTGTCATAGGATTAGATTATGATAATAATTTAATCAATGTGTCTAGAGAATCTGGATCTCCAAGTTATTCCATAGGAGAACCATTAGTACCAATTTCTAATAAATTTTACTTTGAAAGTAACAAAAAATTAGATTTACCAAGAACAAATACATCTTATTATTTCAATCCATCTCAATCAGTATCTTCAGGATTAGATTTAAATCAAACAAACCTGCTTACAATATATCCATTGGGACCAGGAATAGAAAAAATAAAAGATGTCAAGTGTGGATTAATATACCTACCAAATCATAAATTTGTTACTGGAGATAAGATTGTTTATACAACAGATGGTCTTCCATTAGAAACTCAAGAATCTTATAATCTTAATGATACCTCATATTATCCAAACCTATTTGTAATTAGAGTAAGTAGTGATTTAATAGGATTAGTAAGTGAAAAGAATAAAACTAAATCTATAGACCAAATTTTGTTGTATAAAACTTCTTCCATAGAAGATAATCAACTACACAAATTTACTACAGACAGAAATTTTGTAACTGCTGATGTTTCCTTCAATGAAACTACTGTATATACTAAAAAGGCACACGATTTATCTGTAGGTGATAAGGTTTATCTTACAGTAAAATCTGGCATCACCACTACATTTGATGTTACTTATTCTAGTGCTAATGCAAAATTACTAATAAATTCTGAGGAAAATCCAAAGATTAATGTTTATGAAAATGATGTGGTTGTATTTGACTTGTCATCTGCAACATTAATCAACTGCGACTTTAATTTATATTCAGATCCAGAATTTAACAATATCTATGAAGGAAATCAAAAGAATGGATTAGAAGTAGTAAAGGATTCAAATTCTCTCACATTAACTATTTCAGACAATACTCCAAAAATACTTTATTATAATTTAACTTCAGATGTTGAAGATATCTTTATAGATTCTACTGTCAGTAGAAATAATACCATAATTATAGATGAAAGTTTCTATTCAAATAAAGTTTTAGGGATTACAACTCATACAAACAGCAATTTCATTATTAATTATCCAGGAACTCCTGAAAGACCCTCATATGGTTCTACTACATCAGAATTAAATTATTTTGTTACTTCTTCTACAACATATTTTGGACCAATAAGCAAGGCTTCTTTATTGTCTAAAGGAAAAGATTATGAAAAACTTCCATCTGTAGAAATATTAAGTGATTCTGGAGAAAATGCAGATATTATTCCCCTAAGCAACAGAATTGGAAAAATTCAAAAGTCTAAGATTATTAATAATCAATTTATTTTACCTACAGACAAAACTTTAAAACCATATTCATCATTATACTCTAATTTATTTGTATATGATAATTATACAGTTAGTGGAATATCAATTTCTTCTGGGGGAGCAGGATACCTGCAATCCCCAACCATTTCCCTGTATAGTAAGAATAAAGGGAAATTAATAGACAGTTTTAGTGCTGTATCACAGATTAAAAATGGATCAGTTGAAGATATAGTGATCACCAGTCCTGGATATGGATTAGAGTCTACAGATACTAAAATAGTATTTTTAAACAATACCAATGGAATTGATGTAATTAATGCTTCTTATAATTCTGGAACAGATACTGCAACTTTAACATTAAAGACACCATCTACAGGATTTACCACATCAAATCCACTTAGAATTAAAGTAGGTGATAAAATTTTTGTTGAAGATGTAGTTTCCATTAAGACAGTGGGTGCCACAACATCACTATATGATGGGTACAACTGTTCTGCAAATGATTATGAGTATTTTACTGTAGTTGGAGTTAACACTGCTTATGGGTCCAAAGATGCAGCAACAGTGAGTTATTCTATTGATTATGATCCAGGATCTTACAGTTCTTCAGGATCTTTAGTCAGATCTAAAGATATTCCTAATGTTACAGTATCTTTAGGCAAAAATGTGTTTTTACCTAGTGAAAAAATAAAAGATAAAAATGCTTCTGTATTAGATAATCCAAAAAATGCTCCTATCCAAACTAACATAAAAGTATCAAATTCTGATCAAATTGAATTAGAGGAAGTAATTAAAGGAAAAATTAGCAACTCAAAAGGAACAGTTAAGAGAATAGAAACTTATTCCTCTACATTTAATGCAAAAACTAGTGTATCTACTGAGATTGGATGGAAATCCAATAGAGGAAATACATCAGAAATTTTACAAAAACTTCAAGACAATGATTATTATCAACTTTTCTCTTATGCACTAAAGAGTAAAGTTCAAATGAGTGATTGGGAATCTATTGCATATGAAGTAGCTCACATTGCAGGATTTAAACTTTTTGGAAATATGGTGATTGAGTCTAAACAAGATCAACCATTACAATACACTCCAGTAGATAGTTCTATAACTAACATATCACTTTCATCTTATGCTGATGTTAACACAAAATATGATTTTGATTTATGTACTGAAAATGTAGATGACTACAATGGATCTGCTTCAGATATTATTAATCTAAATTCTAAAATTATTTCAGATTACATAGTTTCAAAGGACAATAGGGTTCTTTCCATAGATGATATTTCAAATTTATTTGATACTGATAATCCAGTAATTCCTTTCCCAGTAGATACTGTTCCAGTTTATGGAGCAAAGTATGTATTCTTTGTTCAGTCTTCTGCAACATTCTTAGGAAACTATCAATATCCTATGTTCTTTGAAGCATTTGTCACTAAAGATGGTGATAATGTAAGCATAACAACTTATGCAGTTGATGATGATAATGATATGGGAACTATATTAGGAGAAGTTGATTCAAATGATTCTATTATAGTATCTTTCCTGCCTAAGATAGGATCTGTCAGTTACTTGGTCAGAGCAATTAGAGAAGACTTTAACCTGAGTGGAATAACTACAAATTATTATGGTAATAATAGAAATGTTGGTCTCACTACAACATATGCTGCTCAAGAAACACCAACACAAAAAACAATCTATAGTGTTCCAACTTCATCTGTATCTGGAGGAACTTTATTTGTGGGAATTGCCGAAACTTCAGGGTCTATAAAAGATTATAAAGAAATGACATTCTTATATGATAATGGAATAGTATCAAAAAATACCTACACTGAAAATATTATTGTAGGATTAGGATCAATTGGAATTAGTACATCTGGATCCAATTTGATAGTAACTTATGATGGTATTCCAGATACTGAAGTAATTGTTTACACAAATATGAATTTCATTCATAATACAACAATAAACCCCCAAGAGCAAGAGGCAGATTTTACTAGATTAAATAGTGGTATAGTAACTTTTACAGGAACTGCATTATCTGATCAAGAAATCTCAAGATTCTCTTCATATTATTCAGCATCAAAATATGTTGCATTAATTGAGAAAACAGTTGGAGTAACAACTACAAAATCAATAGTTTCTGTTGATATGATTCATTATTTTGCAGATTCTTATATGAAGGATATTACTTATGGTCATCTTGGAGATGTAGATGATATTAATTTTGTAACTTCATATGATTCACTTAATGATGAATATGTAGTTTCATTTACACCAAGTGAAAATGCAGATTATGTAATTAAATTCTTTGAGAAAAACATTTCATCAGCACAAATTTAAAAAATGGCAACAATAGATACAGTTTATATACCAAATGTATTTGGTAGAACTAGTTTTCCATTAAGACATCAAAGTGCTCCCATTTTCCATAAGGAATTTGATGCCAGAAGCAATCTCATAATTGATGTTGACAATGATACTATTAAAATACCAAATCACTTTTTTAAGACTGGAGAAAAGTTAACTTATTCAATTCCAGATTTGGGATCACGAATAGGCATCAGTACTCTTAGTCCTGGTGCTAATGGAACTATATCGCAGTTGCCTTCCACAGTATATCCAATAGTTGTAGATAAAGATAGAATTAGAGTAGCATTAGCATCATCATTGGCTCTTGAAAATTCTTATGTGGATATAACTTCACTAGGAACAGAATCACCTCACACATTTACTTGTGATAAGCAAAATGCAAAATGTTTAATTTCTATAGATAATGTAATTCAATCACCAGTTTCAGTTGGATCTAGCGTTGGTATAACCTCAGTATTTGATAATAATAGCACAAAAATTAGAATAAATTCTATAGACAATATTAAATTAGGAACTATTCTAAAGATAAATGAAGAACTTTCTAGAGTTACTTCTATAGATTATACTTATAATACCTCTCCAGATGGATATGATATCAATCTTTATAGAAATGAAAATTTCTTAGGAACTCCAAATGCACAAATTGTAGGAGTCCAAACTGCATATATTATGGAGGGGAACTATAATATTGAGAAGGATAAAATATATTTCACAAGTGCTCCATTAGAAGGGGTAGAATTTACTGCAAGATTAGAAACAAATAGTTTAAATTATGGTACAAATTCATTTGAGTTATTTACTTCAAAGTTAGATACTGGATCTCAGGTTATACTATACTCAGTAAATCCTCCCAATGGACTAGAGAATAACAAATCTTACTTTCTTATAAAGAACTATACAAATAACTATAGTTTTGCAAATTCATATTCAAATGCAATCAATGGAATAAGTTTAGTATTTTCAACTCCAGCTTTAGATGGTGGCCCAGTTTCTCCAATTGATTTAGTACAGGTTCTTCCTATAGATAACAGTTCTTTCCATGGAAGAGTATTTTTAAAGTCAAATTATGATGGAAATTTAGTATTTGATGATGTTTCTCAGCAATTTAATGGAATCAGCAGTTCATTTACATTAACTTCATCTGGCATTAATACTGTTGGCATTAAATCTGATAATGGAATAGTATTAATTAATAATATTTTTCAATATCCTGAATTTGATGAATCCTTTATTTTTGAAGAGGATTCTGTTAGTGGAATTACTAGTATTTCATTTATAGGAAATAATGAAACTGGAATACTTACTTCAAAATCTTATGACACAAATATTAGTGGATATCCTAGAGGAGGTATAATAGTAGGATATGCATTATCTTCTGGAATAAATTATCAACCTCTAAGATCTGCTTCAGCTAATTGTGGAATAACACCAGAAGGAACAATCAATACTGTTGGTATTATTACTGGGGGATCTGGATATAGAAGTGGAATTTCTACTTACTATGTTTACTTTGAAGATGAGGATGGAGAAAGATCTTCTGCATTAGGAGTTGCAAATGTATCTTCAGGAATAGTTACTTCTGTGACTATAGTTACTAATGTCCCTGAGGGAACATATTCTCCATCACAAGCAATTTCTGTTAGGATAGATCCTCCATTCCCATATGAAAATGTACCTGTATCAGGATCTACATTGGGAATTGGTGCCTCAGTTTCTTTCAATGTGGGAGAAGATGGAGTTATTAAAAACTTCAAATTTACAAATCCAGGATATGGATATACATCTGGAGAAACTTTAACAATTCCCAATACATTAGGAATATCCACACAGTCTTCTGATGATAGAGCAAAAATATTCATCAGCGAAGTTACAAAAGATAGTTTTTCTGCTTGGAATATAGGTATTCTTAGAAAACTTGATGATCTCACTCCATTTGTAACTGGAACAAGAAAAACATTTACATTAAAAGAAACTATAGATTCAGTTTCTCAAACAATTAGTATTCAAGCAGCAGATGATTCTGAGATAGACTTAAGTTATGTTTTATTAATATTTGTGAATGATGTATTGCAAATACCAGGAAAATCCTACACATTTAATGGAGGTTCTCAAATTACTTTCACTGAAGCACCTCCTGCAAAATTGACTTCTGAGGGACTTTTAGAAAAAAGCACTGTAAAAGTTTACTTCTATGCAGGTTATAATCCAGATACAGAAGAAGTTTCACCAAATACTAACTTTAAAGTAGGAGATACTGTACTAATTCCTAAAGATCTATATGAAACATCTCCTTTAAGACAATCTTCAAGGACAGTAAAAGAAATCCTAACTTCAGATTCATTTAAAACTGAATTATTTAATGGAAGAGGTTTGTCTGATGATTCAGGACAACTCAGATCTATCAATTGGACTCCACAAAAGAATGATTTGATTATTTCAGGAAATTATGTTTCAAAATCTAGAAACTTGTACAAGGCAACTGCTGGAATTTATACTGGAATTGGTCAAACTACAGCAACATTTACTGGAGTATCCACTGTAGGAATAAACACCACTATAGGAATTGGCATTTCTATTGGGGATTACATAGAATCTAGCACAATTGGATATGGAATAAGTATAGTTTCTATAGGTTCATCTTATGTTGGAATATCTACATATGATCCAAGTATAGTTGGAATTCAAACTGTTAAAATCTGGAGATATATTTTTGATGCAACTAATAATAGTTGGGCATAATTGCTATCATAAATAACTTAAAACTGTCCATAGAAAATGTCAGCAATTATAACTGAAAATTTAAAGATAAGGAATTGTACAAATTTTATTAATGATGTTGTAACTAATGAAAATTATTACACCTTTATTGGATTGTCTAATTCTAGTGATTATCAAAGTGACTGGAATACCAATACTCCAGATCCAGTAGATAATTCTAATTATTTGGATTCTTATAAAAATACAATCCTTGGGGTCAAGAAAATTTCTTCAACAGACATTATTAGGGTCATTCCTAAAATTGTTTGGAAGACTGGAACAAAATATGATATGTATAGACATGATTATAGTAGATATAATCTGACTCCAAATACAAATTTTACATCTCTTGCTGATAGTAGATATTATGTAATGAACAGTGAGTATAGAGTTTATATTTGTATTAATAATGGTGCATCCCCATCAAATCTCAATTTGGGTGTAGCATCAGTTAATGAACCTGTACATACATCAGAATCTCCAGAAGTGGAAGATGATGGATACATTTGGAAGTACTTATATACCATAACTCCAGCAGATTTTATAAAATTTGATTCTACTGATTATATTTCAGTTCCAAATTATTGGGACAATGACAGTTTTAATACTGAGGAAATTAGAAGAATTAAAGATGCTTCAGTAGATGGAAAGATAGAAACAATTTTAGTAGAATCTTCAACTTCATATGCAGTAAGTACAAATTTATTGACTAATATTCCAATTATTGGAGATGGTGTTGGGGGAGAGGCTTCAGTAGAATTTGATGATGAATTAAAACCAATAAAAGTAACTGTAACTTCTGGAGGATCTGGATATACCTTTGCTACTTTGGATTTAGATTCTGTAGTTTCTCCAATTTCAGAAAAATCAGTTTTCAATGTAATCATTCCTCCTCCTGGTGGACATGGTAGAAATGTTTATAAAGAATTAAATTGCAATAAGGTTTTAGTTTATTCCAGAATTGAAAATACTCTTTCTGATCCAGACTTCATAGAAGGAAATCAATTCTCTAGAGTTGGAATAATAAGAGATATAAAAGACTATGCAGGATCCTCCACATTTACCAATAATACTGGATCTGGTGTGTTTGCTCTTAAATTAACCACAGATGCAAGTTCTGAAATTGAGGATTCAAAAATATCTCAAGCAAGCACTGGTGCTATTGGAAGTTTAGTTAGTGTGGTTTCATTGGGAACTTCATGTGTAATTAAGTACACAAAACCCAGAGAGTGGTATGTGGACACTTATAGTTCAGGAACAATCACTAAGACATTTGACCCATATTATGTAAATAGTTCAGGTTTAACAACATCCCAAACTTATAGATATGCAGACTTTGATGGATCAGAAATAGTTATTGATTCCAATACTTATTTTGTAGATACCAGCTATGATGGAAGTCAAGTTGGTGAAATTTTCTTGGGACAAACATTTACCAATGGAATATCAACACCAGACATAAATATAAAGAGTGGTGAGATTGTTTATGTAGATAACAGAGTTTCTGTTACCAGACAATCACAGCAAAGAGAAGACATTAAAATCATTATAGAGTTCTAAAATGCCTCAGAATACTAATCTCAACAAAAGTCCATATTTTGCAGATTTTGACCCTAATGATGATTACTATAAGATTTTATTTAAACCTGGGGTTACAGTACAGACTAGAGAGTTAACCAACTTACAGTCTACTTTACAGAATCAAATAGAAACTTTTGGAAAATCTGTTTATTCTAATACAATAGCAGTAAATGGGGGTGGATATAAGTACATCTCCAATTTTGAATGCGTTCAATTAGAAAGTACTTATAATGGCATAGATGTTGAAGATTATTATAATAATCTTGTTGGGGTTGAGTTAAAAGGCAAAAGATCTGGTGTTCATGCAGAGGTAGTAAAAGTATTATCTAGAGGGGACTCTGAGAAAAATACTACTACATTATACATAAATTATAAATCATCTTCAGATAACAAAGATCTTCCAGAAGATGAAAACAATGTAAGTTCTAGATTTAAGTCTGGAGAGGATCTTTTAATTACAAGTTCTCTCAAAATTGGAGAGACTGTTTTACCAGCATTAAGTCCAGTAGCAAAAGTATACTCACCAGTTTCTGGAGAACCTACTTTTACAGGATCTGCTACAAAACTTTTGGATGGCGTTTATTTCATAAGAGGATTTTTCATTAATTATGATTCCCAATTAATCATTTTAGATCAGTACACAAATACTCCATCTTATAGAGTTGGTTTAGAAATAACTGAGAGTCTTGTAGACTCTAATGAAGATTCATCTTTAAATGATAATGCTCAGGGATTTTCTAACTATGCAGCTCCTGGAGCAGATAGATTAAAAATAGAAATTAATCTAATCAAAAAATCTTTAGATGATTTAAATGATGACAATTTTATTGAAATTTTTAGAGTTAGTGATGGGGCATTAACTGAGTTAGGAAGAACAGATCCTTTCAGTAGCATAGTAGATATCTTAGCAAGAAGAACTTATGATGAGTCTGGAAATTATTATGTAAATCCATTTAAAGTTACTGCAGAAGAATCTCTTAATGATTATTTGGGCAATGATGGAATTTACTACCCAGGACAAAAAACTCCAAAGGGAGAAACACCTTCAGATGATTTAGCTATAATTAAAGTTAATCCAGGAAAAGCTTATGTGAAGGGATATGAAATATCCACTGGTAATGTTGTTTTAGAATATGAAAAACCAAGGACAACAAAAACAACTAATTTTTCTTCCAGTGCATTTTATGGAGGATCCCCAATAAGAGTTAATAATGTTTCAGGATCTCCAAAATTAGGATTAACAACTTCATACACAGTACAGTTACATCTCCAAAGATTAGAGGCTGGAGTTGGAGTAGGAACTGTAATTGGAAATGCAAGAGTTTATGATTTTGAACCTCATAATAATTCATATGAAAATGAGTCAAGTGAGTTTAATATTACTTTATTTGATATCCAAACATACACTACTATATCCCTACAAAGTTCTATAGGAGCTATGTCAGTGGGTTCTCATGTCAGAGGTGAGAGCAGTGGGGCAACTGGATTCGTTAGAATTAAAAATGGTGCTAATGTAACTCTATATCAAGTTACTGGAAAATTTGTAATCGGAGAAACTTTATCTGTAGATGGAATTTCTGCTAATCCTCAAATTTTAACACTAAGAGATTATTCTGTTAATGACATTAAATCTATTTACTCATCTGATGTTGGATTTGGATGTGATACTGCATTAAATAGAACTAAAAAAATATCAGGACCATTTACTATTAAAGTTCAGGATATAGGTGGTGTTGGGGTAGGAAGTATAACAAGCGATGATGGTGCTGCTTGGGGTGGAGATGTAGTAGTTGGAGATATTATTGAACTGACAACACCAGATAATACCCTGCCAGTCTTTTCTACTGTTGTAGGATTCAATAACCAAAGAACTAGAGTTAGTGTTGTTGGAGTCTCTACAGTAAATAATGTTTGCGATGGTAACATAGGTGGTATTGGAACAACTTATTCTAAAGAAAATATTAAATTATTAAGACCAAATATTACTGTCAATCCAGATAAGAACTCAACATTATATTCTCAACTTAGAGATGAGAATATTGCATATGTAGATACTGAGAACTCAAATCTATATGTTAAGAGGCAATATTTTGTGAATAGAAGTGGAACTTCTGTTACTTTACCAACTCTTAGTGCTGATTATGTATATGTTCCATTTGATGAAGAGGATTATTTGGTAGTTAATGAAGATGGCACTCATCAAAGTCTTTCAGAGTCTCAATTTGAATTTTCAAATGGATTTAAAAATCTGACCATTACTGGATTAAGTAATGATGCCACAAGGACTACAATAATTACAACACAAATTAAAGGAAATATTACATCTAAAACTAAAAAGTTAAATAGATGTTCCTCTGGAATAGTTTCATTCACAAAATATTCCACTCCAAAGAATTCTAGTGTGACTTATCAGAAGCCATATGGAACTAGAATTGAAGATATGGAAATTAGTTTGAATGTTCCTGATGCTATTCAATTACATGGTGTATTTGAGTCCTCAGGGAATTCTGACCCACAACTTCCATACTTAACTTTAACTAATTTAAATAGTTTAAATTCAGTAACTTCTGATTTAATTATTGGTGAACTTGTTGTAGGAAATGATTCAAAGGCAGTTGCTATTGTTGCAGAAGAGAAGTCTTCTTCACAAATTTCAATTATATATCAGTCCAGAAACAGATTTGCAGAAGGGGAAATTGTAACATTCCAAGAAAGTGGATACACTGCAGAAGTTTCTTTCTCTGAAAGAGGAGACAAAAATATAATTGATAGATTTAGATTAGATAATGGTCAAAGAAAAGGTTATTATGATATTGCTAGAATAGTAAGAATTGGAGGTAGAGAACCATCAAGAAGATTAAAAATTATTTTTGATTATTTTTCTTTTGAATCCACTGATGGTGGAGATGTAATTACTGCCAATAGTTATGATGGAGTAGTTGATAGAAAATTAGTACCAATTTTCAATAAAGTTAGAAATACTGACATAGTTGATGTTAGACCTAGAGTAACAAATTACACACTGTCTACATTAAGTCCATTTGAGTTTTACTCCAGAGATTTTAATACCACTGGAGGTAATGCTACTCAAATAATGGCACCAAATAAAAATACATTACTGCAATATGATTTTTATTTGGGAAGAGTTGATAAACTGAAGTTGAATAAGAATGGTGTGATGGATATTAAGTATGGAAAACCAAGTGAAAATCCAAAAGCACCCAAGATATCCAAAGAAGTATTAGATATAGCAACAATTTATTCTAAACCTTATGTTTATGATATAGATCAAGATATAGAAATTGTCTTGACTGATGGTAAGAGATATACAATGACAGATTTGAGAGATCTTGAATCTAGAGTTGATACTTTAGAATATTATACTTCATTGAGTTTGTTAGAATTAAATACTAAAAATTTAACTATTGAAGATGCTGATGGTCTTAATAGATTTAAATCAGGATTTTTTGTAGATAATTTTAGTACTAATAATCTAAGCAATAGGCAGTCTCCAATTTACAGTGCAGAAAGAAAAAATAATACTCTTTCTGCAACTACATTTTCAGATAGAACTGCTCTTTCTCCTTATAGACTTAATCAAACTAGATCTATTGAGGATCTTGAATCAGATTTAACTGACACTAGTTTAGTTAACATAAAGGTAACAGGCAATTCATTATCATTAGATTACTCAACTAGTTCTTATATTAGTCAACCTTTTGCTAGCAGATCAACTAGTATTAATCCATTCAATGATGTGTCCTGGAGTGGTGTATTAAAACTAAAACCCCAAAGAGATGATTGGGAACTTAAGTTCAAAAAGACATCTTCCTCTGGACAATCTAGTGATCAAACTACATACATGAGATCTAGAAATGTTGAGGTTAATGCATTTAGATTAAAACCAAATACAAGATTTAAACTTCTTTTTGATAGTATAGAAATTTCTAGAAATTATAGTGTTAATGGAAATGAAAGTTTTTGCTTCCCCAAACTTTTGGAAATTGATACTCCAAACAAAAAGTTTGAAGTAGGAGAGACTGTAGTTGTATATGATGCAGAAAATACATCAAAGGAAATTGGAAGATTTAGACTTTGTTCTCCCAACCACAAATTTGGAAAGTACAATGATCCAAAGGAAACATATAGTGAAAATCCTTATGATGTAGAAACTACATTACCAGAAGAGTACACTAGAAACTCAACAGTTCTGAATGTGGATATTGATTCATTGAAGTTGCCAGGAGCAAGTGATTTCTTTGGAAATGTTAAAAGAGGATCAAAACTTGTAGGTTTAACAAGTAAAGCAACTACCCAAGTAAGTAAGTTAAGATTGATTAGTGATTCTAATGGAACTTTACTTGCAAGTATTTTCATTCCAGATCCAAGGAAATTTACAACTAAATTTAAAACTGGAACTGTAGAAGTTGAATTGGCAGAATTTTCTTCAGAAATTACTCCAGAAAGTTCAGCATCTGCAAATTATACCTCCAAAGGACAATTCTCAGGCAAAGTGCCCAAAAATTATTATGATCCAATTGCACAAACATTCTTTGTTAAAGAAGAGGAAGGCATTTTCATATCATCAATAGATGTGTATTTTAAAAATAAACCTCTAGAAGGTGTTAGCAAGAAAGTTCCAGTTTCTTTACAAATTAGAGAAGTTGTTAATGGATATCCAGGTGGGGCAGATAAAATTATTAGAGGATTAGAATCTACTAAGAAATTAAGTGATATTAATATCAGTGAGGATGGAACTGTTGCAACCACATTTACATTTGATTCCTTAACAAGACTGGAAGGAAATAATGAGTATGCTATTGTTTTAGTTTCAGATTCTGCAGATTATGAAGCTTGGATATCAAGAGTTGGTGAAACTGAAATAACAACAGTAAATGAACCAGAAGTTGGTAAAATAATTATATCCAAGCAACCATCTTTGGGATCCTTATTTAGATCTCAAAACAATACAACTTGGGTAGCAGCTCAAACAGATGACCTGAAGTTCAATATTAACATCTGCAAATTTAGTACAGATGATGGAACTATAAAATTATACAGCACAAGAACTAATATTTTAGATGAGGACAATCAACTTCCAAATAACCCAATTGGTGTTACTACAGGAGGTTCTGCTCCAAATGATGGAAATTATATGAAAGTTTTCCATCCTGATCATGGAATGTATTCTCCAAATTGTAAGGTTAAGATTGTTGGAGTAGAATCTGATACTCCTCCAGCAAAATTAGCAGTAGATTATAATTCAGATTCAACATCTGCTATTATATTGAATGATGCTTCTAACTTTACAACTTTTGAAAATACTGCAGTTTCTGTTTCTTATCCAGGATATGTCATTATTGATGATGAAATTATTGAATACACTGAAGTAGTTTCCAATGAATTAAGAGGAATAACCAGAGAAATTGAAGGAACTTTTGCTGCTGATCACTCTACAAATGGATTCGTTTATAAGTATGAATACAATGGAGTATCTTTAAGAAAAATTAATAAACAGCACACAATTTCTTCAGATTATCCTGTAGAAATAGATTCTTATTATGTTGGAGTGACAACTACCTTCAATGCAACTATTGCTGCTGGAGGTGGATCTGAGGTATATGCAACTAGAAATAAATTATTCAACTCTATTGAACTTATCAATGAATCTATATTAGTTCCAGATGGAACCAATGTTGATGCTACAATTAGAACCATGAGAGGAACTAGTGCCAGTGGAAGTGAGCCTGCTTTTGCTAATACTGGATATTCTAATTTAGATATTTCAAATCCAACAACATTTGAAAATCTTAGAATGATAGCATCAGAGCCAAATGAAGAATTCTTCTTAACATTCACTACATGGCCAGGCAAAAAGTCTATAACAGTAGATTTAACATTGTCTACAAATAATGAAAATATTTCTCCAATCATTGACCTTGAAGAGATTTCTGTTAAGACAACTGCTTATAGAATTGACAGACCAATAAATTTAAGTAACTATTCAACTAATAATTTAGTAAGTTCAAACACAGATGATCCACATACATTTATTCATGTGACAGAAAGAATTAATTTGGTTCAATCTGCAAATTCATTAAAAGTTATATTTGATGCATATAAACCAAAGGATACTGACATTAGAGTTTTATATAAGATTTATAGAAATGATGTTACAGATGAAGACAAGCTTTGGGAATTGTTCCCAGGTTACAAAAATCTAGATGCAAGTGGAAATGTCATAGATCCTGACAATAATGATGGAAGACCAGATTCTAATGTTAGATTTAGCAACAAAAATGAATTCATAGAACATGAATTCACCATTGATAATCTTCCAGATTTTACTGGATTTAAATTGAAGATTGTTGGAAGTAGCACAAATCAAACAGAATCTCCTTTGATTAGAAACCTTAGAGGAATTGCTTTATTATGATAGATGATTTTAGTAAAGTTGAAAATTTTCCAAATTTAATCAGAGATAGCAAAACTAATGCTATATTGAATACAGACTCAACTGAGTACAACAATTATATTAGAACCAAACAAAAAATATCTTCTCAAAAACATCAAATAAAAAAGATGGAAGAAGATTTATCTGAACTAAAATCATCTATGGATGACATCAAACAACTATTGAGGAAATTGACTAATGGATCATGAAGATTTTAAACTTGAATCAGTGTCTAAATTATTTGAGTTTGAAAAGATTTCGAGAGAACTTGATACTTGCACTAACATAGATTTAATGAGAAACCTTTGCAAATGCTATGTAAAATTATACTTAGGTCTTGAAGAAACTATGCAAAAATTGGATCTTTTGTCACCAGAATAAATAATTAAAAAATATTAGAATAATGGCAAAACCAGCATCAAGACAAGAATTAATTGATTATTGCTTAAGGCAACTTGGTGCTCCTGTATTGGAAATTAATGTTGCTCAGGAACAACTTGATGATAGATTAGATGATGCCCTTCAATATTTTAATGAAAGGCATTTTGATGGTGTAGAAAAAATGTTCCTGAAATATAAAATTACACAGGAAGACATTGATAGAGGAAGAGCAAGAGGTGGAGATAAGTCTGTAGGGATAGTGACTACATATGCTACATCTGGAATTGGAACATTTGGGTGGGAAGAAAACTCAAATTATATTCCAGTTCCAGATGCTGTGATTGGAATAGAAAGAGTATTTAAATTAGATAATAGAACTATTACATCTAATTTATTTAATGTCAATTACCAGTTGTTCTTAAATGATATTTACTGGTTTAGCTCTACAGAACTCTTAAATTATTTTGTGACCAAAAGATACCTGGAAGATATTGATTGGATAGTAAACCCTCAGAGGCAAATAAGATTTAATAAGAGGCAAAATAGATTATACTTAGACATGAGTTGGGATACCCTGAAGGAAGATCAATATTTGATTATGGAATGCTATAGAATTTTAGATCCAACAGATTTTACTAAAGTATATAATGATTCATTCTTAAAAATGTATCTAACATCATTGATTAAAAAACAGTGGGGTCAAAATTTAATCAAATTTAATGGAGTTAAACTTCCTGGTGGTGTTGAACTCAACGGAAGACAAATATATGATGATGCAGTAAAAGAATTAGAAGATATAAGACAAAGAATGATGTCTGAGTATGAAACTGCCCCATTTGATATGATAGGATAATATGTTAAATCCATTTTTCATACAAGGAACTAGTTCTGAGCAGGGTCTCGTTCAAGACCTAATCAACGAGCAGTTGAGAATGTATGGCATAGAAGTTTACTATATGCCAAGACAATACATAACCAAAGGAAAAGTAATTAGAGAAGTTTTGTTCTCTAAGTTCAATCATGCCTTTCCAATAGAAGCATATTTAGTAAACTATGAAGGATTTGATAACAATAGCATAGCATTATCTAAGTTTGGAATTAGAATTTCTGATGAAATGTCATTAGTCATTTCTAAAGAAAGATTTGAACTTTATATTGCAGAACTGGTAAAAGCAATACCAGATGTTCCTCAAACAAAAAGACCTAATGAGGGGGACTTACTTTATATCCCACTGTCTGACAGTGTGATGGAAATTAAGTATGTTGAAAATAGAAAGCCATTTTTCCAACTTCAAAAGAATTATGTTTATGAACTGAAATGTGAACTGTTTGAATATGAAGATGAGGATATTTCAACAGGAATTCTTGATCTTGATGACAACTTTAAAGATCTTGGATATGGTGCAGTAATTAAGGTTGCAGGATTGGGAGCAACTGCAACAGCATATACTGGAATTGTCACTGGTGGTGTTCAATATGTTCAAATGATAAACAATGGTTCTAGATACACATCTGCTCCAAGGATCAGTGTTTCTGGAATTTCTTCAACAAAACCATCTTTTGTTGGTGTTTTAACTAGTTCTAGAAGATTAACTTCTGGATATAGTATTGAAAGAATTTTAATTGAAAATGCTGGAAGTGGATATAATCCTCTGAATCCTCCTACAGTCACATTTAGTGGTGGAGGAGGATCTGGCGCTAAAGCAATAGTTGGCATTGCAACTGCAGGTAGTATTGGAATAGTAACACTAACATATGCTGGACAAGGATATACAACTGCCCCATCAGTAACATTCTCATCTCCAGTTGGAGGAGGTGTAACAGCTACTGCCCAGGCATTTATAAGCACTGCAGGAACTATATCCACCATTAGAATTACTAATGCTGGTTATGGATATACACAACCCCCAACAATTACAATTTCTGCAGGATCTTCTGTATCTGAAGGCAATTTTATCTTTGGCGAAGAAGTAACTGGTTCAATATCAAATGCAGTAGGAATTGTTAAATATTGGGATGAGGCAACTAAGACACTTAAAGTTTCTGGAATGGGAACTGATTTTGTTGTGGGAGATTTGATAGTTGGCGAAAATTCTAGTGCAACTTATAGAATATTATCCTATGATACTTATAAATTGGATGATGCATATGATGATGCTGATGAAATTCAACAAGAGGCAGATAATATTATAGATTTTACTGAAATAAACCCATTTGGTGAAGTTTAATCTAAATAATAAGATATCATAATTGTTTTTAATATGCTTGGCAATTATTTCTACCACAAAACCATAAGTAAAACTGTAGTTGCTTTTGGAACTCTATTTAATAATATTCAAATTAGACACAATGACAACAATGATAATCCAGTGTCTATATTAAAAGTTCCCCTTGCATATGGACCTATTCAAAAGTTTTTAGCAAGAGTTGAGCAAAATGCAAGTGGAGATAGGAAAATTGCTTTGACTCTTCCAAGAATGTCATTTGAAATGACTTCTATTGATTATGACCCAACCAGAAAAGGTTCAGTAATACAAACCTTTAAAGCATCTAAAGTTGAAGATGGGAAGGCAGTAAATAAAGTGTTTATGCCAGTTCCTTATAATATTGGGTTTGAACTCAATATTTTGGGGAAACTTCAAGATGATGTTTTGCAGATTGTAGAGCAAATACTTCCATATTTTCAACCATCATTTAATGTAACAGTAAATCTTGTCCCTGAAATTGGAGAAAAAAGAGATATTCCTATTGTTTTGAATAGAATTGGATTTAGAGATGATTATGAGGATAATTTCAATTCCAGAAGGTTGCTTTATTATACTTTGAATTTTACTGCAAAAACTTATCTCTTCAATGAAGTTCCTGAAGATAGTCAAGGTCTCATTAAGAAAGTTCAGGTTGATTATGCAACAAATGCAATTATCAATGCTAAGAGGGAAGTCAGATATACAGTTACACCTAAAGCACTTCAAGACTATAATGGTGATGGTGTCATAGATTCTACTGATGATGAATTGATTCCATTTGGAGATGACTTTGGGTTCAATGATGAAATAGTAGATTTCCAAGACTTTAAGACATATAGCAATTCACAAGGAACTGATGTAGATATTTGATTATGAATGATAAAAACTTTAAAGAAATTGAACAAGCTTTAGACATAGAAACAAAATTGGTTCCTGCAGATCCAGTGGAAATTGAATCTAAGCCAGTTCCAAATGATCCTCAAAAGGACTATGAGTACAGTAGAGGGCAACTTTATAACCTTATAGAAAAAGGTCAGCAAGCTATTGATGGAATTCTAGAAGTAGCAGATAGTTCAAATCATCCAAGAGCATATGAAGTTGCAGGCCAACTAATTAAATCTGTGGGGGATGTGACAGATAAATTATTGGATCTTCAAAAGAAGATGAAAGATTTAGATGCTCCTCAGAAAAATGGTCCAACAACCGTTAATAATGCTTTGTTTGTAGGTTCTACTGCAGAATTATCCAAACTCCTAAAGCAAGGATTACTAAATAATAACGAAGAATAGTATAATCAATAGGATGAAAGATCCAAAAGGTCCTGTTAAGGCATATAAATCACCAGAGGAACTTGCAAAAAAGCATAAAGTTTCTTTGGATAAAATTATGAAGCAGGTAAAAATTGGAACTAAAGTTGAGGGAGAGCACACTACAAGCAAAGGGGATGCTAGAATTACAGCATTGCAGCATGTAGATGAACTTCCAGATTACTATACAAGACTTAAGAAAGTGGAAAAGAAAGGTCCTATGAAAGAAGAAACTACTGCAGAAAAGCAATACAAAGAAGATACTAAATATTGCCTTCTTTGTAGAAAGAACGAACATAGAGAAGAGTGTTCTTGGGGACCATCAATGTGGGACAGATATACCATTGCAAAAATTCATCCTACAAATGAATCAAAGATTCAGGAAGATCATAAAGAGATTTCTAGTGGGAAGAAGAAAGATGATGAAGGATATATGGCAAAAATTGAATTTGATCAAATTGAAAGATCAGTTAGTATTCTAAGAAGACTAATTAAGAAACCAGATCAACAATTGCCAGCTTGGGTACAATCAAAAATTACTAGAGCAGCAGATTTTATTGATACTGCAGCAGAATATATGTCTAGTGATGAAGAGGTATCTGAAGGAAAAACATACTCTGAGTTTATTACTGAAGTTGCTGCTTGGCAACGTAAAGAGGGGAAAAGTGCTTCAGGTGGTCTCAATGAAAAGGGAAGAAAATCCTATGAAAGGGAGAATCCTGGAAGCGACCTTAAGGCACCTTCAAAGAAGGTTGGAAATCCCCGCAGGGCGTCATTTTGTGCCAGAATGAAAGGCATGAAAGCAAAATTAACTTCTGCTAAGACTGCTAGAGATCCAGATTCAAGAATCAATAAATCATTAAGAGCTTGGAATTGCTGATAACTTATGAGTGATAATGTTTATCTTGGTAATCCTCTTCTAAAGAAAGCCAATACGCCTATTCAGTTTACAGAAGAGCAGATTTTAGAATTTGTCAAATGTAAGAATGATCCAGTTTATTTTGCAAAAAATTATGTCCAGATTGTTACCCTGGATCATGGTTTACAATTATTCAAACCATACCATTTTCAAGAGAAATTAATTAGTAATTTCCATAACAATAGATTCAACATTTGTAAGATGCCTAGACAGACAGGCAAATCTACAACTGTTGTTTCCTACTTGCTCCACTATGCAATTTTTAATGATAATGTAAATATTGCTATTCTTGCTAACAAAGCATCTACTGCTAGAGACTTGTTATCAAGATTACAAACTGCATATGAAAACCTACCAAAGTGGTTGCAGCAAGGTATACTTGCTTGGAACAAAGGATCTATGGAGTTGGAAAATGGATCAAAGATATTGGCTGCTTCTACATCTGCATCTGCTGTCAGAGGTGGATCCTATAATATCATCTTCCTTGACGAGTTTGCATTTATTCCAAACCATATTGCAGACCAATTCTTTGCCTCTGTTTATCCTACTATATCTTCTGGTCAAAGCACAAAGGTAATTATTGTTTCCACTCCTCATGGAATGAATCATTTCTATAGGATGTGGCATGATGCTGAGAGGGGGATGAATGAATATGTCCCTACTGATGTTCATTGGAGTGAAGTTCCTGGAAGGGATGATAAGTGGAAAGCACAAACAATCTCCAACACATCAGAACAGCAATTCAAAGTTGAATTTGAGTGCGAATTTTTAGGATCAGTAGATACTCTAATTGCTCCAAGTAAATTGAAAAGTTTAGTTTATGATAAACCAATCAAACAAAATAAAGGATTGGATGTGTATGAAGAATCAAAAGAAGATAGGGATTATGTGATAACTGTTGATGTTGCCAGAGGAGTTGGTAATGACTACTCTGCATTTGTAGTTTTTGATATAACCACTTTCCCGCATAAAATAGTAGCAAAGTATAGGAACAATGAAATCAAACCAATGCTATTCCCAAGCATTATTCATGAGGTTGCTAAAGCGTACAATAATGCATTTGTCCTTTGTGAAGTCAATGACGTAGGAGATCAAGTAGCTTCTATTATTCAATATGATTTGGAATATCAAAATTTGCTGATGTGTTCTATGAGAGGTAGAGCAGGGCAGATTGTTGGGCAGGGATTTTCTGGGAAGAAGACACAACTAGGACTCAAGATGTCCAAGACAGTTAAAAAGGTTGGATGTCTCAATTTAAAAACAATGATTGAAGAAGATAAACTTTTCTTCAATGATTATGAGATCATTAGCGAATTAACTACATTTATTCAAAAGCACAATTCATTTGAAGCAGAAGAAGGATGTAATGATGACCTTGCAATGTGTTTGGTGATATATGCTTGGTTAGTTGCACAAGACTATTTCAAAGAACTCACTGATCAGGATGTTAGGAAAAGATTATATGAAGAACAAAAGAATCAAATAGATCAAGATATGGCACCATTTGGATTTATCTTGACTGGAATAGATGATGAGACTCAATTTACAGATGCTGATGGGGATTTGTGGAAGGTAGACGAGTACGGTGATAGATCATTTATGTGGGAATACAGGTAAAAGGAGAAATTTATAAATACTTTTAGAGCAAAATGAAGCACTAGAGGAGTTAAAATGGCGTTAAGCTTAGCATCTCCAGGGATTAAAGTAAGAGAAGTAGATTTGACAAGAGGTGGTATTAACAATACTACTTCCTTATCTGCTGGAATTGCTGCACCTTTTGAAAAAGGTCCAGTAAATGAAGCTATCACTATTCTTAATGAAAAGGAATTAGTAGATATCTTTGGAAGACCATCAAAGAATGATTACCATTATGAGTACTGGTATTCAGCATCAAACTTCATGTCATATGGCGGAAGTTTAAAGGTAGTAAGATGTTCAGGTTCTGGATTAAACAATTCAAATGCTGGTGTTGGAGTAGGAACAACAACATCACTTTTAATTGAGAACTATGATGATTATCAAGAAGATCATTCATCTGCCACCAATTTTTATTGGGCAGCAAAGAACCCAGGATATTGGGCAGATGGACTCAAAGTTTGTGTAATTGATAACTTTGCAGACCAAACAATTGCTGGTGTAAATACAACATCAATTCAAGTTGGTTATGCAGTTACTCAGGCACTTTCAGGAACTGTTGCTGGAGTAGGAACCACAGCAGCAGCATCAGGATTCCTCAAAGGTATTGTCACTGGAGTAGGATCCTCAGAATTTTATGTCAAGATTGTTTCTAAGGTAAGTGCAGGAACAACCACTGCACAAGAATATACTGAAAATGGAATCTATGCCTTCAATACAGGTTCTTCTCTGTATGTAGATGG